>Ga0335397_10000759_pt1 | contig 42972 bp, 38 predicted proteins | sample MAT04_FD_205740 | JGI IMG/M metagenome (GOLD analysis project Ga0335397, IMG submission 205740) | Freshwater microbial communities from Lake Fryxell liftoff mats and glacier meltwater in Antarctica - MAT-04 (spades assembly) (version 2) ... | reverse complement strand
AATTCACTCCAAATTCATCCCTGACATGATCCATGCTCCTCGCTGATTGTTTCGACCTCAAAACAGCCAGGATAACGCAGCCATCCCAATCGCGCAATCGAAGGCAACTACACCCGATCGGTACCATGAAAAGAACAACGACCGAAATGCGGACTTCAGCCAGCCAGCGAGTTTCGTCGATGCGTTGGAGATCAGCCTGAGTGGATACCGGCGACCGATCCTTTGTCATGGGCCTGCGTGAATTCCATAGAAAAACGGCGGCAGGTCACGACTGCTGGCAGATTCATGCAACTGCTGATCGAGCCGCTTCGGTAATTGTTTCGACCGAATTCCAATCCAGCGGCATGTGCTTTGCATTTCGCTAGCGCAGCGGCAAGCCGATCGCGCATGCTGGATAATCGTCGTTCTCGATAGGGCACGCCATGAAGCCACGCTCTGAGCAAAGCACTTCGCTGTGGTTGGCCACGCAATCGCTGCCCGCGATCTCCACCTTGCATCACGACCTTCAAGCCGATGTATGTGTCGTGGGGGCGGGAATGGCAGGCTTGTCAACGGCGTACATGCTCGCGAAGGAAGGAAAAAAAGTTGCCGTATTAGAAAGCCGTTCGCTGGCTGCGGGGCAATCGCAGCGCACCTCGGCCCATCTCACGAATGCTCACGACAATTACTACCATGAAGTGGAGAAGATTCATGGCGTGGATGGGATCCGCATCGCGGCCGAAAGTCATACCGCCGCGATCGACCGGATCGAAGAAATCGTTCAGACTGAAGGCATTGAGTGCGACTTCATTCGCTTACCAGGCTATCTGTTCTGCGCGCCGGAGCAGAAGGTTGAAATTCTGGAACGTGAACTTGCGGCCGTGAATCGAGCCGGGGTACAGGGAGTGGAATTGATTGGTCGCGCCCCGTTGGTTTCTTTTGATACCGGCGCGTGCCTGAAATACCCGCGCCAAGCACAGTTTCATCCGCTGAAATACCTTGAGCATCTGAGCCGTGCCATCCGCAGCCACGGCGGTGAAATCTATGGAGATACCGCTGTCAAAACAGTGACCGGTGGAGAAACGGTGACCGTTGAGACCATCAACGGCAGAACGGTGCGCGCCAAGGCGGTCGTGGTGGCGACCAACTCACCGATCAATGATCAATTTGCAATTCACACTAAACAGGCCCCTTATTTGACCTATGTGATCGCCGCTCCCGTGGCGAGTCAAAGCATTACGCGGGCACTGTATTGGGACACATTGGAGGCCTACCATTACGTCCGACTTCAACCTGTGGGTGAGCATCAAGACCAGTTAATCATCGGTGGAGAAGATCACAAGGCCGGCCAAGTCACCGATCAAACGGAACGACATGCGCGACTCGAACAGTGGGCGCGGCACCGATTCCCGATGATGGGGCCGGTTCAATATCGCTGGTCCGGCATGGTCATGGAAACGACCGACGGCGGCGCGTTCATCGGCAAGAATCCAGGTGATCAAGACAATGTCTACATTGTGACCGGCGATTCCGGCATGGGGATGACACACGGCACCATCGCTGGCATGCTACTGGCCGATCTGATCATGGGGCGTGATAATCCATGGGCCAAATTCTACGACCCCTCTCGCAAACCGGTCTCCGGCATGGCCGGCCGCAACTTCCTCTCTGAGAACTTCAACGTCGGCAAAGAGTATGTGCAGGACTGGCTGAGTGGCGGAGACGACCCGGAAGTCGACAAGTTGGCGGTTGATGAAGGCACGGTTGTCCGGCGGGGACTCAGCAAAGTGGCGGTGTACCGCGACGGCCTAGGCCATGTTCATGAATGCTCAGCGGTCTGTCCCCATCTGGGCTGCATCGTGCATTGGAATCGTTTCGAGAAAGTCTGGGATTGTCCCTGTCATGGTTCGCGCTTCGATGCACGAGGCGAAGTCGTGAATGGACCAGCGATTTCACCGTTGTCGCAGATTGCAAGTCCCAAATTCGCTGCATCGTCTACGGCATTGCCCTCAGGTATAGCCGAGATGAGGGCGAACGGCAGTCGAGATGCCCGCTGACGCACCAATCGAGCCGTTGATCGACCATATTGTGTGCAGGATTTGCCTCACGTCAACGATTTGGATTGATATGCAACTGGTATGAGACTTGCGAAGGTCATATCCACCGATCCTGCCCAAGTTAACTAAAAGATCAATGGGCATCTGGATCATGGGAAGGGCCAATGTGGCCACGAGGTGGAGTAAGTCACTTTTTAGGAGTCAAACATGGTTCGCGCAATTTGCACATGGTCCGTCTTCAGCGCCGTCATCGCGGGTGCCCTCTTTGTCTCACCATCGGACAGCGAAGCGGGACGCCGTCATCGTCGGAACCGCTGCTGCGATTCCGGAGGCTACAGTCATGGTGGCCATCAGGGTGGCTACCAACACGGCGGATATCAGCACACTGGCTACCATCAGAGCGGCTATCAGCAAGCCGGCTATGGCTACGCAGATCAAGGCTGCTGCGGTCAGCAAGCCATGGTGCAACAACCGATGACTACCTGCTGCACTCCCAGCGCGAGCGGAGTGAACTACCACAACGGCTACAATAACGGCATGCAACAGGGCGGCTATGCCAGCCCGAGTCAGACGACGGCCTATCCCCCGCAGGAGTCAGCTCCCGCACCGGTGCCCAGTGAAAACACGAATACGCGGCCGGCACCTCCCCCCGCCGCTCCGGAGCCGGGTGTGGAAGCTGCTCCGGAACCGCAAAACTAATCGACAGCATTCCGTCGGTTGAGCGCAGAATATCTTAATCAGCCCGCGAATCCTCTTCGCGGGCTGATTTCGTTGGCATGATTTCATCTGAGCGAGGTGAGCATATTCAGAGACAATCCTGCGCGATGGTCCGACAAATCAATCGCACTCGACCCCGCCTCAATTCGTGCTTCACAATTGCCTCGTTAGTTCTTCCCGCGATATGATAAATCTGCTCGCCTGCAACTGGTCTAACGACCCCTGCCGAATGTTGTGTCGTGTCCCCGCCGTGCCTGCCGGCCTACTTCCGTGAAGCCGTTGTTATGACCCAGTCGAACTCGTCCATCGGAACGGATGCCCGGACGCTGTCGCATTTTGACTTCGACCCTCGCACGCGAGTCGTGTTCGGCGAGGGAACCGTGCATCGTCTCGGAGAACTGGTGCGAGAATTGGGTGGTCAGAAGGTCTTGCTGGTCACCGATCCCGGCATCGAACAGGCGGGCCATACAGATCGTTGCCTGGACGCACTCCACTCCGCCGGTCTATTGCCGACGTTGTTCGATGATGTCACCCCCAACCCGACGACTGACGATGTCGAACGCGGACTGGCGGTTGCCAAATCGGCCCAGATTGATTTCTTCGTCGCCGTGGGTGGCGGCAGCGCGATGGATTGCGCGAAGGGGATCAACTTTCTGTATACCAACGGAGGACGAATTCAGGACTACTGGGGGATTGGCAAGGCGACCAAGCCGATGTTGCCGCTGATCGCCGTTCCCACGACTAGCGGCACCGGCAGCGAAGCTCAATCGTTCGCATTGATTGCCGATGCGACCTCGCATCGGAAAATGGCATGCGGCGACAAAAAGGCCGCTTGCCGCGTCGCCATTCTCGATCCCGAACTCACCCTCAGCATGCCCCCCGGCGTAACTTCCGCGACCGGCATCGACGCCATCAGCCACGCGGTGGAATCGTATGTCTGTACGAAGCGGAATCCCGTTTCGCAAATGTTCAGCCGCCGTGCCTGGCGGCTCCTCGCACCAAATTTTGCGGAAGTGATCGCCCGGCCCAACAATGTGGCGGCCCGCGGTGCGATGTTGCTCGGCGCACACCTGGCTGGGGCAGCCATCGAGAACTCGATGCTCGGCGCAACGCACGCCCTCGCCAATCCTCTCACCGCGCACTATGGAATCACTCACGGTTCGGCAATCGGCATCATGTTGCCGCATGTCGTACGGTATAATGCCCTTGTGGTGAACTCGGCATATGGAGAGTTGGCGGCGGACCTCGGCTGGTGTGCCGCTGATGATCCGGCTGCTGGGGAACATTTGGCGAACCTACTGCGGAATCTGGTCGAGCAATCCGGTGCGCCGTGTGATTTACAATCGTTCGGCGTCGAGCGCGATCGGTTGCACATGTTGGCCGAGGAAGCCGCCGAACAATGGACGGGGAAGACGAATCCCCGTCCAGTCGATGTGGAATCACTCGAGGAGTTGTACCGATGCGCCCTGTCGTCCTGATCGCGCTGGCCATGCTTCTGCCCGCTGGTTTGCGGTCTGCTGAGGAAACCACGGTTCCGAAATCTGTCGACTGGCCCTCGTTCCGCCAGAATGCCGCTCAAACCGGAGTGGCAGGCTCGGAACTGCCGGACAAACTCGAATTGCTCTGGGAGGCTGCCGTTGGTGATCAGATCGTCGCGACCTGCGCGATTGTCGAAGATCGCGTTTACGTCCCGTGTCTCTCCGGCGAACTCTTGTGCCTGGACCTCGCCACCGGTAAGACGCTCTGGACTTACAAGACAGTGGCTGTGGTTGATCCGAATTCCTTCGCACCGGGCTTCAAGTCGTCGCCGACTGTAGTGGATGGCACGGTCTATGCCGGAGATGAAGACGGTGTGTTTCACGCCATTGATGCCAAAACGGGCACACTCCGCTGGAAGTTTGAATCCGGCGGCGAGATTTTCAGTTGCGCGGCGGTCACCAACGACCGCGTGTTGTTCGGTTCGTACGACAACTGTTTGTATTGCCTGAAAATCGCAGATGGTTCGCTGATCTGGAGATTCGAGACGCAGGGTTATGTCCATTGTTCGCCGGCCATCGTCGAAGGCCGGACATTCATCGCCGGTTGCGATGAGCATCTGCGAATCATCGACATCGAGACGGGAGAGCAGGTCGGTGATTTGCCGTTGTCGACATATCTCATCGCCTCGCCGGCCGTGGTCGGGGATATTCTCTATGTCGGCACTTATGGCAGTGAAGTGGTCGCGGTTGACTGGAGAGCCGTGAAAGAAGTCTGGCGGAAACGCACCAGCGACGCCGACGCACCGATTCATTCCTCCGCGGCGGCGACCGACGAGTTCATCGTGATTGGTGGGCGTGATAAAGCAGTCACCGCGCTGGATCGCAAGACGGGCAAGAAGATTTGGAGTTTTCCCACGCGCGGCCGGGTCGACAGTTCCCCCGTGATTGTGGGCCAGCGCGTGTTCATCGGCTCGAATGACGGGAATTTTTACGAGTTGAATCTCGCGGACGGCAAAGAGCGGTGGAAGTTCAATGCCGGCAAACCGATCTCCGGCAGCGCGGCCGTCGGCCGGAATGTGCTCGTGATCGGCAGCGAATCGCGGGATGGCAAGGTGTATTGTTTCGGGAAGAAATAGCAGGAATTCAGCATGTCTCTTGAAGTCGCCGAAACGACCGAAGTCGGTAGTTATTTCGTCTCGAACTACCCGCCGTTCTCGCAATGGACGCGCGATAATGTGCCGGAGTTGTTCTCGGTTCTCGACGCCGAGCCGGATCGTACGGTGCCAATGGGCCTGTATTTGCATATTCCGTTCTGCCGCAAGCGCTGCCGGTTCTGTTATTTTCGGGTTTACACGAATCAGAACGCGCGGGCTATTGAGCGCTATGTGGAATCGCTGGCGAAGGAAGTTGGGCTGCTCAGCCAGCGTGCCGCCGTGAGGGGCCGCGAATTGCAGTTCGTCTATTTCGGAGGAGGCACGCCGTCGTATCTCAGTGCGAAGCAACTGAAATTTCTGCGGGACGAACTGCATCAATCGGTCTCCTGGAATGATGCGCAGGAAGTCACGTTTGAATGCGAGCCGGGGACGCTCAATCTGGAGAAAGTGCAGGCGCTGAAAGAGATCGGCGTCACACGGGTTTCACTCGGCGTCGAAAACTTCAATGACGCCATCCTCGAAGAGAACGGTCGCGCACATCTTTCCCCCGAGATTTTTCGGGCCTACGACTGGCTGCAACAAGTCGGCTTCCCGCAGGTGAACGTGGATCTCATCGCGGGCATGATTGGCGAGACCGACGAGAATTGGGCGCAGTGCGTGGAGAAGGTCAAAGAACTCTCTCCTGACAACATCACGATTTACCAGATGGAGCTTCCGTTCAACACGCTGATCTCCAAGGACATGAAAGAGCAGGGGATCGCATCGCCGGTCGCCAACTGGTCGACCAAGCGCCGCTGGGTCAGCGAGGCGATGGATACGCTGCGCGCCGCCGGGTATCACGTTTCCAGCGGCAATGAACTGGTGAAGGATCCGGTGACGGACCGTTTCCTGTATCGCGATAACCTGTTCCGCGGCTCGGACATTCTCGCGACGGGCGTCTCATCGTTCGGTCACTTGCAGGGAGTGCATTACCAGAACCTTGATCAACTGGAAGAGTATTTTGAATCGGTTGAGCGCGGAGAACTGCCCGTTAATCGCGCGCTGCGGCCCACGCCGCACCAAATGCTGATCCGCGAGTTTGTGTTGCGGATGAAAGAAGGCGAAGTGAATACGGCCGAACTGAGCCACAAGTTCGGCGTCAACGTGCTGGAAGAATTCGCGGAGCCGCTGAGGAATCAGCAGGCGAAAGGCTATCTGACCGTGTCGGGAGACATGGTGGAGTTGACGCGGAAAGGGTTGTTGCAGGTCGACAGTTTACTAACGGAATACTTTGAAGCGGCTCATCATGCCGTGCGATATACTTAAGCATCGCGGGAAGCGAAGATCGCGGTTACCAATCGCTGCTTTGGAATGGACCTACGATGGCTACGATTCTCACGCCACCTGTAACGATTGCTCAATTGCTCTACCGTCTCGGCGGAATCGCTCCGGAACGTGTGCGTTTGCAGCCTGCGCCGGGAACCGCGGTGGAAGACGACGTCGAGCGGTGCAAGTACCGAAATGGTCAAAAGTACCTGCTGGAGTTGGTCGAAGGGACGCTAGTGGAGAAAGTCGTGGGTCAATATGAATCGCAACTCGCGGTGCTGCTGACGACGGAAATCGGTCTTTATCTAAGTAGCTATGCACTTGGGATTTTGATCGGCGCGGATGGTGGCCATCGCCTCGACTTCGGTCTCGTGCGAATGCCTGATGTCGCCTTTCTCTCGCAGGCGCGTCTGGCTGCGTTGCAGAATCGGCCCGCGGTGATCCCTTTCGCGCCGGATCTGGCCGTCGAAATTATCAGTCCCGGCAATACCACCGGCGAAATGGATCGCAAGCTCGTCGAGTACTTCGATGCGGGCGTGAAGCTCGTCTGGTACGTTTACCCGACCACGCAGACTGTGATGGTCTATCGCCATATCGACCAGCCGCGTGAACTCACGGCGGACGACGCGCTCGACGGGGAGGATGTACTTCCTGGTTTCACGTTGTCGATTCGTGAATGGTTCTCCCGTGCCGTGTGATCAGGAACTTCACTGCCGATGAATCCACTCGATGAACTCCACGCGCTGACCAACCTGTTTCCCGAACCGGAACCACTGTTCCTGCGTGCGAACCACATTCCGTCTTCGCTGACTCCCGAACCGTACAAAGCGATGCTTGCTCACGATCATCACATGACGGTGGCGATGGAGACGTATTATCAATCCCCGGTTGATGTCCGCGTGCTCGATCAGCGTCACGAGGGCGAGCTTTACGCCCGCAAAATTCTGCTGCTCAAGCAGGGGACCGAGTCGGTCGTGCAGTTTGGTCTGGTGCGGTTCAATCTCAGTTATGTCACCGCCGCTGTCCGCGAGGAGATTCTCGCACAGCAGACGCCGCTTGGACGCATTTTGATCAACCACAATGTGCTGCGCCATATCGACCTCGGCGCGATTCTCGAACTCACCGCCGGCCCGGGATTAGCGCGCCATTTGCAAATGCCGCAAGGTGCGATCACCTACGGCCGACTGGCCACGATCTTCTGCAACCATCAACCAGCCGTGGACTTGTTGGAAGTCTCCGCGCCACTGAAAGCGGAGTGAGCCATTGCTCGAGCATGACTGGAAGACACGTCGGGGCACGGCCTGTACAATCCATCCGTCTATTCGCCTTGAGGTCGCTATTCCGTGAGGAGATTCGCCATGCGTGTCGAGCGCCGTTATGATCGTCGTTTGGCTAGCGGCTTGCTGATTATGGCATGGTGGACACAGTCTGTCTCAATCAGCCTCGCCGCCGACGATTCCTTGTGGCCGAAGGTTACGGAAGTTGAGCAGCAGCCCTTGGTCGCGGCGACTCAGCGCGTGTTGCAAACGCTCGATTACATAGGCTCACCTCTGGCCGAGCAGGACCGAACGGAACTCGCGCGAGCGATGAAATCGGCGGATGCGGTAACAGCCGCGGCCAAGATTCAGACCATTCTGGATTCCTACTGCGTGGCTGGCGCGGTCATCAATGCCGAGAGCCGCGTGTCGGTCGTTGAAGGGCCTGTGAAAAAGGAACTGGTGCAGCAAGGCTGGCGGACGTTTCTCGTGAAAGTCCACAATCAGCCGGGTATCACGGCGGAATTCCAGATTGAAAGCCCCAACCTGCTGCCGGTCTATTCGCGGGGCAAAGGAGCGCGGCAAAAACCATTAACGGATGAGAAGCTGGTTGACGCGGCTGACGTTCCCGGCCGATTTCTGGATGCGGCGATGTTCAATGCCCAACCGCTGAAGCCGCAACTCTCGGGGTTGGAACTCGAATACCGGATAGTGCAGCTCTATAGCCGCGATGTTGGCCGCCGCGAAGCGCTGATCGGCTTCAATGTCGGCCAGGGGACGCAAGATCTCGGCTTTCGCAATGCCGTGCCGATTTTGTTCCATTCGGTGCCATCGGTTGAAGTCGTGCTCGGCATCAAGGATGTCGACGGCACGGGCACGATGGCGTCGCTGGTGATCAAGGATCAGCTGAACCGCGTTTATCCCAACCCGGCCCGCCGTCTTGCGCCCGACTTTTTCTTTCACGATCAGATTTATCGCCAGGACGGCGAAAGCGTGCATTTGCCGCCGGGGGATTACACAGTCGCCATTAATCGCGGACCGGAGTATCACGTCGATACGCACACGTTGACGGTGCAGCCCGGCGTTGTCAGCCAGCGGAATGAATTCCAGTTGCGCCGCTGGGTTTTCGCCGCGGAGAAGCACTGGTACTCCGGTGATCATCATATCCACGCCGCTGGCTGCGCCCATTACGACAGTCCGACGGAAGGGGTCACCCCGCGTGACATGATGCGGCACATTCTGGGCGAAGATCTCAACGTCGGATGTATTCTCAGTTGGGGGCCGTGCTGGTACTCGCAGAAGCAATACTTTGAAGGGAAGACATCCGCGTTGTCGACGGCCGATTCTCTGATGCGATACGACATCGAAATCTCCGGCTTTCCGTCTTCCCATGCCGGACATTTGTGCCTGCTGCGTTTGACAGAGGATGATTATCCCGGCACGAAGACGCTGGAAGATTGGCCAAGTTGGACGCAGCCCGTGCTGGAGTGGGGGCGGAAACAGAAAGCCGTCGTGGGTTACAGCCACAGTGGCTGGGGTCTCCAATTGCCGGACATCATGCCCAATGGATCACGGGAGTTCACCGGCCGTCAAGGCGGAGCGAATCCCGGTTGGACGGGCAGAGCCGCCGATACGCTGCCCGATTACGCCATGCCAAAGTTCGACAACATTGGCGCGAATGAGTTCATTGTCACGGGTGCGAACGGCGTCTGCGATTTCATTTCCGCCGTAGATACCCCGGCCATCTGGGAACTCAACATCTGGTACCACACGCTGAACGCCGGCCTTCGGACACGCATCAGCGGCGAGACGGATTTTCCCTGCATCTACGGCGACAAGGTCGGCCTCGGTCGGATCTATGTCAAGATTCCGACAGGGCGGGAACTGGCGTATGATGCCTGGATACAAGGCGTGAAAGACGGCCGCAGCTATTGCGGTGACGGCCTCAGCCATATCTTCGACTTCGCCGTCAATGGATTGGAAGCCGGCACGTCAGAGAATGACGGTCCTGTCAGCCAGACATCGCTCGCCCAGCCCGGAACAGCAAAGGTGACGTTTGAAGTTGGCGCGCTGCTTGCCGGGTTGCCGACAGAAGCCACGGAAGCGATTCGCGCAAAACGGCTGGATGAAAAGCCCTATTGGCATTTGGAACGCTGCCGGATTGGCGAGACGCGGACAGTGCCGGTTGAGATCATTGTCAATGGCGAAGTGGCGGCGAAGAAGGAGATCCTCGCTGATGGTTCGTTGCAGCCGCAGAAGTTCGAGATCGAGTTGAAGGAATCAAGCTGGATCGCCGTGCGAATTCTGCCGTCGGTGCATACAAATCCGGTGTTTGTCGAGATTGCAGGTCAGCCGATTCGCGCCAATCGCCAGAGCATTCAATGGTGCCGCGATGCTGTCGATGTCTGCTGGAAATCGAAAGAGAGCCGCATCCGCGATACGGAAAAAGCCGCCGCGAAAGCGGCTTACGATCAGGCTGCGGCATATTACGACAGTGCGCTCACGCAAGTGAAGTGATTGCGACCGCCGAGGATCACGCCGCGCGGCGGATGGTTGCTTCCACTTCCCGCAAATCCACCATCGTGTGAATGTTGCCTACCACCGGGTGGCTCTGAAAGCGGCCGTCCTGCTCGTCGACCCGCAACATCACGCTCGATGTCGGTGAGAGCATCGTCGACACGATCTTCGCACTCACTTCGGAATACGGAACAGCGGTGACTTTGAATCGCTGGAGAATCGTCGGCAACACGCTTTTGAGAATCAGCATCGCCATCGGGGCACCGATGCACATCCGCGGGCCGGCCCCAAATGGCAAATAGGCATACGGCGATGGGCTGATTTGCTGCCAGCGTTCCGGCCGAAAGGTTTCCGGTTCGGGGTACAGCCGAGAGGAATGGTGCGTCATAAACTGGCTGAAAATGATGGCCGCGCCGCTCGACAGGTTGAACGGCCCTAATTGAGTCGGGCCGCTGGTGACGCGCTGCGAATACGAAGATGCAGGCATGAGCCGCATGCTTTCTTTCAGCACTCGCTCGACCATCGGCAATCGCTCAAGTTGATTCAACGCCGGAAAGCCGCCGGTGAGTTCCCGCTGCAATTCGGTATGCAGCTCGGCCATGATCGACGGATGCTGGGCCAGTAGAAACAGCGTCCAGGTCAGAGTGTGGGCGGTGGTCAGGTGTGCTGCTCCGAAGATGAGGGCCGCCTGACCGACGAGTTCCTCGTCGGTGATGTGCCCCTCGTCGTCATGCGCATTGATCAAGGCGGAGAGGACATCATGACTGCCACCGTCTTTCTGCCGCCGCAGTTGAATCATCCCCAGAATTTCGGCTTCGACTTCGCGGGCGAAATCGAGCAGTCCTTCGTACCGCTCGGCGATTTCCCGATTGGAAACGAACGCTCCCATGCCGAGTTCGTGATTCAGATGGACCCAATGGTCGATCATGCGGCCGAGGCGGTAGGCGACTTCAGGATCGTCGACTCCGAACAACAGCGAACTCGTGAGACGCAGCATGAATTCGGTCATGTCGCGATTGATATCGCGTTCCTGACCGGGTTTCCATTCGCCCAGCAGTTCTTCGATCAGGCGTTGTGTGGTGGGCAAATAGGCGGCGATTGAGCGTTTGGTGAAGGCGTCCATCACCATTCGGCGGTTCCGCTTATGCTGCTCGCCATTCATGCTGAGCAGGCCGCCCGTCAGCCGGCGCTGCGGGGAATTTCTCGGACCGCGCAGGGCGAAAAAGCGAGAATGAAATGTCTGGCCGTCGCTTAAGACCTGATGATTGTATTCAGGTCCGAAGATGAAATAGATTCGCTGGCCTTCTTCTTGCATCGCCGCGATATCGCCGAATTTCGCCTGCAATCGCCGCATACAGGCGATGGGATCATCGGGAAAGTCGAGCAGGCGACCCTGCCAGACGGGCAGACCTTCGGCATCGTCATCTTGGCGAATGGTAAGTCGGGGGGCATTCATCAGCGGCATCCATGCCTATCAAAGTCGGCGTTAAATCGTGATTCGCATAGAGGTTATAGCAGCGCGCCGAAATCCTTCCAACCCCGGTTTCCAGCAGGAAATCTGGCCTTCTCAGGATCAATCGGAATCTCAATCGCTTGCGAGTTCGCAACCCCATTCACCAGGTCGACACACCGCGCCGTGCAACGGCCGCCTGCACTTCCTGAGCCTGACCCCAGCGATAAAAGATGAACCCGACAACCAGCCCCGTCGCCGCTGCGGAGAGGACCGCGAACGGACTCTGCGTGAATGTGCTGTTCTCCGCAGAAGCCTGCGTGGTGAGGACCAGACCAATCAGGCTGACGATCAGTCCGTGGGCATCCGAGAGAATTTCCTTTGGACTGAATCCCATTTTCGCCAACACAATGAGTTTGCCCAGCACCAGTTGCAGGGCGTAACTCACCACTCCGGTCGACATCAAAGCGAACGCCAGCCAGTGAAACCACGGAAAGGAAAGCTGTTCAGCGAGCAGATAGATTGGCTGCAAAATGCCGGCGGTGATTTGCTTCGCCTGGGGCGACTGGTCGACATCTTTGGCAAATTCGTCAACTTTTTGCTTCGCATCGTCCACCACGTCTTCCGCCTTCTGTTGCACATTGCCCACAGTGTCGGTGGCCGTGTTCGTGGTCCCCGGCTCCTTCGGCGTCACCGGGACATCTTCGGTTTCCTGGGCGAGGGCAGCGACTCCGCACAGCAAGCAATAACCAATCAAGCAGCGGGAAACCCAAGATACTGGGGACATGAAGAACTCCTGTTGGCGATAAAGGTAGATCGTTTGAATTACGCGATTGTGCTAAGTTTCTGATTCTGGTGGATGACGGCCACGCATGATTTCTTCTTGTCGGATTGCCAAGATCAAAGGTCGGTTCATCGCCAGAGCGATAACCGTCGCTCGACCGGTCGGGGTCAGCGGCACGACTTGCGCGTCGATCCAGCGAAAGTGGGCACTCCAAACGTCGGATCGAGGGTTGAACAACAACGTTTCCCATCCCGTGACAGGATCGACACCATGCTGCTTCGCCGATTTTCTCAGCGAGCAGGAAACGCATGCCAAGGCCAGATTGCTTTACTCCGTTTCACCACGGGCGACTCGCGGCAGGACATGATCGATATGAAACGTCGCTTCCTGGCCCGCCTGCGATAATCCACAATATTCGCACCGAGAGCGTGCTCGGCTTATAACATCCGCCCTTAAACCGGACGGAATATCGCTCATGAAACCGGCCTCTGCGAACGCAGCCGGAGCCATGTCAGCAGCTCCGACATGTCCACCAGCCCTTCCGCTTCCTGGCGCTCAGCATCCGTCAAAGCCAACCCTGAATCTTGTCGATCCAATAGTGCCTGTAATCGCGCAGCGACCGCGGCCGGAAGGCGAAATCGCTCCAGATCGTTCGGCAACTCGAGGTCGACCGTCAAGGTCATCATGTCATCCCAAATTCAACGTGGATTTTAGCACAGACGACATGTCCGACGGTAGCACAGATCGTCTACGAACTGTAGCGCAATCCTGCGAATGTTCCACGGATCGGGTCTTGATTCACAGATTTCAAAATCACCGTCAAGGTGAAGCGGATGAGCAGCGGCTTTCCCATTGCCGCATAACGCGAAATCGCCTACAACCCGCCACTTGCCAAAATCGGGACCTGAGGGGCTGCGATGTCGACGGGACTTAAGGATGTATTGACTATCATTGGCGTGGCTGTGTTGGTGTTCTTCACCAACTTGGGCAGCTATCCGCTGTTTGATGAAGACGAGCCGAAGAATGCCGTGTGCGGGAAAGAAATGTTCGCCCGTGGCGACTGGATTGTGCCGACGTTCAACGAGGAGCTGCGCACCGACAAGCCGATCCTGATCTATTGGCTGATGTTGACCTCATTCAATCTGTTCGGTGTCTCGGAGTTCGCCGCCCGATTCGGCTCATCGGTGCTGTCTGTGGGGACGTGCCTGGGAACGTATTATCTCGGTCGTAAACTCTACGATCGCCAAGTCGGCTTGCTGGCGGGTATCGTCGTGGCGACGTGCCTGATGTTCTCCGCAGTCGGTAGGGCCGTCACACCCGATGCGACACTCGTCTGCTGCCTGACGTGGGTGTTTTGCTTCTTTGTGATGAGCCGAAACCAGCCCGCTGCGCGAGCAAGGGACGACAAGTCGAAGCCTCTTGCTGGCGCTGCGGGCTGGTGGATTGCGATGTACGCCATGATGGGCTTCGCGATGCTCGCCAAAGGTCCGGTCGGTTTTGTGCTGCCGTGCATGGCGATTGGTCTGTTCGGGCTTTGCTCCAGCGTGCGGGATGATCTGGCGGCTGGCGTGGTGACTCTCGGTGATGGACCTTGGTGGCGGAAAACGATGCGCATGGCATTGTTGATCGCGTCCCCCGCGCGGTTTTTCCGAACGCTGTGGTCAATGAAGTTATGGATCGGCGTGCCGGTGGCGTTTGGCATCGCGCTGCCGTGGTACATCGCGGTTGGGTTCCAGACGAATGGCGAATGGCCGCTCGGTTTTCTGGTGAAGCACAATCTGGAACGTGCCACCACTGCCATGGAGAATCATCGCGGCTTGTTCATTTATTACATTCCGGTCTTGTTCGCCGGGACGTTCCCGTGGTCCGTGTTTTTGCCCAGTGCCGTCATGAGTGTTTGGCGGCGTGTGCGGGATCGAGCGGAGCGGTCTGATGGTGATCTGTTTCTCGCCTGCTGGGCAGTTGTCTGGCTGGCGCTCTTTTCCGCTGCTCAGACCAAACTGCCGAATTACATCCTGCCGATTTACCCGGCGGTCGCCATCATGCTGTCGCGATCTCTCATCAGCTGGATGCGTGAACTGGCCGTCGGCGAACGGAGATTTCTGTGGGAGTGCCGCGCTCTGGCAAGCATTGGCGGCCTCATGGTCGTGGGGCTGCTCATGGCGATGACAATCCTGCTGCCGAATGAGCAAGCCCTTGCACTATTCGGTGTGATCCCAATGGCCGCCGGGGGATGTGCCTACTATTTCGCGCGACATCAGCAGCGCGAGCGGGCCGTGCTCAGTCTGGCCGGCGGGGCGATCATGCTCTGCGTCGGCATGATGGGATTCGCACCGGTGCAAATCGCCCGATATCAAGACAGCCCGTTCTTTGCCGCCGCGGCGCGAGACGCGAGTCCCTTCGGCAATGCGGAGATTGCCTCGTTCGATGTCTTTGAGCCAAGCCTGGTTTACTATCACGGCCGAAAAGTTCATCGGCCGGGTGAGGCGGACCACGTCGCCCAGTACTTCGCCGATTATCCCGAGGGGTTTCTGCTCACACGATCCGACAAGCTGCACCGCTTGCCAACGGAACTCACGGACGGCCTCGTCGAAGTCGCGCGGCAAAAGCGGTTCTTACGCCGGCATGATCTGGTCTTGCTCAGCAAGCCCACGGTGCTGGCGGCCGGGCATCGCGAAACGCAATGATTGCAACGAAAGAGATCCGGCGTTGCCAACGCCGGGCTTTGAAACGCATTAATCAATTTCGCCGCAGGATGTACATCACATCTTCGGTTGCGCCGTCGATCTCAATCGGCCATTCCATGTCGTAGCGGAAGTCGTATGTTTCGATGATCTCCCACCGCGCGTCGGATGTAATCGCCGCGCGGATTTGTTCCGCGTGATATGTCCGGAAGATCGTTTCGTCTTCAATGCGGAACTGCTCGGTGGGCGTGTGAACGTCGTAGGTCATGCCGATTCGTTCCTGCCGCTTCTTAAGATCGATACCTTTCGACCAGAGCCGGGAATTCACGGTGAGGCTGCCGCGCGAGGCGGACCAGCATTCCTCGGTGCAGCGCTGCGTCGTTTTCGGTGTCAGATGCATCCCGAGGATGTACAGCCCCGTGGGTTTGACAGCGTCGGCCATGCAGCGGAAATGGCTGCGGGCTGTCTGCTCGTCGGGCAAATGCCGAAACGTGTTGATCAAATTGAAGGCGGCATCGACCGGCTTCTTCAACTGAAAATCGGCCATGTCGCCGACGAAAGCCGCCTCTTTCAGGCCATGTCGTTTCAGGCGCGCGTTGCAGTATGCGACGGCTTTCTCATTCAAATCGAGGCCGGAGATGTCGTAGCCCGCCTTGCCGAGACGCAGCAACATCCGCCCCGTGCCGCAGCCGGGTTCAAAGACGCGGCGGACCGGCTTGCGTTGATACAACTTAAAGCAGGCTTCCAGGAACTTGAACTCCGCCGCCCAGTCGGAACCGAAAATCAAGTCGTAGTATTTGGGATAATCGTAGAGATGACCGGCAATCGTTTGCATTTCAGTTCCGAGGGGGAATAGCTGTATTTGACGTAGGGTTTGCGGAGGCTGGGGGAGGCGAACCGATTCTTTACAGAACAATGTCGGACGAGAAACAAAGACTTCCACTTCACGCGGTTCACCTCGTAGATTCGGCGAACGCTACAAATTCCTGGAAGACGCCAGCGTGTCCGCGGATGAAGTCAGGACATCAAGGGAAATGACAGCGGGCGATTCGGTGCTGAGGGAATTGTGAGCGCAACTGCCGCAGCCGGAACCGCAACCCGATGCCGATTCGCCGGAGGCGAACTTCTTCCAGACTCTGCGTCCCAGATACGCAACCGCCCCGCCGATGAGGAGTGTGATCGCCATGATTTCCCAGGTGGAGGACATGTTTTCAGCCGAGTCTTAGCCCCGGGCGAGTCGCCGGGGGGGGGATTCTGTTGCCGAGGTCACAATGCAGTTCGGCCCCCCGTCATTGACGGGGGGCTAAGACCAATCACCATTTCCAATCTGACACGCCGACCAGATTCTGCACGCATTGTTTGGGCCAGTCGCCCCGGTGGAGCATGAGAATGATCTCGGCGCACATTTTCAATGTATCATGATGCGACTCGTGGTCCAAACCCGCCAGATGTCCGCAGAACATCACATTGTCGAATTCCAGCAGCGGGCTGGTCGTCGGCAGCGGTTCCACCTCGAAGACATCCAAGCCGGCACCGGCGAGATGACCTGATTTCAGCGCGTCGTACAATGCCTGTTCATCGACCAGTAGTCCGCGAGCCGTGTTGATCAGGATCGAACCGGGCTTCATCTTCGCCAGCGTGGTCGCATTGATGAGGTGGAAATTTTCCTTGCTCATCGGCAGATGCAGCGAGACGAAATCGGATTGGGCGTAGATTTCATCCAGCGAAACCATTTCAATCCGATTCGCAGTGGCGAAATCCTGATTGGGAAACGGGTCGAAAGCGATGACCCGCATCCCCAGACCAATCGCCCGCACAGCCGTGGCCTGGCCGATGCGGCCTAAGCCGACAATTCCCATCGTGCGGCCCATAATTCGCGGCGTTGAAATTCGCTTCCACGCCCCGGCGCGCACCTGTTGATCGCGAGCCGGAAATCCGCGGGCCACGGCCATCAGCAGGGCAATGGTGTGCTCGGCGACGGCATGATGATTCACTCCGGGAGTAGTGGCGACCACAATCCGTCGCGCATCACAGGCCGGCACATCAATCGCGTCGAACCCAACACCCATTCGCGCGAACGCCCGCAGCTTCGGCAACTTGGACAGCGTGTCGGCCGAGTACGGCTCCGACCCGGCAATGATCGCAGCCGCATCATGCACGGCCGCAATCAGGTTCGCCGGCTGATAGAAATCGGACTTTCCCGCTTCATACCGGACATCAAACCCGGCGGATTTCAACAGCTCCAGATGCGGCCCCTGATGACTGTTCAACCCCGTGCAGACAACGAGCGGCATGGCAGACTCTCGGAAGGCGTGAGGGATTTCGCATTAGCAACAAGAAGAAGACTATTTTTAGCGTTCGTATGGAGAATCCGCCAGCAAGGCTGAACTCGTGAGGTTCGTCTCATGAGGCGTCAACAACCCCCATTGTGTTTGCGGGCCGCGGAACTTATCCTTAAATCAACACTCTTCCCTTGAGGTCTATGCCATGTCAGCCGTGCTTGCGTCACCTTCAAAACTCTTAACGGCCGCCGAATTTCTCCGCTTGCCGGATACCGATCAACCGAAGGAACTCGTCAAAGGGAAGGTCGTCTACATGAATGTGCCGTATCCGCGCCACGGGCATTATTGCTCAGAGGTTGCTTTTTTGCTGAAAACCTTTGTTAGTCGACATGATCTGGGTTGGGTTTTCACGAATGATTCGGGAGTTTTCACGGAACGTGACCCTGACACTGTGCGCGGTCCCGATGTTGTGTACTACAGCTATCAGCGCGTGCCGAAAGGCACTTTACCAGACGGTTACATTGATGCGGTTCCGGAGTTGGCCATCGAGATTCGTTCCGCCGAAACGCGTTGGAAGAATCTTCACAAAAAGGTCGGCGAGTTTTTGGACATCGGCGTGACGAATGTCTGCGTCGTCGACCCTGATGCCAAAACCGTGCATGTCTTCTCGGCGGATCAACCGGTTCGCGTCCTGTCCGCGACTGAAGAGTGGACGCTGCCGGAGGTGTTGCCCGGCTTTTCGACGCCTCTCGCGGAGCTGTTCATCGCTTGAACGTGTCGGAAACGCTGCTGGAAGCGAAGCACGTCCGGCATTCTTAGTCGGAAAACTCCGGGTCGTCGGCCGTGAATTGCAGATAGAGAATTTCTCGCTGCCAATCCGGCGTATCAATGCACCAGCCGCGCACGAGGGCGGATTGGTCCGTGGAGACGCCTGCTTGACGTGTGCGGCGCAGCTCTCGCCAACAGCTTTGTTCGCATGCCAGCGGGGCCGGGGCAGCGCGATGTCCGTTGCCACGTCGGCGGGTAAGCGATCCCTGATCGTAAATCGTGACGATGCCCGGCAGTTCAAGGTCGAGCCACCGCCAGGCAATGAGTTCATGGCTCGCCGTGCGATAACGAGCCTTGAGCGCGGGCAGGGAGAATTCGAGGGCGGCACAGTCGCGGCGGAACCAATCGAGCGGCAACAGCAGTTCCTGAGCGAATTGGTTGGCCAAGTCTTCGCGTTGTCGCGGTGATAAATCCTCGCCCCTCACGCCGACTGCCCGGCAAATCTGCTCGACCTGGCATTCACCGATCTCGTGTGCCAGCGTCCATTGCAACCGTTCGGGCCGTGGCTCCGGCCGCACGAAGACCGAGGGCCGCCCTTGAATTCGTTTCACGCGTCCTCGGCCGATCTGTGCCTGGTCGACAGCGATCGCCAAGCCCAATGCCCGCGCTGTCAGAATCGCATCTACAGGTGGTGAATGCACTTGCGATCTTGTTCGCACTTCGGAAGCGACATCGGTTAGTGCGGCCTGCCAATCGGATTGGGTCTGCATGGTCACCTCTCAAAGCGGGATTAAACTGTACATATGTATCATATCAAGTGCCTCGGCCGAAGCAAGCTCAACTGACTAGAGAATCTTTGCCGGGCTGATCGTGTCGTTCGGCTGTGACGATCGTGCCGGGGACACCTGCTGGAAGGGGCCATTGGCACCAGTCGGAGGCGACTCGGCCGCAATGTTGGAGGCCGATTTGTCGATGCTATCGAGAGCAGCGATTGCGAGGACGGCCAAGGTTCGTCAAAACACCGCGCGATGCGATGTTTCCAAGGATGAAATCAGGAGCAGGGATGACCAATCAGCCCCCGGCAACCGCGGCCGCAACGGCCTCGACCATCGGTTCGCACCTCCGTGCGGTTGGTATCATCGGTGGCGCGATTGCCGCCGGCGTCTGGCTGATGGGGCGTCTCGATCAGCAGTCCGGGCGCAGTTACCCGGGGCGGTTGCAAGCCCGGATGATCACAATCGCGACCGAGCAACCTGCCCGGTTGCGTGAGATTCAGGCGCGGACCGGTCAGCGTGTTGCCGCAGGCGATCCGCTCTTCGTGCTGGAATCTGTCGGTCCGCTCACCGAGCCTCACAAGTTGCGTGAGGCCGCGGCTCGCAGTGCTCAAGAAGCACAGCGCGTGCAGGCGGCCGCAGAGCTGGAGTTGCACTGGCGTCGCCGCGAGTTGCAGGCGGAAATGTTTCAGACGCAATTGAAGCTCGCGGCGTTGCGTCAGGAGAAGCTGCATCTGGATGTCGAGCAAGTCGCTTGGCACGAGCAGCTTTCCGTGCAGACAGTCTTCGCGGATGAAGATCGCCCGCCCGCGCTGTTCCGCTTTCTGAGCGACGCCACACCGGAAGTTTCCGAAGTTCGGATGCAGGCGATGCTCAAGGAAGATGCCGCCGCCAGCGCGGCCGAAGCCATTGCGGCCCAGATCGCCTTGTGTGAACAACGGCTGGTTGAGCTGAAGTCGCTGGATCAAACGATCCAGGCACAGATTCAGTTGTCATTCGGCGTGGACGCTGCCGCACGTCAGCACCGCGAATCCGCCGCGGCGCTCAACATGGAGAACACGGAGCCGCTGACTTCTACGATTGTGAGTCCAAGTTATGGGCTGCTGGGCGTATTTCATAAACAGCCCGGCGACCATCTGAATGCGGGCGAATTCTTAGTGCAGATTCTCGATGATGATCGCCGGACGATCGAAGTCGAAGTTCCCTCTTGGGCCGCCGTCCGTTTTGAACCCGGCAAGCCGATTCGACTCGAATTTCCCGGCCACGTGAAGCGAACGGGCATGATCACAGCGATTCCCCCGCAGACCTCGACATCCATCGCCGATCCCGCTGGTGATGCGTCGGTGAAGCTCACAGTCTCACCGTCCGGCAAAGCGTGGCCGCATCTGCCCATCGGCTCGCGCGTGCTGGTTTACCAGCCGTAATTTTCACGGTCGAAGATCAGTTTGGGTGGCACGTCCCTGAGGCTTTGGGAAGGGCGTGGTCTTCACACACTTGCCACGCCCGTCGCAGACTCCGGAACGTGCCACCCAGAGTTAGCACACGTTCTTGAATGTCTCGCATCAATGCGGTGCGCGGCTGTCGTCTTTCGCGGCGAGCGGGCCTTTCGGCAAGGTCGACGCGTGCTGCAACAAGCGGATCTCGGCTTGCGGAACATCGGCAACCAATCGGCTCTGTAGCGTTCCCGGTTGGGCGGTGGTTCGCAATTCCTGCAAATACCCAAGCAGCGAGCCACGCGTTTCGGGCCCGTCGTGCAACAGGAAGTGGACCCAGGCCCAGGCCTCCTGATAGTCGGCTTTCTGCATGTGTTCGACAGCCGTCATTTTTTCCAACCGCTCCAGGTCCGGCCGCCAACCGTTCTCGACGGCCGAGGTCAGCCGGATGGCATATTCTCGATTGAGTCCGTCCGATTCGTTCGGAACTTCAAAATACTCGGCCAATCCTTCATCGAGCCACAACGGCACATCTTTCAGTGTCGCGTGCAGCACACCATGCGTATATTCGTGCCGCAAATCTTCCTGAATCCGCTCGCCCCAGAATGTATAGACGGCAAGTTCTTTTGATGTGCCAATGAAATAGGCCCGTCGCGAGGGCAACTGCGGATACATCGTCTTCATGTACTGCGCGTACCGTAGTTCGTCGGCGAATAAATAGATCGTAACGGGCTGCTCCTGGACAGGCAGTTCCAGCGTCTCGGCGATTTGCCGCCGCAACAACGCCAAATCGGCGATCAGCGGATGATCTTGCTTGAGACGCACATCGCTGCGGACCAGCACCTGCTCACCATTGACGGCATGACGCGAGGGTAGCCCGACGGCTGCCGTCTGCATGCCCCGGCAACCAATCAGGCACAGCACAGCGACCAAGGCCCAGGCGCAACGCTTCCCGTGTCCATGCGGAAACGTGGCTGAGGATGATGCCTGGGAACTCGCTGGCGTATCAATCATCAATCACGAGGCCTTCGTGAGGGACAGTGAATTCCAATCACATGATCGCAATCGCCAGTCGCTGTCGGCCGTGATCGCGCTGGATGTCGTCAATGAACGTCGCCACCAGCGCAGCAACATCGAGCGGGACACTAAACAATGGCTGCGAACATCAGCGGCAAGTTGATGCAGTTCAGTTTGCTGGCGTCGCAACGAAGGTGTTTTTACTTGGCGGATGGAATCGAGATCAGCGAAACGGACTTGCCAGCCGCGATGGGTCTGCCGGACTTCAAAAGACTGCAACGTAAGCCGATCATGGACGAAGCCGAGTTCATGAAAACGTCGCCAGAGATTCACGATTCGATTGCCCAATTCGCGGACGACGGCTTCGTGTTCAACGTCCATCGTGCAGGCATTTTGCCAACCCAGTTCGTTGGCCATCGCCAGCATGCCATTCGATTGTGTCGTGTGCCGAGACTCGATCAGGCAGACAGGGACGGGGGCCGCGATCTGGCGGCGATGCAGGGCATGCCCGATCTCCCAGATTCGCCGGGCCGAGTCGCATGTTCGCACGCTGGCATCCACCCCCTCCCGCGAGAGTGTTTGGCGAATGTTCGCGAGGGTTTGTGCCTCGGCATCCACCTTTGCTGACCAGTTGACTAAGCTGCGGCTAATTGTTTCCAGGCAGCCCGAATTCAAGGGCGAGATGCCACGCAGTTCCCATGTCTCGTTCTGGAAACGGACAACCATCCGATTGCCGCGCGCCCAGCTTCGATCCATCTGTCGCCAGAAACCCCGCGAATGCCGCGCGCAATCCATCAGCAACTCTTGAGTTCGTTCCCGCAACTCATCCTCAGCCTGATGATCCCGCAGCGCGCGACGGTAAGCTTGCCAGAACGCCGCCTGATTCGTCATCGAGAGATCACGCAAGATTGGATGCCGAACGCGGGCCAGTGTCTTCGTCACCTGCCGCCAGGTGACGGGCCGCGATTGAAACCGCAGCGCCGTCAGATCGACCAGTTGAATTTGGAAGCGACCACGATTGTCTTGCAGCAGCAGATTGCCGGCATGCAGATCACCATGTGTGATGCCGCGCTGATGCAGGTCTGCCAGAAATTGGGCGAGATCCCTCGCCAACTGCCGACGAACTGGTAACGTCACTTCGCGGCCATGCTGGGCCAGCCAAGTATCGAGCGGCGTCACGTTCGATAAGCCGACCGTGAGCAGGCTACTGCTGCGTTGCCGACCCCGAGACTTTCCGAGGGCGATGACTCTCGCCGTGGGGATGCCGGCTGCGACGGCTCGACGGTACCGCGAGAATTCCCAGCGTGCCTGGCTGTCGCGAAACCAATGACGCAGCCGCGTCCGCCAGTCAGCCGGATGAAAGTGCTTGAGATACAACTCACCAACCGGTGATTGCCAACGGCTGATCGTGCGATGCAGGCTGCGCTTAATGACGGTGGCGGTGACCGTGTCCGCATATTCAGGCGACAGCGCGGGATGATTGTTCAAGGCCGCTGTGAACTGCGGATCAACGCGCCAGGTCCACGAACCGACACGCACCTTCACCCAATTGGCCGTGCGAACGAGGTGCGTTTGTGCGATCACGGCAGCCGTCATGGCGAACTCATCACGTTACGAAAGCCTCCGGCCTTCGGGATCCCCGGAACATGGCAATCACGCCGTCAATTGCCACGGTGGCTATTCGGGAATCGAATCCGGCTGGAAATCGTCCGCCGCGCGGCCGCTTTGATTCGGCGTATCCTCTTCCCACACTGGGTTCGAAGCCCGTTCAGGTTCCGGCCGTTGTGTCAGCCGGTCGTAAACTTCGTCCACTACGCGATCGACCGAGCCGGTCTGAATGATCTCCGCATATCCCGCCTTGACCATGTCGCGCGAGAGTTCCGGATGCTTCCGCCAATCGTCCAGACCCCAGGTCCGAACGTCGGCATAGATGTCTTTAACATTCACGCCGGCGCGGGGCACGAACAGCCACTTGTCCGGGGTTTGCACGATGTGATTGCTGTAGACCATCGCGGTGGCAGACCCGCCGCCAATCGCGCCAATGAGAATCAAAATGAGACTTTTCATGCGCCCGACATCCTTGTGCTTTGGCTGACAGTTCGTTCCCTCCGGGAACACCCGACCGGCGCTAAATCATCGCAGAACCGTACAGACTGGGCAACCCCGGTTAGTTGCGGCGGTCTAGGGGCGGCGGAATGTGCCGATTGACTGGTGAGAAAGGCAGTTTAACCACAGATTTCGCAGATTTACGCAGATAAAGCGCCATGAGAATTTTGTGGCAAAGACGGAAAATATGATTTCGCTGAGCGCCCATTCAACCCATTGAATCTGGTCTGCGTGAATCCGCGAAATCTGCGGTAAAAAGTTTTTTCAGCGTTTTAGCGACTCCGTGGTTCATTATCCGCGAAAATCTCAACCTCTGGCGACCGCTCGAACTGGGCGATTGTTACGCGGTAGAACTGCTGTTCGTCGACCAGCCGATAACCGTGCCGCTCGAAGAACTCGCGGTGCGTCTCCAGCGACTGCGACGGGACGCACAGTGCCAGGCAGATGCGCGGCGACTGGAGAATGCGATCCGTGTAATCGGTGAAATCGGCGTCCAGTTTGCGACCGGCGTCGTATCGAACCGCTCGCAGGCGGCCCTGCGATTCCTCCGCAGTGTTCAGCCCGTACAGTTCCCGCGGCACAACGCCCTGCCGCCGGGCATAGTACAGCAGCGGCAACACTTCGGAATCCTGGTCCGCCAGCACGCATTGATTTTCGCTCGCCCCCGTCAGCACGACGTGCGCGGCCGAGCGCCAGTCGTCTTTCAGCGGCTGCGTGTAATAATTGGTCAGGGAAAAGGCTGTGCCCACGACGATGGCTGTCACCGCGATCGGACGCATCCACTGCGACAGATACCCCAGACCGATGGCCGTCAGAATTAGAAACGCGGGTAACCCGACCGAGCCGTAACGATGGTGATAAATCGGACTCAACAGCACCGCGACCAGCAGCGGCAGCAACACGGGCAGCACGATCCAACCAGCCAGGAAAACTCCCTCAGCCGGTTGAGTCCGGATGACCTTCCACCACCCCAGTAGCGCGGGCAGACAAAAACCGATTAACGAGATAAGCGCAGCAGCACCCAGCAGCCACGGACCGGCATCGCGCCAGGCGAACGTCCGGCCGACGCTGAAAACCACCGGCGTGCTGGCAAACTGCATCTTCCATGCATCACCCATGCGGCTGAGGTTACCCGGGGTCGTCACCTGTTCCAGAAACGCCAGCACCCAGCACGACCAGATCGCGGCGACGCCCAACATCAGCACGCACCAGCGCCACACGGCCCGCGACCGTTGTGGCACAACCACCACCGCGAGAGCCTGACTCATGATGAAGAACACCACGAAGTAGTGCAGATAGCAGGCGGCAGCCGTCACCAGCAGATACGCCACGCCGTCGCTCCAGCGCATTGTCGACAGCCAGCGGATAAACAGTAACGCACTCAATGTGACAGCCAGATGCACCATGGAATACGTGCGGGCCTCATTCGATAGTTCGACCGACAACGGTGACAACGCGAACAACCAGGCCGCGATCAAGCCGGCCCACTGCTGGGCGATGCGTCGACCCAGCAGACCGATGAGGGGAATCGTCAGCACGCCACACAACGCCGCCAAAGTTCTTTGCCCGGCTTCACTCGTGCCGAACACGCTAACGGCCCAGCGATGGGCCATGTAATACAGCGGCGGGTTGCCGTTATCTTTGCGCAGACCGGTCCATAGTTCCCAAGTGGTTGCCTGCTCGGCGATACGGGCGGAATAGGCTTCGTCGTACCAGAAGCTCTGGCCACCGAGATCCGCGAACCGAGCCGCGGTTCCGACGCAGGTCGCCAGCAAGATGCCGATCCACCAGTATTTCATCGAATCGCTGGAATTCTCCGTACTCGTCGTCGGCATGGGTTGGCGTTCCGCAGAGACATCTGTTCGATTCGGCTATGGGAGTCTCCGACAGAAACCACGGCTTGTCAAAACGAGATGCGGCCCGCCACAGATTCTCCACGTTGCCAAAAGGCAACACCCGGCCGTAGCCCGCACGAACGGCCCAAGTGACGCACTTTTTGATGGTGCATTCAACCTATTGGAACTTTGGCCTGACAACTACTGCGCACACGCCGACAGCGTCGCCAGCCACTGCTGCACTTGCAGGGCATCGAAGTATGTGGCCCCCATCGGCACCGGCTGCTGTCCGCGAACCACGCGGCAGAAGCAGCGCAGCTCTTCCGCCATCATGCCCGTCGGGCCGGACGGATCAGTGCGAATCTCCAGCGGCATCGGCCAACTCGCCTTCTCATCCCAGACTTCGACGGGCCGCGGGTTCGGCGAGATGCGCGCCGACCAGCCGTCGCCAAAGACTTCGGTTCGATCAAACCCGCGCGGAGCCATGCCGCTGGGCGTGAGATAGCCGGCCGCGAACGACGCCACGACGCCATTCGGCCACTTCAATTGCGATAAGGCCAGATCAATCGCGCCGGATTTCGTGCGGTGATACTGCGCGCTGAAGTGCGATGGCTCGGCACGGTCGACCAGCATCTGCACGGCGTACAGATCATGAACCATCGTCGCTTCCAGCGGATTCTCGCCGACGAACTGGGTGACGATGCTCGCCGGGCGATGCCGCACGCAGTCAATGAATGACAGCGACCCCCGTCGCCGGACTTCGTCGACCAGCACGCGATACTCGGTATTGAACAGAATAATATGACCGAGCATTAGATTGCTGGAATCAGGCTTGATCAGGGAGGCCAGCGACTTGGCATCCGGGAGATTGTCGGCCACCGGCTTTTCGAGGAGAACCGTCTTCCCCGCGGCGAGCAACTTCTTCGTCACCGGCACATGTTCCGTTGTACTGCACGCCACAACCCACGCCTCGGCCCCTGATTCCTCAATCGCCCGGTCAAGATCGGTCCACCCCGGAACAGCCGGTAGTTCCATTCGCAGGGCTTCAAGACTCGCCGGCCGCCGCGCCACGACGCCAACGAGTTCCGCCTCCGCGAGTCCCGCCAGCGTGAGCGAGTGCAAGCGGCCAAACCGCCCAAGGCCGATGACACCGACGCGGACAGGGTGGGACGATCGATTCATACTCGTTGCAATCAAAAAATTGTTCTGGTTGTAAAGGACGTGTATTCAATCACACCATTGGCTGATCCGCAGGTTCCACCACTCTCAAGATCAGGGGCAGCAACACCAGGTTGCCGATGAGGCCGCCGAGCATTGCCACGCTGACCAGCAAGCCGAAGTAGACCAAGGGAATGAAATGCGACAAGGTCAGCACGGTAAAGCCGGCGACTAATGCAAGATTCGCGAAGACCAGCGCCAGCCCGACCCCTTGATGGGTCGATTTGATGGCCTCGACGAATGTTTTGCCCGTGGCCCGTGCCAGTCGATAACCGGCGACGTAATGAATGCTGGAATCAATGGTCAGGCCCATCGAGACGCTGGCGATCATCGCCGTGGCGATATTCACCGGCAGGCCGATCCACCCCATTGTGCCGATCACCACCACGATGGGAAACAAGTTCGGAATCAGCAGCATCAGGCCGAGTGGCAAGCTGCGAAACGCGATTGTCATCAGCACGGCCAAAGCCGCGGCGGCGATGACAAAACTGGAGAGCTGATCGTCCATCAGGCTTTCAATGAGGTAGGTCAGCAGCACGAACAGGCCGGTGGCTTCCACGTCGTTGCCGAAGTGTTTCCGGGCGACTTCTTCCACTTCGCCAATCAAATGCAGCTTGGCGTCGGAGGGCTGCCGTTCCTTCGCACGCAGCATGATCCGCATCCGCCCCGCCTCGGGATTGTAGAGCGTGGTCGCGAATTCCGGTTGCAGCAGATTGAGCAGGCTCATTCGCGTTTCCAGCGACAACCGCGTGATCACGAGATTCTGCGGGATGAGATCAAGGCCGTCCGTCACGGCGATCACTTTGGTAATTCGATTCTCCGTTTCCCGACGTTCCAGGCCCCGCAAATCTTCCGCGAGTGTGCGCACCTGATCGAGAAACTCCTCGTTGAACTGATGCGGTGCGGGGAAGTTGATTTCCCAACTGCCGGCACCACCCAGCCTCGTCTCGAAGAATTCGAGTGCTTTCACGATCGGGCTGTCGGCACGGAAGTTCTTGCTGAAGTCGGTCTCGACATGCAGCCGAAATAAACCGGCAAAGCAAAAGATCGACAAGGCCAGCATCACCAGGGTGACAATGCGGGGATGATGAATCACCTGATCGGTCAACCGGTCGAGTGTGCGTGCCAGATGGGCTTCCGCCGGCGCGGCTCCCGGCCGCGATGTCGCCCGGCCAACCAGCACACCGCCGGGAATCAACGTCACAAACGCGATAAACACCAGCAAGGTCGCCAGGGTCATCATCAGGCCAAAGCTCGCTACGGGTGTGATATTGCTGCTCAGCAGAGCTGCAAATCCCGCCGCGGTGGTGGCAATCGTCCAGAACGTCGGGCCGATCAGTTCGGCGAGGGCATCGCGCAAGGCCGATTCTCGATCCTGTGAGACGGACTTTTCCCGAAAGCGGACCGTCACATGCATCACGGTGGCGATGCCGATAATCGTCACCAGCGAATTGAGCATCGAGCTGACCATGCTGAGTTGCATATGGCTGACGACGAACACGGCTTTCGTCCACAGCAGCGTGACCTGCACGACCAGCAGCGGCAAAACCATCCACCGCAGACTGCGAAACAAGACCAGAATCACGAGCAGTAATAATCCCGACGACGCCCAGCCCAGCGTCGCCCCGTCTTGTTCGACGTAGCGAAACATCTCGTGAACCTGCATCGGTTCACCCACCACGACAGCCGGCGGCTGATGCGCATCGGCAAGTTCCTGGATGCGGCGAAACGTTTCCGCTCGGGGACCTTTCGCAGTCTGCTGCGGTTCCAGCCGCGCGACGACCGAGGTTGACTGGCCATCCGCACCGAGCAGGACACCTTCCACGAACTCGCGCACGCGGCGGCGGGCATAAGGGAATCGCATCGCCTCGGCGAGATGCTGCACACTATTCGCTTGCACGCCCGGAATTTCGGCGAGTTTTTCCGCCAACGCCAGAATGCGGTCGCGACCTCCCGCGGTGAGTAGGCCGTCATCGTCGAGCAAGTCTGGATCGGTGTAGGCGAGAATCACGAATTCATCGCCGCCAAACCAGGCTTTACTCTGCTGGAAAGCGATCAGGCGCGGATTGTGCGGCGCGTACATCGCTTCAATGGACTGATCGAATTGCAATCGCCCGGCTGGAATCGCGGAGAGCAACGCCAACGCCACTGCCCCGAGTAACAGTCCGCCGCGATAACGTACCAGCCCGGCGGCGATGCGAGCCGTCCAGGCGGGAGGCGAGTCGATCATAACATCCGTGTGGTGAGAAGACGGCTGGGATGAGTACCATATCCAGGCCGTAGAGTACCCGGTTCCCACTCCCCCGCCAATTGGCCGGCCGGAACAGTTTGACGATGACCCCGCAAAATATGGCGATTCCCGAGCGACGATGGACGGCAGCCGTGCTGTGTTTCGCCGCGGCCCTGCAACTGGGCGTGATCAATTGGCGTTCTGATCAACTGACGATAGACCGGGATGCGTATCTGGGCATCGCCGCGAATCTGGCGGAGGGTCGCGGATTCACCTCGCCGGGGTCAACGACGCCGACTGCCTTTCGCCCGCCGTTGTATCCTTTATTGCTCTCGATTTTTCAGCGCGCATTGCCGACAGCCAGAGCGGTCGCCGTGCTCAACTTTCTGGCTGGCATGTTGACGATCTGGCTGGTCTTGAAACTCGGCGAGAGATTGGGGCTGGGCCGCTGGCGTTATGTCGGCGGGCTGTTGATGGCCGTTGATCCTCTCTGGTTGAACGCGTTACCGCAACCGATGACGGAAGTTGTCTTCACAGCGCTGACGACAGCCTGGTGGTGGTCGGTGGTGAAAGATGCGCACCCGCAGCGGAATTGGCAACGCTCGCTGCTCATTGGCGTCGGGTTTGGTTTAGCGGCTCTGTGTCGGCCGACAATCTGGCCGCTGGCTGCGCTCATGGCGCTGGCATGGATCGTGCCCCCGGTCATTGACCGGGGGCTAAGACCAGCTGCAATCCGCCAAAATGTGAGGCGTGCCTTGGTGATCACGGCGACGGTGTTTTTTGTCGTTTCACCGTGGGTAATCCGGAATCATCTGATCTTCGGCCGGCCGATTCTGATGACGACTCACGGCGGCTACACGTTGCTGCTGGCCAATAATCCGGTCTACGATGCGGAAGTGGTGCAGCAGCCTTGGGGCGCGGTCTGGTCGGGAGAGAGCCTGTCGCGCTGGCAGGCCGACATCGATCGCCGACTGCAAGCCGATCTGGGACCGCATGCCGGGGAACTGGCCCGCGATCAGTGGATGTCGGCCGAGGCGAAACAATTTATCCAAGGGCATCCCCAGGCATTTCTCCAGGCGATGTGGCACCGCGTACGGGCACTTTGGAGCATCGTCCCGCGCGGCGAGGGAAGTTCTCTGCCAGCGGCGGTTCGCGGAGGGATCGCCGCATTTTATCTCGCGGAATTTCTCCTGGCCGCGATCGGCATGGGGGCATTGATTCGTCGCAGAGATTGGGCCGGCTGGCTGCCTGGCTGGATGCTGATCGTCGCGGTTCAGGGGGTGCATCTCGTCTACTGGACCGACACACGCATGCGGATGCCGCTGGAGCCGGTGCTGGCCCTGCTGGCAGCCCGCGGGGCAGTCTCGCTCTGCGCGAATTTCCCGCACCGGGCAAATCGAGAATAGCTATCGGGTGTGGTGGTTATTCGGTTGGGGTAGAGAGATTCACGGTGTAGCCCGGAGGGCATCAGAACATAGCCCAGGACGTAAGTCCTGGGTCAGCGGCCCTGCGAGGAATGTAGCCCGTAGGGCGACAAAAATTTTGCCGCCCGACGGGCTGAAATCTTTCTTGGAAGCTGTTTTCCCAGGACTGACGTCCTGGGCTATGTTCTATCGCCCTAACGAGCTGAAAACCCAGCGGCCATCACGTCGTAAACAAACAACATCCACCAATGAATGCCCACATCCATAACCAACTTCGGGTTTCCGGTGCTATTTCCATTCGCCTGCCAGACCGTTACCTTGAACAGAGACAACTCGCTCAAGTCACTTGCCGGAATCCTGCACCATGAAGACATTCGCCCTCTCCGCACTGATCGGACTGCTCAGTTCTTCCAGCATCATGGCCGATGAACGCTGGATTGAATTTGTTGGCAAAGACGGACCGGGTCAGGGAAAGCACATCGTCTTGATCAGCGGCGACGATGAATACCGTTCCGAAGAAGCCCTGCCGCAATTGGCGAAGATTCTCGCCACGCATCATGGTTTTCGCTGTACGGTCCTGTTCGCCCTCGACCCCGATGGCACGATCAACCCGGAACAACATCACAATATCCCTGGCCTGGAACACCTGAAAACCGCCGACTTGGCGATTCTTGGCCTGCGGTTCCGCGATCTGCCGGATGAGCAGATGGAGCACTTCGTCAATTACATCGAATCCGGCAAACCGATTGTCGGCCTGCGGACGTCGACCCACTCCTTCGACATCAGGGATTCAAATCGCAAATATGCAAAATACACCTGGACCGGCAATGTCAAAGGTTATGAGCAGGGCTTCGGCAAACAAGTTCTGGGGGAGACATGGGTCAGTCACCACGGCGATCATGGCTCGCAAAGTACACGCGGCCTGTTTGTGAAGGGACAGGAAAAGCATCCCATTCTGGCAGGCATCAAAGATGGCGAAATCTGGGGGCCGACTGATGTGTATGGCGTGCGGCTGCCCCTGCCGGGTGACAGCAAACCGCTCGTGATGGGCCAGGTTGTCGAGGGGATGAAACCGACCGATCCACCCGCGAAAGACGCCAAGAAAAATGATCCGATGATGCCGGTCGCCTGGACGAAAACCTATACTGGCACCGCCGGCAAGCCGGCACGGGTCTTTTGCACCACGATGGGTGCCGCGACCGATCTGGAGAACGCCCCGCTCCGCCGCCTGCTGATCAACGCCAGCTATTGGGCACTCGGCCTGGAAGACAAAATCACACCCGACTCAAAAGTGGATCTCGTTGGCGAGTACAAGCCCTCACCATTCAAATTCGGCGCTTACCGCAAAGGCCTGAAGCCGGCGGATTACGCAAAGTGAAATCAGTTCTATGACGAGGAATTCATAAACCACGAAGTACACGAAGGTCACGAAAAATGCATACAGTGCATTCAGCCCCCGATAGGAAGTCCTTTCGTGACTTTCGTGGTTAATTCCTGACTGCTGCATCCATGACTTTCAAGCTCTACTTCCGCGTCTTCGCTGCCTTTTTTCAGAATGCCTGGAACCGCGAGCTTTCGTTCCAAGGCAACTTCCTGGTGACGCTGGTCACGCGCGGGTTGTGGTTCGGCGTGCAGATTCTGCTAATGGACCTGATCTACCGGCAGGTGCCCGTCATCAACGATTGGTCGCGCGAAGAATACTTCGGCTTTATGGCGACGGGCATGCTGATCAATTCCCTGGTCGAAGCCTTCTTCATGCCGAACTGCGCGCAGTTCAGTGAATTGATTCGGACCGGCAATCTCGATTTCGCGCTGCTGAAGCCGATTGATACGCAGTTTCTGGTGTCGTTCGAGAAGATGGACCTGGGGATGATCACGCAGGTCTTTCTCGCCCTCAGCCTGCTGGGGTATTCCCTGTGGCGAAAGGGGTTTTTGCCGTCGCTGACCTCCGTGGTGCTTTATCTTCTCCTGGTCGCCGCGGCGGTCTGCTTCTTCTACAGCCTGATGATTTCCCTGGCGGCGCTCAGTATCTTCTTTGGCCGCAATCAAGGGTTGCTCGACTTCTGGTTCTATGTGACGATTTTCGCACGTTACCCCAGCAGCATCTACAGCGGCTCACCGTCGGGTGAAATCATCCGCTTCACGTTTTCGTATGTGCTGCCGATCCTGCTGGTCGTCACAGTCCCCGCGCGTGTGCTGCTGGGAATGACGTTGCAGCCGTCATGGCTCAGCGGCCTCACCGTGGCGGCGGGCCTCGTGTCGTTGCTCTTGGGGCGCTGGATCTTCAACTGGTCGCTGCGGCACTATCGCAGCGCGAGCAGTTAGCAGATGTTGATCTTCATGTGGCACACGTTTCCCAACGTGTGAGAGATCTTCAGCGCAAGTTTCGAAGTACGTTGAAGTTTCGAGACATGTTGGAAACGTGCCGCCACGAAATCCATCCAGATCAAAGACCTCGGCGTTATCGCCGCTTCTTCTTCGGCAGGTCGTCTTCGTCGTCCTCAAGAATGACTTCATCGGAGATGAGGTCGATCTCGTCGAATTCGGTCAGATCCGCCTCGACCATTTCCTGCTCATCGCTCAGTTCGAGATCGGGGCCGCTGGCCGGTGTATTGAATGCCGTCGTGTCGTCGATGTCTTCGTCATCAAGCACGACCGCATCGTCGTCGTCTGCGTCAACGATCATCGCTTCGCCCGAGGTCTGTAAGACATTGACATCGGCTTCCGATTCATCCGTCGCTTCGGTGGCGACCACGGCATCGGCTTTGCCCTTCGCCGCCTTCACCGCGACGACCCGCTTTTTCTTCGATCCGCCGAAGATCAGAATTCCGAAGGGGATCAGCACCACGAAGGCGCTCACCCCCAATGTCGCTCCGGTCAACCCCAGCAGCAGGCCGCCCATATCGCTGACGTGTTTGAGAAAGCCTTCCATGACGATCATCGCCGCCAGAATGCCCGCAGGCACGGCTGCCACAATCGATGTCGCTGCGAATGCGTTTTTTCCCACGGCGTCACCCGATTCTGTACCAAGTCCGAAGAGTATCCCGGAATTATCGGGACGTATCATCATCGTAGAGAGCCCAAACACCCGTTGACAAGATCGACCATTCCGAACCGGCTTCCCCAACGGTTCTTTCTTGATGGAAGGATTCTTCTGTCCGGTTGAAACGATTGCAACGGACGATAGGCGCGGACCGTGGTTTCTGCCACCATGCTGAGTGATCCCGGCTCCTTTCCGGTCGTGGGTCAGTTTGAGTTTTTTGCGATGCCACGCCCACGCGCTTCGTGCGGGCGTGTTTTCGCACGGCGATCCGCACGCCCGCGCGAAGCGCGTGGGCGTGGCACGAACGAAACTGAGCCACGACCCCTGATCCGCAACCCCCCGGACACTGGCACCATGCGCTCGACATTCTGCCGGATACTCGCGACTCTTTCGCTGATCGGTTTGTCCCAGGCCGCTCAGGCTCAAGACGGCCCCCTCGTTCGCGATGGCGACACCATCGTGTTTTTCGGCGACAGCATCACCCAGGCGGGCGATTACATTGACCACGTCGAAGCCGCCCTGCTCGCCCTGTACCCCGACGCCACATTTCACATTTACAATCGCGGCATCAGCAGCGAGACGATCTCCGGTACGAGCGAAACCGATCACGATCCCCGCCGGCCGTGGGCACACGAACGATTCACCCGCGATGTCACGCCTCTCAAACCCGATGTCGTCATCGCTTGCTTTGGCATGAACGATGGCAACTACCATCCATTTGAATGGCCGCGCTTCGAGAAATATCAACAAGGGGTCCGACGGCTGATTCAGCGTGTCAAAGAGGAAGCCCTCGCGCGACATTTGATCCTGCTCACCCCGCCGCCATTCGATCCCTACCGCCGCAAGAATGGAGACGAAGCGGCCAAAGAGTTTGGCTACAAATATGCCGCCGTCAATTACGACGAAACCCTGGCCGAGTACAGCGACTGGCTCACCTCGCTGGATGAAGACGACGTGACGGTGATCGACCTGCATGGCCCGCTGAACGAGCATGTGACCGAACGCCGTGATCAGCAGGTCAGTTTCACTCTCTCGCCCGATGCCATTCACCCGAACATGACAGGCCACTGGCTGATGGCCTATCACATTTTGAACGGATTGCAGTTAGAACTGGAGTCCGACACTTTCACGGAAGCGGAGACCTCGCTGGCCGACAAAGCGTGGGAACAAACTTTGACTCTGCCCGTGACGTCGCCGCTGTCTCTGGACGTGGACCGCGGATCTCTGGAACTGGAATCCGCGTTTGAATCGGAACTCTACGCCCATGTGCTGTCGATTCCCGAAGCGGAGGAAAACAGCCGCGAAATCAAGTTCCGGCTGTTCGCCGACGGCGACCTGTTCGGCGAATTCACGCACGATGATCTTGGCGCAGGGATGAATCTCGCCGCGATTCGTGAGTTCCCCACCAGCCGCGCGGGCGAAAAGCTGCTCGACCTCGTCCGCGAACGCCGCCAGCTGGAGTATCACCAGTTCCGCGCCGGCACCGACAAGCCCCTCGGCGGGAACTCACCCGCGGAAGACATCCCCGCGAAGATCAAAGAATTGACAACTCAAATCGACGCGCTAAGAAAACCATTTGCCGTGAAAATCCGCCTGGAACCCGTGGAGGACTAACGCAGAGCCAGGCTGAAAACTTCAATCTGCTTTAGAAGGTCATTCGCGAAGGTGATGCGAGTCCGATCTCATGGCACCGAATCTATAGGAGTACCGGTTGTCGTTGAACAGCAGAAACCGACATCTGCCCGGCAATGCCTGCGGTTCTGTAGATTTATTCGCTTTCCGAATACTTCGCTCAAGCGTGGGTTTTGCGCATAACTGGGGGGATAAACGGGCGGAACGAATCGCCGCTAATTGGATCAGTTCGCCCTTCAAGCCTGCTGGAACGCCGATTTCCAATCTCTTCCTGGCAGCTGTTGCACCACGTATTGAGTTGCTGGTACACCCGATGGTGCGATCCAGCAGATAAAGCACGTCGGGCTGACGCCGCGACGCTCGCCTTGGAGTGATCGGCCGCTCGGTTAGAACCAGGTGAGTCCGAGCCAGCCGCCTAAGAAAATCAGCCAGAAGAGCAGGCCTTCTTCGAAGGTGTCGAGCAGTTTGAGGTAGGCGATCACGAGAGCCAGCGTCATGGCTAACCAGATGAGCCAGTCTTGCTGGGACACGTTTGGGTTCATGCTCAGGATGAAGACCCAACTGAGCAAGCCCAGCATGACGACGTAAAAGATCGAGAGCGACAGCCACGCGCGCCGCAACGGCTCGTACACCACGAAACTGCGGGCGATGACCAGGAGCAGCAACGCTTTCAGCGCCAGGAAGACGAAGGACGCTTTTAATGCCAGCAGCGAAGTGACCATGCGGTTTCCCGGTGAGTGACTCAATTCCAGACTCGGACGCAGACCAACATATCGTGCCGCCGGTTGGGATGGCAGCGAGCTGCCCGCGATTCCGCTGAAAACGATGGCGCTCATAATGCGGCGGTGAGTGAATGTTTTTCCTTCTCCCCTGGAGGGAGAAGGTGGCGGCTTCGGCCGGATGAGGGGGAGCTCACGGTGCTCGGAATGTTGTGCCACGACTTGTCTTCAAGTCGTGTGCTTGATCGGGCACGACTTGAGGACAAGTCGTGGCGCTGGCAAGTGGGAGTGATCTTGCTCCGTGACATCCCCCTCACCCCCGGCCCCTCTCCCTCCAGGGGAGAGGGGAGTGAAAACGAAATCCGCGACCACATCTGAACCCGCTCGGGAGGCGGGTTGATGCTTCATCTTTGCAGGCAACCTCGACATACTGACAAGCGTCGGGTAGCGTGCCCCTGAGTCATCGAAGGGCGTGGCAATCCATCACGGACCACGCCCTTCACCAAGCCTCAGGGACGTGCCACCCTGATCTCTCTCAAACTTCACCGAAACGGAGTTCGCTGATGTCCGCAGCTATGGCTATCATTCTTGCCGCCGGGAAAAGCACGCGGATGAAGTCGGCGGTGCCGAAGGTGCTGCATCCCGTGTGCGGGCGGCCAATGATCGAGTATGTGCTCGATTCCGCGCGAGACGCCGGGGTGACGCGGATGGTCGCCATCGTCGGGCATCAGGCGGAGATGGTGAAGCAGGCGTTGTCGCAGCATGCCGATGTGAAGTTCGCGCTGCAGGCGGAACAACTGGGGACCGGCCATGCGGTGATGATGTGCAAACAGTATCTCGCGGACCATCATGGTCCGGTGCTGGTTCTCGCGGGCGATACGCCGCTGCTGCGCCGCGAGTCGTTGATCGCGTTGTTGACATTGCAACAGGAGTTGCAAGCCGGCTGCGTGATCGGCACGGCGGTGACGCAGGCCAATCAGGGGTTGGGCCGCATCGTGCGTGATGCGCAAAAACAGTTTGTGAAAATCGTCGAGGAGAAAGACGCCACGCCGGAACAGAAGGCGATCACCGAGATCAACACGGGTTGTTACGCGTTCGATTCCCAGATGCTGCTCGCCGCGCTTGATCGCATTCGCCCGGAGAATGCGCAGAAGGAATACTACCTCACCGATTGTCCGCGGCTGATGCTGGAGGTTGGTCAACCGGTCGCCGCGCTGAATTGTTTCGAGCCGATTGAATCGCTGGGCGTGAACACCCGCGTGCAATTGTCCGAGGTGACGCGCACGATTCAGCAGGCGACGCACCAGCGGTTGATGCTGCAGGGGGTGACAATTGAGCAACCCGAGTTGACGGTGATCGATCCGCAGGTCGAGATCGACGCTGACACGGTGATTCGGCCGTTCACATCGATCACGGGGGCCGTGAAGATCGGCCCGAACTGCATTGTCGGCCCGCATGCCGTGCTGGAAGGCCCGCTGACGATTCTCGCCGGCTCAAAGATCGGCGCGTTCACACATCGCGGCCGATGATCTTTGGTAGGGTTTGCCGAGGCTTGGGGAGGCGAACCGTTTTGATGACGGAAGATGGAGATGATCACTCGATTGCAGCGTGCCACGACTTGTCCTCAAGTCGTGCCCGATGCAGCACACGACTTGAGGACAAGTCGTGGCACGAGATTTCAGCCGGTCGCAGGGCCGCTGTCAATGATTCGACAGGGGAAGCTGGCTGACGATCAGTTCGGTTAACTCGTCGCTGGTCATGGTCTGAAACTCGAGGGACGGCAGCGAAACGAAGGGGGCACCGACCTGCCCGCGTAAGAAATTGATCGTGCGGTTCTGGCCTTCGCCACTGCCATCACAGACCTGAATGTCATATCCGGCGTTCAGAAAGAGCGCCGACAACATCGTCGCCATCCGGCCGAATTTTTCCTGTTCCGGACGAGTGAGACCGCGACTGGTGATCCGTAAACTTTGGGTGCTTTCGATGCGGTTTCTCCAGACTGCTGTGGCGGGTTTCCGGTCTGAGTCTAGCGAATTGAACTGGCAATTGCCCATGATTTTCCCGGCTTTTCACTTTTTCCGCGATTGTGGTTCCCGCCTCCGTTACAGTGCTGACACGTCCGCGCGCTTGATTTTCCACCACTTAAGCCCTGAAATGGCCACGGCAAGTCGCTGGAAAGTCGACGCCGTTCCCGGTAGACCTCTCTCTGCGAGTGCGGAACTTTCGGCGCTCGGCGGGTGCCGTCCACGAGATGATTGACACGATGCACGACCAACTTATCCTCCTCAGTGGCCGAGCCAATCCCAAATTGGGAGCCGAAATCGCCGCGTATCTGGGGATCGATCAGGGGACGGTCGAACTCGCGAACTTCCCGGACGGTGAAATCTCGGTCCGGTTGATGACCAACGTGCGGGGCTGCGATGTGTTTCTTGTGCAGCCGACCGGTCCGCCCGTTAATGAAAACCTGATGGAACTGCTGGTTCTGATCGACACGTGCAAGCGGGCCAGTGCGGCGCGGATCACCGCTGTGATGCCGTACTTCGGCTACGCGCGGCAAGACCGGAAAGACATGGGCCGGGTGCCGATCACGGCGAAGCTGGTGGCGAATCTGATCACGAAAGCGGGGGCCGACCGCGTTCTGACGATGGACCTGCATGCCGCGCAGATTCAGGGCTTTTTCGATTGCCCCGTGGATCACTTATATGGTTCGCCGATTCTGGACGACTACTTCCGCGCCTTGAATATTCCCAAAGACGAACTGGTGATCGTCAGCCCGGATGAAGGAAGCATCAAGCGGTCGCTGCAGCATGTCGAACATCTCGGCGGACAACTCGCGATTGTCGATAAACGCCGGGCCAACGCAATGGAAACGAAGCAGGCCAATTTAATTGGCGGTCCCATCGCCGGGAAGACGGCGATTCTGTTCGACGACATGATCACGACGGCCGGCTCGATTGTCGGGGCGGTGAATGTCGTCCATGAACACGGCGCGAAGAAGATCTATGTCAGCGCCTCGCATGCTGTGTTATGCGGACAAGCGACCGAAAAACTGCGTGCCGCGCCGATCGAGGAGATCGTCGTGACCAACAGTCTGCCGCTCAGTCCCGAGCAGATGCTGCCGAACATGAATACGGTGACCATCGCCCCGCTGATTGGCGAAGCGATCCGCCGCATCCACCGGAACGAGTCGATCAGTTATTTATTCGATTAGTCCCGCAAACGCTTGCGCTTCGCGGACCATCCATCCACGCTGTGCGCATTCGTCAGATGCGGCCCATCAGCGCCAGCACGATCAGAATCACCACAATCAGGCCCAAGCCGCCGCTGGGGCCGTAGCCCCAACTGCGGCTGTGGTTCCAAGTGGGGGCTGCGCCTAACAGCAAGAGGATCAGCACAATGATCAAAATCGTGGACATGCATTGGCCCTTTTTTGGCACATCACACCGCGAACATGCGGGGGTGATGTCCTGTTTCACATGGTAACGGTACGCACGCAACTGGGAATTTCATCAGCAGAGCAATACAGCGAATGATCGACTTGCCCATCGTGCAGCCGGGCTTGTCGATGTCAGACATTTTAATCTTTAGCAGGCTGTTGAAAAACGTGGGCCACGTTTCCAACGTGACAGAAACTGATCGAAAACAGAGAGAAATTCGAGTAACTCACACGTTAAAAACGTGTGCCACGAGAAATCCAACGGTCTGTTAGACCATCGTCTTCGCAGACGATAGCCGGGTCTACTACCAGCTGTTACCGTAGGCATCGTAAATCTGCACGCCGTATGGGTTGTAAACCGGCGCGTAGGTTTGTCCGTAATTATAATTGCCGTAGCCGTTGTAATAGGCTCGGTTACCGCGATTGCTGGGAAAGCGGGAACTGGAACCATAACCGTAGGGTCCATTTCCATAGCTGGAATAAACGCGGGCGCGGTGACCGCGACCGTAATTATCCCCGCGGTATCCGTTCCCATATCCGCCGTAATAGCCTCGGCCATAGCTATTGTATTGCACGCCGCCGCGACCGATGGTCAATGATTGTGCCTGGACGATTGCGGGAGACATTGTCGCGGCACACAGGGCGACGAGACACGCTGTAATGCTCAATATTCGACTCATGATAAATCCTTATCTAAGGAACGTGGTAGTAGTTATCAAACCTGGCATCAACGCAGGGGATGATTTGGTAACCATCCCCTGCCCGACGCGGAAGGAATTATTCCTTGGTGTTCGCTTCCCGCTTGCTGACGGCGACTTTCGAGGACATCGGCGCTTCCTGGCGATGCTTGCGCAATTGCGTGAGCTGCTCTTTCGTGAGCACCTTTTCGATCTCTACCAGCTTGTCGGCTTCCAACGAAACCAACCGCGTGTGCAGACCTTGAATGTCACGATTCAGGGACCGGAGCTGAGAGTGGTATTTTTCCTGGACCTTGTCGGCGGTGGCTTCCTGCTCGTCGGTTAACGTGATGCCGAGATTGTCAATCGCCTCTTCCGAATCGTTCGCAGGCTTGGCAGACTCTTCTTGATCTTTGTCTTTCGCTTGATTGACCTTGGTGCTGGTCGCCGCCATCGCCTTTTCCAGTTGGGCGGTCTTGCGGCGCTGTTCGCGGGCTTTCTGCCGTTGCGGCTCAGTTAGACCGTCCTCAATCGCGGCCAGCAATGACGATTCCATGGCGATCGTCTGCATATAACGGTCGCTGAATTGTTTCCAGACTTTGGTGATTGACCCATCGTAATTCTGCACGATGTCCCGAACTTTTTCCTGTTGTTCGTCGGAGAGCTTGAGCTTGGCCAGACATTCCGGCATGTGAGCCGACTCGGCGTGCGCCGCGGTTTCCGAGGCCGCTGCTTTGTCCGCGGGTTCCTTGGCGAATGCCGGGGACAGCGCCAAGACGCCCGCCACAGCGGCCGCGCTCAGTACTCCGCGCACAGCCACGCCGCGGTTCAACGATTGCAAGTTGCGAAATCCATTCAGGAATCGACGCATGATATCTGCTCCATCCAAAGGGTCTCAAACACATGGGTGGACAATCCGCCCATGAACTCGCGCCGCCACCAGGCGGGCGAAAAAAAAAGCCGACGTGACGAAAGCCCTGGCAGGGTTTCCATCACGTCGGCTTACGCACTACTTCGCCTCCCGGTCGAGCCGGGCTGCGCTGTGTTTCGTCTTCCGAGGGCCATCGAGCCGGCGGATTCGCCAACTCAAGGCTCGGGATTGTAGGACACTTGTTTTCCGAGGCAAGGGGCCATGTCGAGAATTCTCTCCGATTGTTACAATCCGCCAGAACCATCAGTCAATGGATACTGATGGTGAATCCGTCTGGTCGGGCAGATAGCAGGAAGAGCGCGTGAAAACTCAGGGTGAGATTGAAGCCGCGATCTGTAAAGGGATCACGCTGTTCGAGCAGGAATACATGGGCCGCGGTCCAAAAGACATCCGCACCCACCTCCTGGACGATCTGCTGGTCGTGCGTCTGAGTGGCGTGCTGACCGCCGCCGAACAGCATCTGGTGAAAGCCCTGATTCCCGAAAAGGGCCGCGATCTGTTGAAAGAAGTCCGCACACATCTGATCGAAATCGCGCGGCCGCTGATGGAACGAATGGTGCGCGAAATCACCGGCGTTGATGTGGTCAGCCTGCACCACGACATCAGCACCGTCACCGGCGAGGAAGTCATCCTCTTCACCCTGGCCCAGGCACCGCCCCTGCGCGAGGTGAAGCGGAAGTAACGCGAACAGCTGTCACATGGCGGCACGTTTCCCACGTGCCGAAGACTTTAGAAACTGTCAGCTTTGCTCCATCACCAGTTGTCGACGATCCGGCAGAAAACAACACAAAACTAAAATTTCGTTCTGGATTCGCTCGCGGCGTGGTACACTGTCTCGCAGTCCAATTGTCAGCCCGATTCGCTCTCTCGGGGAGATAAGCCATGACTCTGCGACCCACGCGACGTGATTTTCTGGCGGATGTCGGTCGAGGAATGCTGGTGGCCGGTGTTGGCTGGGGGGCGGCCCTCGATATGGGATTCGCGTCCAAAGCCTTCGGCGACGAACCTGTCACTCCGCTCCATTTCGGTGACCACGAAGCCCTCGTCGCGCTGATGCAGGAGACGCATCCCGACAAGTTACTGCCGATTCTCGCTGAGAAATTGAACGCCGGGACTTCACTGCAAACCCTCCTCACCGCCGGCGTGCTGGCGAACGGCCGGAGTTTTGGCGGCGAGGATTACATCGGCTTTCACACCCTGATGGCGCTCGGCCCCGCGTACTCCATGGCGCAGGAGTTACCGAGCGATCGGCGGGCATTACCGGTGCTGAAAGTTCTCTATCGCAATGCGGCGCGCATTCAAGAGACCGGCGGGCATGCGCAGGAATCGCTGCATGCCGTGTCGCCGATTGTGGGAGGTGAATCTGTCACCGCGCAGGATGTCCGCGAGGCCGCACGGCGGATGGATAAAGTCCAAGCGGAAAAACTGCTCGCGACTTTAACCGCTGCCAGCCCGGAAGACGGCTTCAACGCATTGCTGTTGGAAGTCGCCGACGAGACCGAAGTCCATCGCGTGGGATTGCCGTACAAAGCGTGGGACTTGCTGAACATCATCGGCCGCGAACATGCGTTGACGATGTTGCGGCAGAGCCTGCGTTACTGCGTCAAAGCCGAGAAGAACCACAACGACACGACGCGGAACACGCTGGCGAAAGTCTTCGACCAATTCCAACTTGAGGGCCGCACGCTCGGGACGAAACAGCCGGACGATGCCTGGTTGTCGCAGATGGCGATGACATTTTTCACCAGCACGCCGGAACAAGCGGCGGAAGCCGCGGCGGCCGCACTGGTGGAAGGCATCGACCCCGATGCCATCGCGGAAGCGGCGGCACTCGCGGCGAACCAACTGGTACTCCGCGATCCCGGTCGGCCGGAAAAGCATTCCGACAAGAAGAAACCGGCCGGCAGCGTGCATGGCGATTCCGTCGGCGTCCATTCCTGCGACGCCATCAACGCGTGGCGCAACATCGCCAAGGTGAGCAATCCCCGCAACAGAATGGCCGCGGTTGTTCTCTCCGCGTTCCAGGTGGCTCGCGATCGGGCGCATGTCGACTGGTCGGAAGACCGG
>Ga0335397_10000758_pt1 | contig 42983 bp, 33 predicted proteins | sample MAT04_FD_205740 | JGI IMG/M metagenome (GOLD analysis project Ga0335397, IMG submission 205740) | Freshwater microbial communities from Lake Fryxell liftoff mats and glacier meltwater in Antarctica - MAT-04 (spades assembly) (version 2) ... | reverse complement strand
TCGTTGCAGGGGTTACCCGGGCTGCACTCGTTGATGTTGAGGCACCCACTCGTACCGTTCCCGGTGCCGGAGTAGCCGCTCGGACACACACAGTCGAAGTAGGGATTCTGCTCGACGCAGGTCGCGACCGGCGAGGTGTCGCAGTTGTCGTAGTCGAGGGTGCACTCGTTCAGCGAGCAGGCGCGGGAGTAGGTGGCGCACCACGAGTACGAGTAGCCGGGCAGGCGCGCCTGCGCGGTGGGGGTCGGGTCCGCGGAGCCTGCAGACCAGTTGCCTGCCGGATTCAGGAGCTCCTGGCCGTTGGTCCAGCCGTCCCCGTCGGAGTCCAGGTTCGCGAGGGTGGCATTCCAGGCGTATCCGTTGTTCCGAAACGCGGTCCCGAACGAGTTCAGGCAGGGTGGCGTTCCACAGCCGCTGCCGCCCGAAGCGTTGTTGTGGCAGGTGAGGCAGCCCATGGTGACCGCGTTGGGCACCGCGGACGTGCCAGCCGTCGCGTACCCGGGATAGGCGTACGCCGTGGGCAACGCGCCCAGCGAGACCCAACTGATCGCGAGCACCCCGAGAACCAGTCCAGCGTTGCGCATGGTCAAGACTCCTGGCGGCGCGAGGCCGCGTGAGGTGCCCCAGCGCGCGAACGACGCCGCGCGGAGGCCAAGAGAGGGAACGTCAAGAGCGCCAACAAAGATCCCCAACCACGAACCGAGACGTCTCGCGCAGGCGCGCTCACCGAGCAGCCCCCGGACGAGGTCCCGCCCACGTCGCCCGCGCCGCCGTCGAGGAAGCCGCCCCCGTCGATGCACATCAGCGCGCGGGTGTGCCCGCAGCCCAACGAGGGACCGCGGCAGGTGTCCACCGTGCAGGCGTCGCCGTCATCGCACTCGATGTTGGTCATGCACGCGCACTGGCTGTCGAGCATGTCCGCGGCACCGTCGCAGTCGTTGTCGAACCCGTCGTCGCAGACCTCGGGGCGGTTCGGGTTCACGTCCGCGCGGGTGTCGTCGCAATCCACGCCGAACCTGTCCTCGGAGTCGTCGATGCAGTCGCCGTCACCGTTGTCGTCGACACCCATCCCGCAGAACCCATCGCCATCACGGTCCAACAGATAGAAGCAACCCCTGTCGAAGAAGTCGACGTCGGTGTCGCAGTCGTTGTCGCGGTAGTCGAAGCAGTCTTCCGTGGCGCCGGGACGCACGGCCGCATCGCCATCGTTGCAGTCGCTGATGACGACGTCTTCGCCGGGATCGAGGCAGTCGCCGTCCCCGTTCAGATCGCGTCCCAGCGGGCAGTATCCGTCTCCGTCGGCGTCCACGCTCGACACACACTCGGTGTCGGCGGCGTCGATCGCGCCATCCTGATCGTTGTCGCGCTCATCGAGGCAGTTCTCGGGCGCCCCGGGATAGACCGTAGGATCGTTGGGCGCCGCATCCACCGGACCGTCCTGCTCGCCAGCATCCGCGCAGTCGCGGTCGCCGTTGACGTCGTGTCCGATCTCGCAGAATCCATCGCGGTCGGCATCCACATAGGCCGCGCACTCGGGATCGCGGGCATCCGCGCTGCCATCGCAGTCGTTGTCGGCGCCGTCCGTGCAGATCTCGAGACTGGTGGGGTTCACCGACATCGCGATGGGCGAGACCTCGTCGCAGTCGCCGAATCCGAACTCGCTAGCGTCCACGCAGTCGCCATCGAGGTTGCTGTCCGGGCCGACGTAGCAGTAGCCGTCCCCATCGATGTCCAGGTAGCCCTGGCAGGTGCTCTCGGTGCGGCCGTCGGCGCCGAGGTCGCTCAGGTTGGCGACGCCATCGCAGTCCTCATCAATCCCATCCACATCCACACAGTTCTCGAGTAGACCTGGGCTCCGGAGCGCGCTGCCGTCGTCACAGTCCGCGCCCGTCATCAGGTCGGGGGATCCGGTGCAGTCTCCGTCGCGGTCGATGTCCTGTCCGATGGGACAATAGCCGTCGAGATCTTCGTCCCGGAAGTTGCGGCACTCGCTGTCGTTCAGGTCGGCGGCGCCGTCGCACTCGTTGTCGATGCCATCGCCACAGAGGAGCGCCGTGATCTCGGACGCGTCCGGGTTCACCAGCGGGTTGTTGTCGTCGCAGTCGCCGATGCTGGTGACGATCTCGCCCGCATCCACGCAGTCGCCGTCGCGGTTGAGGTCGATGCCGACAGGACAGTAGCCGTCGCCGTCAACGTCGCTGTCGCCCTGGCACTGACCATCCGCCAGGTCCGTGTCGCCGTCGCAGTCGTTGTCGACGGTGTCGGAGCAGTTCTCGCCCGCGCCGGTGTACACGTTCGCGCGGGTGTCGTCGCAGTCCACGATGCTCGCGCTCATCTCACCGGGACCCGCGCAGTTGCGGTCGCCGTTCATGTCCCTTCCGCGGGGACACCGGCCATCTCCATCGCGATCGACGACGTCCGCACACTCGGAGTCGGCCAGCGTGTTGGCCCCGTCGCAGTCGTCGTCACCGACGTTCGAGCAGATCTCGGTAGCGTGCGAGTGGATGGCCACCGCGCTCTCGTTGCAGTCGAAGGAGCCCTCGTTCTCGCCCGCATCGCGGCAGTCGCCGTCGTCGTTCAGGTCGCTGCCGAACGCGCAGTACCCGTCCCCATCGACGTCGTGATCTCCGGGACTGACCGCAGGGTTGCCAGGCGGCGTCGCCAGGCTGGCAACCCCAGGCAGCGGCCCTTCGCGCCAGATGCCGAAAGGATCCTGGAGCTCCTGGCCATTGGTGAAGCCGTCTCCATCGGAGTCCATCATCGCGAGCGTGGCATTCCACATGTACCCATTGGTACGGAACGCCATGCCGAACGGGTTGAGGCACGGGGTCATCCCGCAGCCCGCGCCCCCGTCGGGGTTGTTGTGGCAGCTGACGCAGGGCCGCACCCGGCCCTCGCTGTTCACCGCAGTCGCCGGGTTGGGGATGAGCGACGCGTAGGGCTCGAGCGCGTGCGCGACGCCCGGTTGGGCGGCCGCTAGCGCGACTGTGAGCAATACGCCGGCGAGCGATGTGCTCCGCAGGCTGACGAGGAGTTCGAACAGCTTGCGGGCCAACGTCATGGCGTCACCTGGACCTGGAGGGTGTAGTTCACGGGTCGCGTTCCATCCCCGGTACTGTCCAGACGCACGTAGTAGACGCCCGCAGCGGCGAGCACTTGGTTGATCACCGGGCATCCGCTTGCGTCGACGCCGCCGGCGATCCGGATCCCCGTCGCGTTCTGCAGCTCTAGCGAGTAGGTCGCTTCGGAGGCGGCCGCGCACGCCGCCATGGTGCTGGAGTTGCGGGCGGTGACGGACACGGTCTGACCCGCCGCGACGGCGATGGAGAACACGTCCGGGTAGCAGTCGCCGGGAAGGATGGTGCCGTTGATGTCCAGAACGCCCCCCTCGAGATCGATGACCATGGCCTCGATCGCGGTGTCGTTGTGGCGTCCCGGCGGCACGGTGGTCTGACCGGTTCCCGAGATATCGCTCAGCCGAATGTGGCAGTCCTCGGTGCAGGTATCGTCCGCACCGTCATCCCCATCGCAGGGCTCGCCATGTTCCTGCAGACCGTTGCCGCAAACGGGGCGGATGACCTGAAGGCGGTACACGCCCCCTCCGGGGTTGCCGTCGTCGATACCGAGGAAGAAGGTGCCCGACGTCGGCGGGCGGAAGGCGAAGTGCTCGTCACCGTCGCTCATCGAGCAAGCGTTACGCACGGCGGTCGCGGCGCTGCTGCAGATCCCGCCCGAGGCCTGGACCACGTAGAGGATGGGGTTCCGATCGGGGCTCACGCCCGCCAAGTGGAAATGCCAGAACTCGCCGCTGACGCCGCTGAACTGGAAGAACGCGTCGTTGCCAGGCATCGAGGTGCCCATGATCGCGAAGTCGTTCGCCATGGTGCGGGTGTCGACGTTGAAGATGCCCGTTCCTACGAGCAGCGGGGCCGTGAGATCCCCGCAGGTCTCCACGCCGCCAGGGCCTGCATCGGCGGTGGGCACGTCATTCACCTCCGGTACGTCGTCGGGCACGCCGCCGTCGGCGCGCTCGCGAGCCCGATCGAGCGGCCCACTGTCGACGACCAAGCAGCCAGGGACCGAGAGCGCCAGCACGAGGATAGGGAGATGGATGGAGACAGCGCGCATCAGAACGTCCCTCGCAAGCTGAGGCTGCCGCCGCCCAGGTCACCGACTGGGGTCAGGTCGAACGTCGGCAAGATCGACACAGTCGCTGAAGCGGGCTCATCCCCGCCGCCCCAGTCGGTGAAGAAGACCAAGACCAGCGAAGTGACCGCGAGCGCCGAGGTGACCCCCACGAGCACGTTGGTGCGGGTCTGCGCGTCCATCGCGGAGCCATAGAGGCTCTCGACGTCGGCGATGGGACGATCCGCGTCGGCAGCAGCGACGTAGTTGTCGTTCGCGGTGAGCGTGTCGATCCCCGACCAGATGAGCACCCCACCCACGACGGCGGTCAGGCTCGCAGCGACGATGAAGACCACCGGCGTGATCCCGCCGCCCGACGACGACTCGTCGGCTCCGCCGCCACTGCCGCCCGCTCCGCCACCTTCGCCGGCGCGCCGCTCTTCCTCGAGGCGGATGCGCTCTTGCTCGAGCCGTGTGGCCTCGGCCTCGTGCGCTGCCGTCTCCGCCCGGCGGGCCTGGACGGCTTCGCGCAACACCCGGATCCGCCCCATCACTTCCTCGCGGTTCGCCGCCTCGGGCGCGGCGGCGATGTACTGCTCGAACATGTCGAGGGCCTCTTCGTCCCGCCGCAGCCGGTCGAGGGTCGCGGCGATGTTCCACAAGAGCGGGACCCGATGACTTATCTCGTAGGCCTGCTGAAAGCGCGACAGCGCGGTCTCGAAGTCGCCCGTCTCGAAGGCATGGCGGCCATCCTCGAAGAGGGCCCGGGCGGCACTGTCGAGTGAGCCGCTGACTGCGTCATCTTGTGCGGCGACCGTCGAAAGATGGAAGGGACCGGTGAGGACGCACAGCGCGAGGGAGACCCCACGCAGGCGCGCGCACCACGAAGCAAAGGTGGCTGACATGCGTCGCGCATCGTACCCTGCTGGCGCTCGAAGTGAAATGGATCTCGATGAAGTCGAGGCCCGACGCGCGGAGGAGACGTGAGGCGAGAGGCGAGGCAGCTGTTGGTGTTGGTGATCATGGTGTGGCTCTCGGGCTGCCGCGACCGGCTCATGTTCGACGACGCTGGCATCGACGTACCCATACTGGACGAGGACACTGGAGGCTGGACCGAGGACGGGGGCGATCTTCGGGACGTCCCGCCAGACGTGCCGCGCGACGCAGGGAGGCTGGACGCGGGCCCCCCGTGCGCCGGGCCGCCCGGCCTTTATGTCCCCGGCAGCTGCGTGGTCCTAGCCCCGAGGGTCCGGTCGTTCGCGCCGGAGTTCATCCTCTGGTCCGACGGTGCGGAGAAGGAGCGCTTCGTGTTGCTGCCAGAAGGGGCGAGCATCGACACCAACGACCCCGACGCCTGGGTCTATCCGGTGGGGACCGTGCTCTTCAAGACCTTCTCTCGTGATGGCCTCCGGATCGAGACCCGGATCAACACGAAGGTCAGCGAGGGGAGCGGTATCAGCCACTGGACGATGCAGACATTCGCCTGGAACGCGGCGCAGGACGGGGTGACCGAGGTGACGGACGGCGTGATCAACGCGCTCGGGACCGACCACGACATCCCCGCCACCAGCCTCTGCGCGTCGTGCCACACGGGCGCGGCTGCGGACGTCGCGCTGGGCTTCACGGCGATCCAGCTCAACCACGAGGGCACCGATGTCAGCCTCGCCGACTTGATCGCGGAAGCTCGGCTCACCGACCCGATCGACGTCGACGCCGCCCGGATCCCGGGGACCGGCGACGTCCGCGAGGCACTGGGGTACCTGCACGCCAACTGCGGCGGCTGCCATGGCGGGCCCGCCGCGTTCCCCGTCCCCGATCCCATGGTCCTCTGGGTCGACGTGGGCATCAGCGAACCCACGCTCACTCCCAGCTACCTCACGACGGTCGGCGTCGTCAGCGGCTGGCCCGGCGCACCCTACCGGGTGGCCCCGGGTCTCCCGGACGACAGCGCGGTCCTGCGCCGGATGCAGAGCCGCGTCGTCGGTGCCCAGATGCCGCCCATCGCGACCGAGCTCCCGCACGCGTTGGCCATCGGCACCATGCGCCGCTGGATCCTCGCGGTCGACTGAGCACCCGGGTCGACTGAGCACCCGGGTCGACTGAGCACCCGGGTCGACTGAGCGCCCGGGTCGACTGAGCGCCCGGGTCGACATCTCCATGGCTTGCGTCACCCGGGGCGCTGGGCAACGAAGCGCGATGCTCATCGACGGCAAGGCGGTCGCCGCCAAGGTTCGCGCAGAGGTGAAGGCGGGCGCCGAGCTCTTCACCCAGACCCATGGTCGAGCCCCGCGGCTCGACGTGATCTTGGTGGGAGACGATCCCGCGTCCCACGTTTATGTGCGCAACAAGGAGAAGGCCGCCGTGGAAGTGGGCTTCTCCGGTGGGGTTCATCGACTCGACGCCGCCACCGCCCAAGGCGATCTGTTGGCCAAGGTCCGCGAGCTGAGCTTCGCCCCCGAGGTCGACGGAATCCTGGTGCAGCTCCCCTTGCCTTCGCACCTCGACGCGCAGGCGGTGATCGACGCGCTCGATCCCGCCAAAGACGTCGATGGCCTGCACCCCGTGAACACAGGGCTTCTCTGGGTGGGGCGCAAGGGCCTTCGCCCCTGCACGCCGTTGGGGTCGATGCGGCTCCTCGACGAAGCCGGCGCCAAGCTGGAAGGCGCGCGCGCGATCGTCGTCGGGCGCTCGAACCTGGTGGGCAAGCCCATCGCCGCGATGCTGCTCGAGCGCAACGCGAGCGTCCTCTTGGCGCACTCGCGCACCAAGGATCTCGGAGCCCGGGTCGCCGAGTGCGACGTGGTGATCGCCGCCGTCGGGAAAGCCGAGCTCATCCGCGGCGAGTGGATCAAGGAAGGCGCGGTGGTGATCGACGTAGGGATCAACCGCGGTGCCGACGGCAAGCTCATCGGCGACGTGGCGTTTGGTGCAGCGAGCCAGCGGGCCAGCGCGATCACGCCGGTCCCTGGCGGCGTGGGTCCCATGACCATCGCGATGTTGCTCTCGAACACCCTCGACGCCGCCTGGGCGCGCATGGCTTGATCCGGCGGTGCTGCCGGCCCGGCCCACGATCGTCCTCCTCGCGCCCAAGCAGATCCTGCCCGGGAGGGCGACGACGCTGACCGTGCGGTTGGACTCGCCGCGCGCGACACCGATCGATTTCGTCGATCTATTCTTGGATGGCTCCGAGGCCCATCCCGCAGGACAGAGCACGTTCCTTCGTCTGGGCGCTCGGCTCCGCGAGAAGGGCAGTCTCGATGCGGGGACCACCGAGCTGGACTCTAGGATCGACCTGCCGCGGGCTCTGCCGCCGAGCTACGAGGGTCTGCACTTCTACTTGCGCTACGAGGCCCGGGTCCACGTCTCGGTGCCGTACTGGCCCGACGCCCGCCGCTCGTTTCTCTTGATGGTGAGGGCGGCGCCGCGCGCGCCCGACCCGAACGCGACGCTGCTCTTCGCGAGCGCCGCCGGAGGTGCGCCGGTGAGCGGCCCCTACGCGGAGGTGAGCCTGCAGACCCGCAGCGTGTGCGCGGGCGACACCCTCCGGGGCGGCGTGGCGCTCTACAACGTGGCCTCGTGTCGCTACGACAAGGTCACCCTCGCGCTTCGGTCGCGAGAGCGCGGGGTCGGCATCGATCACGCGGGGAACGCGTGGGCCATCGAGCTCCCCGCGGCCAAGTTCGCAGAGGGTGCGCCCGTCGAGTTCGCGCTGCGGGTGCCCCAGATGGCGCCCGCGCTCTCGTTTCGCCGAGTGCAAGTGACGCACGAACTCGTGGTGACCGTGCGCGCCGGGTGGAAGGACGCGATCACGATGCCGATCGGGATCGATCTCTTGCCCGATCCCAACGTGGACATCGCGCGCGGCAAGAGCGCACCCGCGCTCGGCGAGACCCGGGTTCGAGCGATCTGGGATCGGGTAGCGGAACGCACCGGATTTCAACGGGTGGATGAGCGGCTCGAGCGTCAGGTGGGCACTCGCACCCTCGTCGTGCGCCGCGATCTCTCGTCGGGCGCGCCGCTTCTGGTGGCCGAGCTCCGCTATCGTTCGCTGGGCCTCGGGCTGCGCTCGACGCCGCGGCCGTTCTTTCGCCTGCTGCCCCCCGAGGCTCCGGAGACCGGTATCGCGCAGATCGATCGCCCTACCGTGTTCGAGGCCCGCACCCGATCCCAAGCCGCCGACGTCTTGGCGCGCCTCGGCCCGGCGCTGCTGCCTTTCGTGGTGGACCCAGTGACGCTGCATCAGCTCGACGACACCCTGCTCGCGCTCGCGCGGGCGGACTCAGGCACCACCGAGGAGTCGGTGCTGCGCATGGTGGAGCTCGCGAACGCGCTCGCTCAGAGCGCAGGCCCGGTGCTCGACGTCATCCCCCTACCCCCTCCGCTTCAGGGCCTCGAAGAAAGGTGGCGGGCGCTCGCGCTGCGCCTCGGCACCTCGCTCGAGATGGGCAGCGGCACGCTCGAAGGTGAAGAAGGCGACGCGCAGATCGGCCTGCGTCTGCTCTTCGATGCAGCGGGCCAGGTGCGCGCGATGCGGCTCCGCCGGCTCGAGGCAGCAGCGCTGGAGGTCGCGGCGCCGATCCACACCACTCGGATCGAGGGGCTCTCGTCGCTGCGCGAGGACGTCCAGCGCGCCGCACGACCGCTGCTCGCGCGCGGCGTGGAGCTCGCGCTCACCAGCAACGAGGTGAGCATCACCGACGAGCACCTCCGCCCAGAGGAGTTGCTGCGGCGCATCGAGGACTCGTTCGCCGACCTGGCCCGGCTGTGTGCCGCCCTTCGCCCGACGCGGGGGCCTTTCCGCTGAGGTGATTGCGCTCGGTAGGCCTTCGATGGCAGAAGCGGACGATGCGCCGTCTGTCCCTGTCGCTCCTCGTGTTCGCTTGCGCTTGTGGAGAGCCGGCCGAGCCAGAGGCGATCTCGAGGTTGGAAGCAGCCGAGCCCGAGCGCCCCGAGGTGAGCGAGAGCGAGCCCGCGGCCGTGCTCCCGCCAACCATCCCCTTCGAGCCGTCGGCCATGGTCACGCTGGGCTCGATGGCGCTCCTGGCCGAACGCTGCGCCATCAACGGCCCCGTGCTCGAGGCCCGCGACGCCTTCGACGCGATCCGTGCCATCGCGTGGGTGGGCGACGCCGCCGTGTACCTCCTGGATCACGAGGGCCTCTTGCGGCGCTACGTGGATGTCGGCGACGAGGCGTGCGTGCTCACCGTCGATGGCGCCTTCGGCGATCACGGCACACTCGCACTCGGCGCCAGCGAGGCGGAGAGGCCCCGCACGTTGGCGGCCGATTCCCAGGGACATCTCTATGCCTCTTCACCGCTCGCGGGCACCCACCGACTCACCGGAGACCACGTGGACTACCACTGTGATACCGCAGGTCGGGTCACCGTCGCACCAGGCGGAGTGAATGGGTTTGGGCTCTTCGGTACGGGGCCGGCGCGCCGAATCACCTTCGATGACCACGGCTGTCAGGTCGCCGAGTGGGTGCCCGTCGAGGTCCCTTCCATCTTGGAGAGCGTGTCGTTCGTCGACGATCACACCGTACTCGTGGGCGGTCAGGACGGTCGCGAAGGCCCGCACACCGCGCGCCTCTACGATCTCGAAGGACAGCCGCAAGGGGCCGCGTTCGGCAGCGAGGACGCGTCGGCCGACGACCGCCTCTGCTACACCCACGCGGCGTTTCCTTGTGCGGCGGGCCTCTGCGTCCTGGATGGGAACTGTCGCGTGATGCTCGCTCGAAGGAGGGACGGAACGATCGCTGGGCGAGCGGAGCTCAGCGTCATGACGGGTCTCTTGGCGCCCTGGATCGTTCCGCCCGTGTACATCGAACACGGGATGACGTTCTTCGCGGCCGCAGCGCCTGAGGTGCAGGCCGATGGTACCCGGCACTTCGTGGGACAGGTGTTCCGCCTACACGGGCTTTGATGCGCCGCTCGGCGGCGAGCGCACGTCGAGCACCAAGGTGTCGGCCAGCTCGTCGTGCAAGCTCCGCCGTCGCCCCGTCCACAGCAGCATCGCGCCATCGACCACAGCGAAGATCATCCCGATGACGGGAATCGCGCCGAGCACCATCGGCACCAGCTCCCGCAGCAGGAACCCGCGCGCGAAGCCGGGCAGCCTCCCATCGACGCGGATCACCACCAGACCCAAGGGGATCTTGCCGAGGGTCTGCCCCCGGCGGGCGAGCAGCACCGCGTTCAGGATCACCATCCCAAGCGACGCGAGCACCGCAGTCGCCGCCCCCGCGCGCACCACCGAACGGGACGCCAGGAGCACACCGACTAACGACACCAGGCTCCCGATGCCCATCGGCAACGCGAGCTCGATGGCGCGGGCGTAGATCCGGCGCGACGGACTGGCGATCGGCGCTCGCTCGCGGTCGACGCTCACTGAAGCACACCGAGTGGCTGGCCGCTCTCGCTCCAGTAGCGGACCCACACCACGCCCACGACCCGAGGGAGCGGGATCGCCCCGACGTGGGGATTGCGGCTGTCGTTGGATCTATCCCGATGATCGCCCAGCACGAAGACGTGGCCCGGGGGCACCTCGCGCTCGGGCATCGAGGCGCTCTCGTCCGCGGCGTGCGAGACCCGCCACACCCGATCTCCCAGGTGCTCTTCGAAGCACAGCGTCCGTGCGAATCCATCACCGCGGGGACAGCCGTCGATCTCTCGGTGTCCCAAGGACACGCCGTTCAGGGTGACCACGCCTTCCTCGATCGACACCCGATCGCCCGCGACCGCAATCACCCGCTTGACGATCTCGACCTCGTCCATCGGGCTGTAGAGCACCACGACGTCGCCGACCTCGGGCGAGGCCCAGTGGGACAGGCTCTCGGTGTCGCCCGGCAAGAGCAAGCCCACTGCGGTGCGATCGAGGAGGAACCGGTCCCCATCGAGCAAGCCGGGCTCCATCGAGGGGCCATCCGTCTCGAAGGCCTCGATCCAGAGCACCCGAGCGAGCACCGAGGGCGCCATCGCCGCGACGTACACGAGCACCGCGAGCAGCACCCCGACGATCGTGGTCGGCCGCATCGCGCGCGCGAGGGGTCGCTGGGGCGACGCCGTCGAGATCGCTGGGATGGGCTTGGCCATCGAAGCCACAGGCTACCCGTTGGCAGGCGGGACCCACGGGTTTTGTGGGGTCGAGGCGACGTGAACCTCGGGCGGTGGGGCACGTCGGCCTTTGCGTGGTGGGGCGCTTGCGATAGCGTGCCCGTCCCATGAACAAGGTCAGAAAGAGTGCGGCCGAGGCCCTCGAGCTCTCGGGCGTGAAGGACGGCTCGAGTATCGCGGCAGGCGGCTTCGGCCTCTGTGGCATCCCCGAGCTCGCGATCGCAGCGCTGAAAGAGCGAGGCAGCAAGCAGCTGACCTTCGTGTCCAACAACTGCGGCGTCGACGACTTTGGTCTGGGGATCCTCCTGGGAGGCAAACAGATCAAGAAGATGATCTCGAGCTACGTGGGCGAGAACAAAGAGTTCGAGCGCCAGTACCTCTCGGGTGAGCTCGAGGTGGAGCTGACGCCGCAAGGCACACTGGCGGAGCGGCTGCGCTCGGGCGGCGCCGGCCTCGCTGCCTTCTTCACGCCGACCGGTTACGGCACCGTGATCGCAGACGGCAAAGAGACCCGCGAGTTCGACGGCAAGCACTACGTGCTCGAGCGCGGAATCGTCACCGACTTCGCGATCGTCAAAGCCTGGCGCGGCGACCGATACGGGAACCTGCAGTACCGGCTCGCGGCGAAGAACTTCAACCCGCTCTGTGCGATGGCTGGCAAGATCACCATCGCCGAAGTCGAAGAGATCGTCGAGGTCGGGGTGCTGCAGCCCCACGAGATCGACACCCCCGGCATCTACGTCCAGCACCTCGTCGTGGGCGCCCACGAGAAGCGCATCGAGCGCAGGACCACTTCTCCCAAGCAGGCCTGAGGAAAAGACATGCTCACCCGTGAACAGCTCGCTCAGCGCGCAGCCCTTGAGCTCCGCGATGGCTTCTACGTGAACCTCGGCATCGGGATCCCGACCCTGGTCGCCAACTACATCCCGCCCAGCGTCGAGGTGATGCTGCAGAGCGAGAATGGCATTCTCGGCGTGGGCGCGTTCCCCGTCGAAGGCACCGAGGACGCGGATCTCATCAACGCCGGCAAGCAGACCGTGACGATGCTGCCCGGCGCTGCGCTCTTCGACTCCGCCGAGAGCTTCGCGATGATCCGCGGCGGCCACATCGATCTCGCCATCCTCGGCGCGATGGAGGTCAGCGAAGAGGGTGATCTCGCGAACTGGATGATCCCCGGCAAGATGGTGAAGGGCATGGGCGGCGCGATGGATCTCGTCGCCGGTGCCAAGCGGGTGGTCGTGGTGATGGAGCACGTGAGCAAGGGCGGCGAGAGCAAGGTCCTCAAGGCCTGCAAGCTGCCCCTGACCGGCAAGAAGGTGGTCCACCGCATCATCAGCGATCTGGCCGTGATGGACGTGACCCCCGACGGCCTCTTGCTAATCGAGCTGGCCCCGGGCGTGAGCGCCAAGGAAGTCCAAGACAAGACCGAGGCGAGGCTGATCGCGAGCCCCGACACCAAGACGATGGTTCTTTGAACCTCAACACCCCGCGCGTACCCCACAGGACATCATGAAAATTGGTCGAAACGATCCCTGCCATTGCGGCTCCGGCGAGAAGTACAAACGCTGCCATTTGCCCAAGGACGACGCTGCGCGCTCCGAGCAGCTCACGGCCGATCTCGCGGCGCGCACCGCCGCGGCCGAGGCCGAAGCGGCAGCCGAGGAGGCCGAGGGCGGCGAGCGCGAGGCCCCCAAGACGGTCGAAGCGCCGAAGGCCAACCCCGCGATCAAAGCGGCGCGCGGCGTCGCGCCGATGCGACCTCGCAAGCGCGCCGTCTAGCGCCGCCGGCCATGACTGAACCGAGTCACAGCGTCCTTGGTGTTCTTCGGTGGGCCAAGGCGCCTGCCGAGGTGATCGCATGGGCGGAGCGGGAGCCGTTCGGCCTGTGCTTGGTGAACGCGATCGAGGACGAGCTGCCCGCGGTCCTCGATACGGCGCCGAGCAACCGCGCGGTGGTGTGGCTGCTCGCGACGCTCGGTGTCGAGTCCCAGGTGCTGGCGACGGCGGTCGGGATGCTGATCGAATCCCGCCTGCCGCCGCTCGATGAGCCGCGTATCGAGCACGCGCTCGAGGTGTCGCTGGACAACCTGCTCGACGCCACACGCGGCGACGAGACCCTCGTGCAGGCCAAACTCTGCGAGCTCCTGCTCGAGACCCAGCGCGCGAAGGGTGAGGGCGGCTACCGCTCCCAGGATGAACGCTACGCAGGGGCCTGTCGCGCGACGAGCGTCTTTGCGCGCGCTGCGGAGTCGGTCGGCGCGCACGGGGCGCGGATGGAGGCCGAGCGTCTGGCCCGCGCCCGGCAGACCGCGAGCTTCCTCGGGATCGGCGTGAGCGCGAGTGTGGCGCACCAGCCCGCGGTGCCTGCGTCGTTGGGCCGTCCGCTCTCCGTCGAGGCAGCGCCTCCCCACGAGCTGGTCTTCGCCACCGAGCACTTGGCCCTGGCGCTGACGGAGATGGAAGCGCTGGATCGCGCGAGCGCGCTCCGCGACGAGCTGCTCGATCATCTCTCCGACGAGTAGCCGAGCGAGTGACCCAGTGAAGCTGCGCGCGACGGCGTATAGTCCGCGCCGTGTCCGACCTGGACGAGCAAGCGACGCTCGCGGCACCGGCTTCCGGGGAGCCGGTGGTCAGACCCATGCTCGGCGCGCGCAACGAGGTGCCCGAGCGCTACAGCGCGCGCGGTGTTCTCGATCCTCGCGGGGCGAGCCCAGGGCACCGAGCTCAGCCAGCGCTTCTGCACCCGCAAGCTCCTCGAGGCGCTGGCCCGCATCGCGCTCGCCGTGGACTACGCCCACCAGCGCGGCGTCATCCACCGGGATCTGAAGCCCGCGAACCTCATGCTCGGTGAGTTCGGCGAAGTGTTCGTGCTCGACTGGGGCATCGCGCGAACCACCGCGAGCGTGAGCGACGAGCCGTCCACGTCCGGCGAGGCCCCCGCGGTGGGGATGACCGCCGAAGGATCGCTCCTCGGCACCCCGGGTTACATGTCACCCGAGCAGGCGCGGGGCGGTGGTGGCCAGACCGTCCACGCCCGCTCGGACGTGTACGCGTTGGGCTGTGTGCTCTTCGAGATCCTCACGACGAGCGCCCTGCACCTGGGCGCCCGGGTCACCGTTCTATTGGTCAGCACGCTGACCGAGACCACCGAGCGCAGCCCCGCCCAACGATCGCCCGGCACCGACGTCGCCCCCGAGCTGGACCAGCTCTGCTTGGCTGCCACGCACTTCGATCGTGAGGAGCGGCTGCCCACCATGCGGGCCCTGGCCGATGCCATCGAGCGCTACCTCGAAGGCGATCGGGACCAAGCGGCGCGCGCGCTCGCCGCGGACGGACACGCGAGCCGAGCCGCGGAGCAAGCGAAGGTCGCGCTGGCCGAGTCACGCCCTGGAGAGGACGCGCGTCGTCAGGCGCTCTACGATGTCGGCCGCGCGCTCGCGCTCTCGCCCGAGCACCCGCAAGCGACTGCCACGCTGGTCGCGCTCTTGACCGAGCCGCCGGCCGCGCTGCCTGAAGAGGTGCAGGGCGAGCTCGATGATCTGGTGAGCGAGCACGTGCGGGTGGGCGGCCGCATCGGTGCCGTGGCGTACGGCAGGAGCACCCTCATCTTCGCGCTCCTCTTGGGGCTCGGCGTCATCCGGTGGGCCAGCGGCGCGTGGCTGCCGGTCCTCTTGTTCGGCGCCGCCGGGATCATCGCGGTGATGCTGTTCTCCTTCGTGCTCACGACCGCGCTGGGCGCGCTGGCGCTGGGTCCCTTTCGCGACGACCTCGATCGGGAGCAGCGAGGCAGTCGCCTCCTGAGCTGGCAGCTCCGCCAGTTCGTACCGCGCGCACGATTGCGCGGCGACACCAAGCGGGACTCGGGGCGCCCCGACGCGGGCGCGAGATGACCGCGATGCGAGACGCGCTCGCGGCGCCGAGGCGTGGCGTCATCGGGTTCTTCTCGGGCCTGAAGATCCCATTTCGCGGCGCCCGCCTCGTCTACGTCGAGCACCCCGATCTCATCCGCTACTGGCTGATCCCGATTCTCGTGACCATCGCCGCCCTAGTGGTCAGCGTGGCCGCGGTCTTTCACTACGACGACGCGCTGGTGTCCGCCGTGTGGAGTGCGCCCGTATCGGACGCCGAGAGCTGGGACGGCTGGCTCCTCGGCGCGGCGCACACCGTGTTCGGTTGGATCATCGATCTCTTGTTGTTGTTGCTCGCGCTGCTGCTGACGCTGCTCGTGAGCAGCCTGGTCGCGGCGCCCTTCAATGCGCGGCTGGCCGAGGTGATCGACGAGCGACTCACCGGCACCCCGCCGCCTGCCTTCGCGGTGGGCCGGGTACTGATGGATCTGCTGCGCACCGCGGTCATCGAGATCACGTTCGCGGTCTTGAACGCCGTCCTCTTCGTGGCCGGCCTCGCCCTCCCCGTCCTGGGCCCGGTGCTCTTCGCGGTGGGGATGATCGCGTGGGCGCTCTACTTCAGCGTGGCGTACGTGGACGTCCCGCTGGCCTCACGCGGCATGTCGCTGGGTGACCGCCTCGCCTTCATCGCGAGGCACCCGATGGCCATGCTCGGCTTCGGCACCGGCGTGGGTCTGTTCTTGATGGTCCCGCTGATCAACCTGCTCTTCATGCCAGCGGCGGTGGCGGGCGGGGTGCTGCTGGTGAAGGAAGCGTCGTAGGGGCGACCGTCGCAGTCGCCCTCTCGCAGCGAACGCTCGATGAGCAGAGCCGTCGCGCAAGCGACCACGACGAGAACGAGCGCGCTCTCGCGTTGGTGATCGGGGAGCGCCATGTTCCTCGGACGCCGAGTGCGCGGAGGGCGAGTGCGCGTCGGAGGTCTGCGCCGCGCCCCTCGGCGCCCTCTGCTCGACCTCGGCAGAGTGCGCGAGTCGGTCCTGCGTCGCGAGAGCCTGCACGGCGGCGGTCTGCTCAGCGCGCATCGATCCCACCGGCCACGGCAGCTTCTGGTACAGGCCCCCGGTGTTGACGCCGCGCTGAGCTGAGTGCACCGCCGGTGGTGTCGCGCTTAGCTTAGACGCAGAACGGAGAGCCTCATCGGGGTAGTTGGCGGTCGCGGCGGCAACCACCGCGACCGCCACGGCGTTCTCGCCTCGTCCCCGCACGCCGCCTAAATTTGGCTAGGGAGTGAGTCACTCGGCCGGGGCAGGATCCATGCGAGACGCGCGCGCGGCGCCGCCGGCCGGCGCGACCATCCGCACGATCAGATTCCCCTGCTTGTGCCAGGTCTCCGCGATCTGATGGGCGTCTCCGATCTCCTCGAACGCCATTGTCTCTCCGACGACCGGCCGATACCCACCCGCGTGATGCAGCGCCACCAAGCGCTCCATCTTCTCGCGGGTGTCTGCGGTGGTCGATCCCGTGATCCACACCAGCCCTCGCCGAGGTCGCAGCGCGGCGCCGAGGTTCTCGATCAGCGTGGAGGTCACCGGCATCAGCCGACCACCAGGTCGAAGCAGCGTGAGCGCGCGCTTGCGAGCAATACTCCCCATCACATCGAGGATCCCATCGAAGCGTCCCTCGAGGGTCTCCGTACGGTAGTCGAGCACCGTCTCGGCACCCAGCGAGCGCGCGAGCGGGTGGTTCTCCTTCGAGGCGACGGCAGTGACCGTGACGCCCAGGTGCTTGGCGATGGACAGGGCAGCAGTCCCCACCGAGCCCGTCGCGCCGATCACTGCGAGATGCTCGCCGCGCTCCATCCGCGCCTTGTCGATCAGGAAGTCCGCCGCGGTCAGGCCCCCGAAGAAGAACGCGGCGCCCTCCTCGAAGCTGAGCGACGCGGGCAGCGGCAGCACGCATCCGCTCGCCGCGATCGTCAGGTACTCGGCGTGCGCGCCGCCTCCGAATCCCTTGCTCCCGAACACCCGTTCTCCGACAGCGAACGCACCTACATCCGGCGCGACCGCGTCGATCACCCCCGCGAATCCCATGCCTGGCACCGGCGAACGCGGACCCGAGAACCCATTGGCCGCCCGGATCAGCAGGCCGAAGCCTCGAGGCACCACGGCGCTGCGGAGGCGGACGTCCCCTGCGGTGATCGGCGAGGCGTGCACCCGCACCCGGACTTCGCCCGCTCGCACTGCGGGCAAGGCGAGACGCTCGATGCGGATCACATCGGGCCCTCCGTACTGACGGACGGTCGCGGCGAACATGGTGGCGGCGAACATGGTGACGGTCTGGGTCATGAAGCGCACTACGCCACGCGAGCGGAGATATTTCGGGCCCGTCGGCTTTCTGCGAGACCGTGGGCGCGCTCTGCCGTGGCCCCGGCGCACGATGCGGCATGGTGTGGCGCGCGCCTTTGCTATTGGTCACTCCGACGGCTGTGCGGGCGGCAGCCTGGCCCGAGACACCTCCGGCTGATCTCCGCCACGCCGGCGCCGCACTTCCGGGTGGCGGGCGAAGCACTCATCCCCGGGTCGCTCGCGCCATCGACCGACTGACCGCGGCCGCCCGTCGCCAAGCGGGGGGCCGAGCGGGGGGCCGAGCGGTATCGAACTATCGAGGACCGTCCCCATATGCTACGATAGGCTATTGAAACAGTGGTAAGACGCAATCGAACTATCGAGGACCGTCCCCATCTCGCATGGCCGGGGCGGCGCGGGGCGTATCGAACTGTCGAGGACCGTCCCCATTTCGCGGCGGTGCCGTGCTAGGCCTGGGGCCCGTCATGGCGCAGAAAATTCAAATCATCGATCCCTCGACCCTCCCGTCCCACTTCGAGCCGCAGAGCGCCGAGGTCCGCTGGGATGAGACCTGGCAGAAGCTCGAGGCGTACCGCTGGGATCCCACCAAGAGCCGCGCGGAGAACTTCGTCGTTGACACCCCGCCGCCCACCGTGAGCGGCTCGCTCCACCTGGGGCACGTATTCTCGTATACCCAGACCGACGTGCTCGCGCGGCAGCAGCGCATGATGGGCAAGAACGTCTTTTATCCCATGGGCTGGGACGACAACGGGCTGCCCACCGAGCGCCGGGTGCAGGTGTATTTCCACGTGCGCTGCGACGCGAACGTGCCCTTCGAGCCCAATCTCTCGCTGGAACCCGCGACGGACGAGCAGCGCAAGAAAGACCGCCCTCGCCTGGTGTCGCGCCAGAACTTCATCGAGCTCTGCCACATCGTGACCAGCCAGGATGAGAAGGTCTTCGAGGGGCTCTTCCGCAGGCTCGCGCTCAGCGTGGACTGGAGCCAGACGTACGCGACGATCGATGATCGGTGTCGTCATCTGGCGCAGCTCTCGTTCCTCGATCTCTTCGAGAAGAAGCGCGCGTACACGCTGGAAGCGCCGACCATGTGGGACGTGGACTTTCAGACCGCGGTGGCCCAAGCGGAGGTCGCCGACAAGGAGCGCCCCGGCGCGTACCACCACCTCGAGTTCGGCGTGGAAGGCAGCGATGACTCGTTCGTGATCGCGACGACGCGACCCGAGCTCTTGCCCGCGTGTGTCGCGGTGTGCGCCCACCCCGACGACGAGCGCTACAAGCACCTCTTCGGCAAGAACGCGGTCACTCCGCTCTTCTTCGCGCCGGTGCGGATCTTCGCCAGTGAGCTCGCCGATCCCACCAAGGGCAGCGGCATCTTGATGGTGTGCACCTTCGGCGATCAGACCGACGTGGCCTGGTGGCGCGAACAGAAGCTGCCGCTGCGTCAGATCCTCGGACGCGATGGGCGCCTGCGCGAAGTCAGCTTCGGGACGGACGAGTACCCCAGCGCCAAGCCCGACATCGCGAATGCCTATTACGCCCAGTTCCAAGGCAAGGCGGTCAACCAGGCGCAGAAGGCCATCGTCGAGCTCCTCAAGGACCCGGCCGGCAGCGCGACCGCCCATGTCGCTGGCAAAGGGAGCGCTCCCCTTCAAGGCGAGCCCAAGCCGATAACGCACGCGGTGCGCTTTTACGAGAAGGGGGACAGGCCCTTGGAGTTCGTGACCTCACGCCAGTGGTTCGTGCGCCTGCTCGATCAGAAGGCCGAGCTGCTCGCGAAGGGCGACGCCATCACCTGGCACCCCGAGTACATGCGCACGCGCTACCGCAACTGGACGGAGAACCTCGGCATCGATTGGTGTGTGTCGCGTCAGCGCTACTTCGGGGTACCGATCCCAGTCTGGTATCCCGTGAAGGCCGACGGAACCCTCGACTACGCGGCCCCCATCGTGCCCTCACGCGAGCAGCTGCCCGTCGATCCTTTTACCCACGCACCCAAGGGATTCGCCGAATCGCAGCGCAACCAGCCCGGTGGATTCACCGGGGATCGGGATGTATTCGACACCTGGTTCACCAGCTCGCTGACCCCGCAGATTGGCTCGCATTGGCTGTTGGATCCCGAGCGTCACAGCAAGCTGTTTCCGGCCGACGTGCGCCCCCAGTCGCACGAGATCATCCGGACTTGGGCTTTCTACACCATCGCCAAAGCCATGCTCCACGAGGGCTCGGTCCCTTGGAAGAACGTCGCCATCAGCGGCTGGATCCTCGCCGAGAGCGGCAAGAAGATGGGCAAGAGCGAGGGCAACGCCGTCACCCCGATTGGCATGCTCGACGAGTACGGATCGGACTCGGTGCGCTACTGGGCGGCCTCGGCGCGCTTGGGCACCGACACCAAGTTCGACGACAAGGTGCTCAAGGTCGGCAAGCGCTTGGTCACCAAGCTCTTCAACGCCGGCAAGTACGTGCTCCAGCAGGATCCGGGGAGCGAGGGAGACGTGTCTCCCTCCGCCATCACCGCGGAGCTCGACCGCGCGTTCATCGCGGAGCTTCGTGAGCTGGTGAAGAACACGAGCACCTACTTCTCGAACTTCGAGTACGCCCGCGCGCTGCAGGAGACCGAGCAGTTCTTCTGGTCTCGCTTCACCGACACGTATCTCGAGCTGGTGAAGTTCCGGGCCCGGGGTGAGCAGGGCGATCAGGCGGGCCGACGCTCCGGTGTCGCCACGCTGCGTCTCGCGCTCAATGTACTCCTGCGCCTCTTCGCGCCCTTCGTGCCGTACGTGGCCGACGAGGTGTGGTCGTGGGCGTTCGCGACCGAGACGGGCTCGCCGACCATCCACCGCACCCGCTGGCCTTCGTCGGACGATCTCCAAGACGTCGCAGCGCCTGCAGACGCCGCGAGCCTGGAGGTGGCCATCGAGCTCTACGCCGCGATCAACAAGAAGAAGACCGAGCAGGGCGCGTCGGTGGGCCGCAGCATCAAGACGATGAAGGTCACCACCACGGCCGAGCGCTGGCAGCAGACCGAGCTCGTGTTGGCCGACGTGATCGCGGCGAGCCGCTGCCAGGCGCTGGATCGCGCGACCGCCGATCAAGCCGAGGTGTCCTTCGGGATCGAGGCGATGGAGATCCTCCCCAAGGCCGACAAGGTCGAGACAGACAAGGTCGAGACGGCGTGAGACGCATTTGGCGAGAACGATCCTGACGGGGTCGGGCACGGAGACGCGGAGGGCTCGATGGCAGCGTCCCCGGCGGCTGCACCGATCACGACGAGTGCGCCGTGGGTCGGGCGTGCGTAGCGAGCGAGTGCGTCCCCGCGGATTCCTGCGCGAGCAACTTGGATTGCGCCATTGGCGAGACCTGCGACGCACGCGACACCTGCGTCCCCGCCGGCCCCGAGACCGGATGTGTGTCGGACGCCACGTGCGCCCCGAGCGAGGTGTGCGTCGAAGGGAGCTGCCGTGATCGCCGGCTCACCTGCAGCTCCGACCTCGACTGCGGCCTCGGACGCGGCTGCGTCGACAACGAAGCAGCCGAAACGGAAGCGGCGACGGAAGCAACGACAGCGACGGAAGCCCGCCGTCCTCCCACCCTCGACCTCGACACCGACGAAGCCGACCTCGACACCGACGAAGCCGCGCTCGAGCCCGCAGACACCACCGAGGCCCGGGACGCGCGTGACGGTGTCAGCCCCGCGGAGCGCCAGGCCTACGAAGAGGCGCACGCGCTGCACTTCGAAGCACACGACAGCGCGGGCGCAGTGACGGCTTGGGACCGCTACCTCGCCGACTATCCAGGCGGACGCTTCGCGGTCGAGGCGGCCTACAACCGGGCGCTCGCGCTGGTGCGCCTCGGGCGCCGCGACGAGGCCCGTGCCGCGCTCGAACCCTTCGCCACGGGCGCCCACGGCGCGTACCGACGACACGAGAGCGAGGCGCTGCTGCAGGCCCTAGGCGACGCGGAGTAGGACGATGGCACTCGGTGCAGTGACTCGGCGTGCGCTGGTGCTCGCGTGGATTCTCGCGTCGTTCGCGGTCGTGGGTGAAGCGAGCGCTCAGGAGACCCCCCACGCGAGCATCCAGTGGGAAGGTGTCGAGGGCGACTGGCTAGACACCCAGGCCATCTGCGATCGGGTGCTGTCGCGCACCGGCGTGACCCTCGATGTGGAACCCGAGACCCGGGCGCTGCTGGTGCGCATGACCGACCGAGGGCAGATCGAGATCTCGCTCGACGGCCCGGACGGCGCCCACCTCGAGCGCACCGCGTTGCTCCCCGAGGACCGGACAGCAGCAGGGACAGCAGCAGGGACAGCAGCAGACCCAGCGACAGAGACACCTGCGGATGCGGGCACGCGGGTTCCGCTCGATCTCCGCGTCGGCGCTGCGCTGCACCTCGGCTCCGTTCCTAGTGGCACTGGCACGGAGGTCGACCTCCTCTATGGCTTCGAGGCGAGCTGGGCACCTCCGGAGCTCATCGCGATCGGCGCCCGCGAGGTCGCCGTCAATGGACTACCCCGAGGCGCGGGCGTTCGCCTCGACGCGGCGCCCTTCTTCGAGCTGCGATACACCGTCTCGTTCTTCACCGTCTCTGGCCAGCTTGGCGCACACCTGCAGGTGATCTTCGAGACCGACACCGGGCAGCAGCGGTTTGGAATCGCTCCGATGGTGGTCTTGGGCGCGCGCTTCCGACTGGCGCCTGCATTCTCCATCGGGATCGAGACCGCGCTCCGGGTGGTGGCGACCGGGCAGTTCACCACCGGGCTTCACGATCTGCCCCAGCTCGCGGTCCCTTGGACTGGAGGGCCCGCGGCGATCTTTCACCTCTGACAGTTCGCCTGGGATCCCACTCCGGGTTGACACGTTTCCCCGTTGGCACGCGCCCTCCGATAGAGTCGCGCGCGATGAGCGACGTCCCCACCGCCAGCCCTGTCGGCGCTAGCAACACAAACCCACTTCGCCGCATCGCGATAGGACTGGGCGGCTTCTTGATGTGGCCGCTCTTTTTCGTCCTCTTCTCTGGCGCGCCCGCATGCATGGGATTCGAGGAGCCCACGCTGCGGACGCTCGAGGCCTGTCCTCAGGTGGTCGCCGCGCTCGGCACGCCGATTCACCGAACGTGGATGGGGATGTCGTGCGGCAACGCCGAGACCAGCGACGCGTTCGGCAACGCGAGCTGGAGCTTCCCGGTCGAGGGCCCGAACGGACGCGGGAGCGTAGATGTGGTGGCCGAGCGGCGGGGGGGACCTTGGATGATCTACAGCGCCAACGTCGAGACCGGCGCTGGCACCTACGAGGCGGTCTCGTGCTCCGGCACGGGTGGCGTCGTCGTCGCACGCACCCTCAGCGCGACCGTGAGCACGGCGACCGGACCTGCGCCCGCCCCCGTTGGCGGCACCTGCTCGATCGTCGTGGCTCCGGGCGAGGGACGCTTCCCATGCCGGCTTCGCATCGAGTGCGGCGGCGCGGTGGTCTACGGCAGCGGCACCACCGGCTACAGCGCATGCACGGTCGATGACGGCGGAGGCGTGTTCGCCAGTGACTCCGGGACGACTGACGTCGACGGTGACCCGCACATCACCCTCAGCGTCACTGGCGGCACCGCGATGCTCAACGACACGACACCGGGCACGTGGGTGATGGTGCTGAGCTTCCCGCCGGGCGGCTGATCACCGGCAGACCACGCGCGCAACACCGCTATACTCGCGCCCTCGATGAACGCCGCGCCTTTCTCTCCCCCCGCCGGCGAAAGCCCGCCCGCCCCTCAGCCGGTCATCCGACCGCGCGTCACGCTTCCGCTGCTCGTGAAGCTCGCCGCGATGGCCTTCGTGCTGGCCATCGTGCCCCTCTCGCTCGTCGGCCTCCTGCTGATCGACGTGAACGCGACCGCCGTCGAGGAGCTGCACCGTGACGCGCAGATCCTCGCGCTCGACGATCTTGCGCGCACCATCGACGCCGAGCTCTTGCGCGCCGAGGACGATCTGGCGACCGCGGGCGCGCTCTTCGCCGACCCCAACTTCGACGACGAGACCCGGCTCGCGGTCATTCAGGCGGAGATCGAGGGGCGCACCGCCATCGATCACCTCGCGCTCTACGACATGAGCGGCGAACGCATCGCGGTGATCGAAGAAGAAGGTGCGAGCGGCGTCGAGGTCCCCACCGCGCTCGATGAGGCGATGCGCGCCGAGATCGAGCGGGCCCATGTGGCCACGGGCGCAGTGACGGCGGACGACGCGGGCCTCCGCGTAGTGGTCGCGGTTCGGATCCGCGTGGGCGAGACCACCACGGGCTACGTGGCATCGGCCGTCTCGCTCGCTGGGGTTCAGAGCCGGGTCGAGCGACTGGATCGCGAGCACTTCGCGGGCACGAGCGACGGCATCTTCGTGGTCGACTCGGGCTTTCGGCTCCTGGCTCATCCCAGCGCCGAGCGCGCGCTGGCGCGCGAAGAGCGACACGACGGAATCCTCGCGGGCGTCACCGCCGAGATGCTCGGCCCGACCTTCAGCCAGGCCGGCGAGTATGACGCGGGTGACGGGACGCCGATGCTCGGGTCCACCGCAGGCATCGCCGGTCGTCCTTGGGCGCTGGTGGCGCAGATCCCCCAGTCGGTCGCCTACGCGTCTCTTCGGCGGATGCGGACGCTGGTGCTCGCGGTGGTCGCGGGCGCGATCCTGCTTGCGCTGCTCTTGGGCCTCGGCATGGCGACCGCGATCAGCCGACCGCTCGCGGCCCTCACCCGGTACGCGGGACAGCTCGCCAACCGCGAGTTCGATGCGCGGGTGACCGTGACCACCCGCGATGAGCTCTCGGTGCTCGGCGGCGCGCTGAACCAGGCCGCGAGCGATTTGGCCGCGAGCGAGGCGCGCATCCGCCACGAGGTCGCGGTGCGCACCGATCTGGGCCGCTACGTGCCCGAGCAGCTGGTCGAGAGGATCGTGCGGCGTGAAGCCGACATGCGCCTCGGCGGCGAGAAGCGGCCCATCACCGTGATGTTCGCCGACGTGGTGGGCTTCACCCCGCTGACCGAGCGCCTGGAGCCCGAGATCGTGGTGGGGATATTGAACGAGCTCTTCACGATCCTCACCCAGATCGTGTTCAAGCACGAAGGCACGGTGGACAAGTTCGTGGGCGACTGCGTGATGGCGTTCTGGAACGCGCCCGGCGATCAGCCCGATCACGTCAAGCGAGCGCTCGAGGCCGCAGAAGACATGCAGACGTGGCTCGAGAGCGGCAACGAGCGTTGGAAGACCCGCTATGGCGTCACCATCGAGCTGGCGATCGGTGTCCACACTGGCGAGGCCATCGTGGGCAACATCGGTTCGGAGAAGCGGATGGAGTACACCGCGATCGGCAACGTGGTGAACCTCGCGGCGCGCCTCGAGGCCGTCGCTCGCCCCTCGCAGATCCTGGTGACCGACGCGGTGAAGATCGCGGCGGGCGACGCCTTTCCGATGCTCGACGCGGATCTACATCGACTCACGGGCTGGGCTGAGCCCGTGCATCTCTGGGAGTTCCGACCATGAGCGCGACCCTCGCTCTCGGCGACTTACTCGCCAACCGCTACCGGCTGACATCCATCCTCGGCGAGGGCGGAATGGGCGCCGTCTACGAGGCCATCCAGATCGATCTGAATAGGCCGGTCGCGGTGAAGCTGATGCTGCCGCACGCCGGCATGAACGTCGACTCCGTCGCCCGCTTTCAGCGCGAAGCCCGGGTCACGGCGGCGCTGCACCACCCCGGCGCGGTGAAGATCTTCGACTTCGGGCGCGACACCGACGGCCGCTTCTACATCGTGATGGAGAGGCTCCTCGGCACGGTGCTGCGCAGCTTCGTGATGCCCGACGGACCGCTCCTGCCCCTCGCGCGATCCGTGTCGATCGCGATGCAGATTGCCGACGTCCTCTTGGCCGCGCACGCCATCGGTCTGGTCCATCGCGATCTGAAGCCAGAGAACGTGTTCCTCGAGACCAACCAGGACGGCACCGATCGGGTGGTCGTCGTCGATTTTGGACTCGCGTACATCGAGGACCGCGCGGACGCGAGCCGCATGACCAAGGAGGGCGTGATCGCGGGCACCCCCATCTACATGTCCCCCGAGCAATGCGCAGGGAAGAACATCAGCACGCCCGCCGACGTGTACGCGCTGGGCTGCATGCTCTACGAGATGTCCTGCGGCTTCGTGCCCTTCGAGGGGGCCTCGTTTCAGCTCCTGGTGAAGCACTCGTTCGAGGATCCGGCGCCTCCCAGCCAACGGCAGGAAGGGCTCTACGTACCCCGCGCGCTGGAAGAGCTGATCATGGAGATGCTCCGAAAGGCGCCCGACAGTCGTCCGACGGCAGAGGCGCTCGTCGCGCGGCTCGGCAAGATCGCCCTGACCCTCGGTGAGCGCGAGCGTGGCCGAGGGCGCGAGCTCCTCGAGGGCCGGGTCGCACGGATGATCCCCACGGTGCGCCCCGCATCCGGTCCCTTCGATCCCGGCAACGAAGGCGGCTCGGGCGAGCTCTCGATGCGGCCCACCGCGCTGCCCGACGCGATCGATCCGTCGCTGAAGGCGCTCGCCGTCGTCGGTGCGATGGACGCGAACACCGTGCTCGGCCTGCGGGCGAACGGGCTCCCCCCGATTGAAGTGCACGGCCCTCCTATGCCTGCGAACGCGGGCGCGATCTTTGCGCCCGGCGCGACCGACGATCTGCTGAAGACCCTGGTGGGCTTCGGCCTACCGGTTCTCACCGACGGAGACGCCGACGACTTGGATCACGTGACCCGCATGCTGGCGCTGGGCGTCGCAGACGTGATCCCCCGGCCGGTACGCGTCGAGCAGCTCGCGACCAAGGTCCAGCGCGCCATGAAGAAGCACGCGCGCCGCCGCTAGATCACTCGAAGCTGGCGCGGACGTTCGCGGCCACCGTCGCGGTCGGCCACAGATCGTCGCCGAAGCCGTAGCGGCCCGCAACCGAGATCACCACTGGGCTCAAATCGATGCCAACCCCGAGGCCCACGCCGCCCGCGTACCAATCGCGTCCATCTTCCCGGCCGATGGTGACCGTGCCCTCGAGACCTAGCGAGAGCGGGCCTGCGACCTCGACGTCGAAGCCGTACGCGCTCGCCCAGAGCATGCTTCCCGGAGCGCGCAGACCATCGGCGAGATCGAAGATGCCCGACTGTCGGGTCCGCAGCGCGAAGCGCTCAGCGAAGCGGAACGAGACGTCCACCGCGAACATCAGCCGACCGCGATCGAGGCCGTCTTGCCCCGCCGAGGGCGCCCACATGCCCACCTCGAGCGCCATCCCGAGACCACCGGTGTCGTCGGTGCGGAGCACCCGTGATCCCAAGGAGAAATAAAGGTCACGCGCGCCCCGATCCGCGCTCCGCCACGGCTGCCCGATCACATCGAGCGGCGCGACGGCGGCGATACGCAGATAGTCCTCGAACAGTCCGACCTGCGCGCCTGCGATGAGCCGCATCCGGGGGTCCCGCTCGCCGAGACGCGCGCTCGCGAACGTGAGCCCGAGCGTCGCGCCGATGCCTGCGCGCTGCTCATCCCGAAGACCGACCCAGCTCGGCATCGCGAAGAGACCCAGCCCCTCGTGAAGCGCCAAGTGTCGCGGCGCGGGCGGAGGCGCGGGCGGCGGCGGCGGGGGATCTTCGAACAGCACTTCCACCGAGCCCAGCACCATCGAAGGGTCGGTGCGCAGGGCGAACGCCAACGTCATCGGGTCCGCGCTGCTGCTGAACGGCGTGAGTGTCGCGTGGAGGTTTCCCGCGTCGTCGATGGAGGGCTCGCTCACCTCGCCGCCCTCGGCGGTGATCGCCAAGCCGCGCACATCGAGGTCATGCGCATCGATCGCGATCACCACCTCCGAGGCCCCATCGCGCGCGAGCGTGCCGACGGGCACGCCGACACCATCGAGCACCCTGGCGCGCAAACGGACCACGGTGAGATCGATCCCCGCGATGGTCGCGCCACCACCGATGCAGGTGAGGAACGTGGCGCCCGGCTCGGTGAGCACCAGCTCGTGCGAGGGCTCGCTGATCCCTGCGGCGCAGACGACGCCGTCAGGCACCATCGCGCGGCTGCCCACCAGCGCCTCGGGCATCTCGGGCGACTCGGTCATCGAGAACGCGGTGTCGGCGAGCGCGTCGAGTTCCTCGAGCGCGAGCACACCCTCGCTCGGCGCGGGCGTCGGCTCGCCCGGGCCCAAGAGACGCACCCCGACGACCTCGAAGACCTCGGCCGACTCGGGGCGCCCTTCGAGTCGCTCAGCGTCATAGGTCGCGACGCGCACGTAGTAGCGACCCGGCGGCAGCCCGTGCGCCTCGAAGCGCGTGACCGTGGACGGGACATCCGCTTGAAAGACCACGTCGCGTCCATCATCACGGCGCGCGATCTCCACGTGATAGACGTCCGCCTCGGTTACCGGGAGCCAGCTCCCGGTAACCGTGCCTCCGCCCGATCGATGGGGCGTCGGATAGAGGCCCAAGAACGAGCGAACCTCACCCGTGGTCCATGCGGGCGCCGACGGCAACGGACGAGGTGGCTCGGGCGGGGCGCCGACCGGCACGTGCGCGCCCGTCCCTGCGGGCACCTCGACGGTGCGACCTCGGGCGCGAACCCGCGACGGCCGACCGCGGTGCGTCGAGACGCTCGTACCGACTTGGTTCACGTGCACCGAGGTCTCGCCCTCGCGCACCTCGACCTCAGCGGCCGGGGTCTCGACGACGAGCGGCGCGCCGCCCGACAGCGCGGAGAGGCGACTCAAGATCGATCCGTCACGCAGCACCGCGTGGGATCCTTCTTCGCGCACTCGCTCGACGGATCCGCCGTGCACGATCACCAACGTCTCGGCGCGGATGGCGGCGACCGTGGACGCGCGGAAGGTGAGCTCGGCGCTGGAGCGCTCGCCGGTGCTCACCCGTGATCCGGTGCCGAGTTCGTCGCCTATCGCAGCGCCGCTCCAGCCCGGATCGCTGGCAAGCTGACGGCGCACGCTGCCTCGCGCGTCGGTCACGGTGGCGTCCGCGCTCGACTCGCGAGGCAGCGGCAAGCGGAGCACGGTGCCCGGCATGAGGCGGTGGGGGAGCGGACCCAGAGCTGGGTTGTGGGTGTGAATCCGCATGTAGCGGCGCGGACTGCCGTAGATGCGTTCGGCGATGCTGCCGCAGGTGTCGCCGGGCGCGACCGTGTAGTCCATGAACTCTTGCGCTGCGGCCGGGGCGGCCTCGAGCGCCGCCACCAGTGAGAGGCCGAACAGGGCGATGGAGATGAGCTTCTTCATGGCGTCCCCTCGAGGCAGCCTTCGCGCAGCACGGTGTCGGGGGACAGCGGGGCCACCACCAGGAACTCGACCCGTCGATTGCTCTGCCGCGCATCCGCCGAAGCACCGGGAATGAGGGGATGGGCCTCGCCGCAGCCCCACGCCTCGAGACGCTCGACCGCGACGCCGTGCTCCTCTAGCCAGCGGAGCACGCTGGCCGCACGGGACCGCGAGAGGCGGAAGTTGCTGCGATCGCTCCCCCGATCATCGGTGTGTCCCTCGATGCGAATCCGGGTCACGTCGGGCGAGCTCTCGAGGATCGCGAGCACGTCGATGAGCACCGCTTCGCTGGGCGGCAAGATCCGGTCGCTGCCGCTGGCGAACTCGACCCGCGAGGTGATGACGATCGCGCCGTGCTCGATGTGGGCGAGCGCCGGACAGCCGTTGGTGACGGGATCGTCGGTGGCGACGCCGGGCGTCAGGGGACAGACGTCGACGCCATCCAGCACCGAGTCGCTGTCCGCGTCTTCCTCCGGGCAGCCATCGGAGTCCTGCACCTCGTCGTAGTCCTCGCCATCGAGCACGCAGTGATCCTCGGCATCGACGATGCGATCGCCGTCGCGGTCCAAGAGACCATAGTCGCTGGCCTCCGGAGGGGGGACGCGGTCCTCGCTCGGCTCGGGCAGCGCCATCACCAAGTCTTCGGTGTAGGCCGTGACTTCTTCGGCGAGCGACACGGCGGCCGCGGGCGCAGGCGTGTCCTCGACTACCTCGACCGGCTCTTCCTCGGCGGCACCCGCGACCCGCGCAGGCCCAACATCGGCGTAGCCGATGGTGAACACCCCGCGGAAGACTGGTGATCCGTAGGCGTCGCCCAGCCCCGCGCCGCCGGCCAACCCCAAATACAGCGGCGAGATCGGACGCGCCCGCACCCCGAGCAAGAGCTCGACGGGCGACTCGTTCACGTTCGCGAATCCGTCGAATGGCGTCGCGCCGAAGCCCTCGAGCGAGATGTCGAGCATGTCCTCGATCACGTCGACACCGACCGCCAACGCCCACGTCAGCTCGTGGTGGATAGCCAGCGCCTGGTAGCGCGCGGCCTGACGAAAGCGGGCCCCTAGGTTCGCTGTGATGTGCACGGGGGAGAAGCGCAGCTCAGCGGCCAGCTCGGGGGTGAAGGACACCCCGGCTTCGCCTGCGAGATCCTGCGTCTCGGCGATCGCCTCGGCCAAAGGAATGGTTGCTTCTGTTTGAAGCGCCAACGCGAAGAGATCCCCTTCCTCGCCGACCAGCTGGGCCCGAAAGGTCAGCGCAAGATCCCCGAGGCCTGCGCCGCTCGCGCCGGGATCCCGCAGCCCAGGATCGCCCGCCCCGGAAGAACGCCCCTCCATCACCAACACCACTGGCGCTCGCAGCGCCACCACGAACCTATCGAGCAGGCCGATCGCGCCGCCAACGTGACCGACCAACTGATGATCGATCAACGTGTCTCCCGTCGCGCTCGCCGGCCCGCGCAGCGGCTCGAGCGCGTACTCGAGGTGCAGGCTCGCCGACACATCGAGGTGCCCCAGCGTCCGAGGCCGGGTGACCACGAAGCCGTCACGCGGGGTCTCAGCAGCCCGGTACTGATCGAGCGTCAGCCCCTGGGCGCGCGCACGCAGCGCGACGCTCCAGAGGAGGGTCAACAGGAGGAGGGCCAGGGAGAGAGAGCGAGGGTGACTCACGGACAGGGCGTACCCTCGTCGATCGAGCCGTCGCAGTCATCATCGATCGTGTCGCACGCGACCGGAGCCCTCGGGATGCTGGGGTCGTCGTCATCGCAGTCGCCGTCGCAGACGGTGACGTCGTCGAAGTCGTCGTCGGGATCCTCGGCGGCGCACCCAGCCGTCGCAGCCTGGCAGAAGTCGCGGGTACACGCGATTCCGTCATCGCACGCGTCCACTTCGATGCAGGCACGGTCGGACGCGGCACAGGCCCCAGCGATGGGACAGAGCGTACCGGTGGAGGTCGTCGTGCAGTCCCGATCCAGCAAGCAATCATCGCCGGGGCTGCAGGGACCGCACGAGGGTCCACCGCAGTCCATGTCGGTCTCGTCGTTGTCCATCCTGCGGTTGCTGCACGAGCCCAGAGGCAACCTCACGCACTGGCTCGTGCAGAGGGGGCCCGGGGGATCGCACTGCTCCCCGTCGAGCGAGTCAATCGCCTCGTCCCCACAGTAGTGCGCGTCGCCCGCGACATGCGTGCACTCCGACGTGCACTTGAGACACGACTCCTCTCCATAGGTGCAGTCGAGGCTCGCGCTGCCGCTCGGCCCTTCGTCGCAGTCCTCGCCCACGTCGGGGAAGAAGTCGCCGCAGGTGTCCGAGAGCGACCTGCACTGGCTGTTGGCGAGGTCGCACTGTTCGTCGCCCGCGCAGTCCAGGTCGGTGTCGCAGCAGTCCGCGGAGCTGACGACGAGGTAGCCGCCCAGCTCGCCCAGGCAGCCGATGGTCTCGGCACAGCACGCCTCGATGTGCATGTCCCCCGCAAAACACATCCCGAAGCCCCCGTCCGCGACGCACTCCTCGAAACGCGCTTCATGGCTCGCGTCGCAGTCCGAGGGGCAGTATCCGATCGTGACGGTGGGCTGGTTTGGGCAGACCATGTCGTTGGTGACCGTCTGATCGTCGAGATCGCCGATGCAGTGCTGGACCAGGGCGCAGCACCTGCGATTGCCCGCGGGGCACGCTTCATCGCCGTCGTACGCGTCGATCCCGTTGGCGACACAGTCCTCGAACGAGGCCACGTGGTCGTCGTCGCAAGCCGGATCGCAAGGATCATCACCCATGTGTGTTCGGCAGGCGAGCATCGCCATCGCTGCGAGCCCAATCGCGAGGTAGCGCATCGCGTGACTATCGCTTGAGCAGGATCCCCCCGCAATAGCGACACGGATGTCATGGCGCTCGCTCGGCCGGTCAGCGCGCGTGAATCGCGCCGCGATCGCCGTCCTCCGCGCGCCGCCGAATTCTCAGCGCTCCCTCAGCGAGACACGCCAGCCCTACCAGGAGGAACAACCACGGCGCGAGGCTGGTGCGGACCAACGCCGGCGCGCTCCGCTCGGTCTCCCCGCCGGTCGTGGGCTCGGGCGCGGCGTACGGGCTGGGATCCGACTCGCCCGCAGGCGCCGCGAGCACGAACGCCGATCGCGGCGAGGGCACATCGCGCCCGTCCCCCATCCGAAACGTCACCGCATAAGGCCCGGCGACGGCCAGCCCATCGAGCGAGAGCGCGCCGCGCTCGGTGTCTCGCTCGGTCACCACCCCGCCGGGCCCGCGCAGCTCCGCGGCCCGCGCGTCGGTGGGTCCTCGCAGTGACGTGATGGCGCCCGCCGCGAAGGGCTCGTCGGGCATGGTCCCAGGGCGGCTCAGCCCCACGACGCTGCGGACCATCACCGGTAGAAACACGGGACGGAAGGGGAAGTCGCTCCAGGCATCGTCGACCGGGACACCCAAGATCGCCGTCCGGTGCGCGGCGCTGAACAGCATCGCCGGCGTCCCATCGGTGAAGCGTAGGGCGACCTCGCCATCGGATGCTTCGAGGCCGGCGCGCTGTCGCGCTCGCACCCCAGCCAGCGCGGCGTCGGGCGCGGCGCCGGGCGGAAGCAGCGCGCTCGCCGGCTCGCGCATCAGCCCATCGACGGGCCCGCCTTCCGACGTGATCCGGCCAGGCAAAAGGTCCTCGATGCGCGTGGTGCTGCCGGCCCCTGCGTGAGGCCCCACCACCACCATCAGCCCCGCGCCGTCCTCTACGTGCGCGCGCAGCGCTTCGGCGATGTGGGGGTCCCGCAGATCGACGTCGATGGTCACGATCACGTCCGCGCTGCCCACCTCGAGAGCATCGAGCGAGCGGGCATCGATACGCCGCACCCCGATGGGACCTCCAGCCTCACGAGGCGCAAGGGTCAGCGCGCGCTCGAGGAACCGACTCGCGGGCTCGCCGGAGGCCAGTCTATCTACCAACACGACGCGAGGGGCAGACGGGGGTCGCAGCAGCACGCCCCGTCGATCGTCCGCCGCGAAGGCATCGCCCGTCGGCGCGGAGAGGACCAACGTCGCGCCCGGGTCGCTCTCTAGCGAAAGCTCACCGACCTCGAGCACGCCCGAGCCACTTTCACCCTCGAGGCTCACGTCGCTGCGCCCGATCTCGGTGGCGCCGCGCAGCAGGCGCACCGCGACATGCGTCGGGCTACCGCTCCCGAACGCGCGGACCGTGAACGCCACCCGTCGGCCGCCGTCCCGTTCCTCCACGCTCGCTTGGGTGAGCGCGAGGTTGCTCAGCGGCGCGTCGCCGCCGATGCGCTCGAAGACCACGTCCTCGCTGGACCGGGCCTCGCCCGCCAACGGATCCTCGCCGCGCAGATCGCTCAGCACCACGATGCGGCGGCTGCTGTGCCGCGCGCCGGCGAGCTGCCGCTGCGCGAGCGAGAGCGCACGCGCGAGATCCTCGCCCCGCGCGGTCCCCTCGGCGAGGCGCTCGCTGCGTAGATCATCCAGCACCGAAGCGAGCTCGGACGTCCGAACTCGAATGACGCGCGCCGGCGTTCCGGCAGCGACCACGCCCACCTCGGATCCCTCGGGCAGCGACTCGACGATCGCAGCGGCGCGGGCCTGGGCGAGCGACAGGAGTGACGCGTCACCCTCCATACGGCTCATCGACATCGAGTCGTCGATCACCAGGAGAACGGTCGCCACCCGGCCGTCGCCGAACGAGAGCTCGTGCTCCGTGAAGGGCGCGGTGAGCCCGATCACCGCCAAGACCACCGCCAGGATGCGCAGGGCCAACAGGATGGGATCGACGATGCGAGGTCGCCTGCGACTCTCGACCGCGGCGCGCGCCAACAGCGCGACCGTCGGCAACCGCAGCACCCGCACATCCGCTCGACGGAGCAGATGCGCCAGCACCGGCACCCCAATCAGCGCAAGCCCGAGGAGCGCGACAGGCGCAGCTAAGCCCACCGCGAACCTCCCGTGCGTGACCCGCGCGCGCGCTGCGAGACCAGCGCCGCCAGCAGCTCGTGCGCCGGCACGTCGGTGCGCGCCAAGAGATACCGAGCGCCTGCGCCGATGACGCGCTGGGTGCGCCCTTCCAAGAAGCGCCCGAGCTCTTCGAGGTACGCGGCACGGAGCGCCACCGGATCGACCTCGACCGAGGCCTCGCCCTCGCAACCCAAGAAGCGCGCGGCCTCGGGCTCGGGCAGCTCGAGTTCCTCCGGCGTCATCACCTGGAGCACCCACACCTCGTGCCCCCGCGCGCGAAGCCTGTCGAGGGCGACCAGCGCGTCAGGCTCGCCCTCTTCGGGGAGCACCAACAGATCGCTCGCGATCACGATCAAGCCCCGACGGGTCGCGGTCTCCGAGAGACGCCCCAGCGCATCGGCGAGCGCGCTCTTGTTGCCCGCTCGTCCGCCTTCGGGCACAGGACGCGCGGGCGCAGCGAGCTCACGCATCACCCGTTCGTGCTGGGTCGGTCCGCTCTTGGGTCGCACCTCGGTGCCCACCTCGTGATCGAAGCGCAGCACCCCGACCGCGTCTCCCTGCGCCCGAAGGATCGCCGCGATGGCCGCCAGCAGCGTCGCGGCGTGGGCGAGCTTGCTCTTGCCCTTGGCGCCTTTGAAATCCATCGAGCCGGACGCATCGAGCACCAACATCGCGCCCAGCTGGCTCTCCTGCTCGAAGCGCTTGATGGTGTGCCGATCGCTCCGGGCATACGCGCGCCAGTCGAGCAGGCGCGGATCGTCGCCGGGTCGGTACTCGCGGTGCTCGATGAAGACCACGCTCGCGCCGCGATGCGGGCTCTTGTGGCTGCCCGACAAGAGACCATCGACGGCGCGCGCCGCCTCGATTTTGAGCGCCGAGACCCGCGCCGCAGTCTCGGCGTCCAGCGCCTGATCCGGACTCTCGATGCTCGCTTCGTCGCTCACCGTGCGCCACTCCCCAGCAGCGCGATCACGGCTTGGTCGTCTCGAGGAGCTCCTCGACGATCGTGCGCGGTCGCACTCCGTCGGCCTCCGCGCGGAAGCTGGGGACGATGCGGTGCCTCAGCACCGGCAGCGCCAGCGCGCGCACGTCGTCGACTTCGGCCGCGAAGCGTCCATCGAGCACCGCGCGCGCCTTGGCGCCCGCGATCAGTGCCTGGCTGGCGCGAGGTCCAGCGCCGAAGGCCACGTACTTCTTCACCCGCTCGCTCGCGCTCTCGTCGGTGGGACGCGAGGCCCGCACCAGCGCGACCGCGTGGGCGAGCACGTGCGGCGCGACCGGCACCCGAGGCACCAGCGCCTGCAGCGCGAGGATCTCTTCCTTGCCCAGCACCGACTCCGGCTCGGACGCGGCCGGCGCGGTGGTGCGCCGCACGATCTCGATCTCGTCTTCGGCGCTGGGGTAGCCCACGTCGATCTGAAACAGGAACCTATCGAGCTGGGCCTCGGGCAGCGGATACGTGCCCTCCTGCTCGATGGGGTTCTGGGTCGCGAACACCACGTACGGCTGCTCCAGCGGATAGGTGCGCCCCGCGGCGGTCACCCTCCCCTCGGCCATCGCCTGCAGCAGCGCGGCCTGGGTCTTGGGCGGGGTCCGGTTGATCTCGTCGGCCAAGAGGATGTTGGTGAAGACGGGTCCCTGCACGAAGCGGAAGCGCCGCTGCCCGGTCTCCCGGTCATCCTCGAGCACGTCGGTGCCGGTGATGTCGGTGGGCATCAGATCGGGGGTGAACTGGATGCGGCTCGACTTCAGCGAGAGCACCTCGGCCAGCGTCGTGATCAAGAGGGTCTTGGCCAAGCCGGGCACGCCCACGAAGAGCCCATGCCCCCGCGCGAAGAGCGCGATGAGCATCAGCTCGATCACCTCGTCCTGCCCCACGATGCGCCGCCCGAGCTGCGCCTCGATCTTCCCCCGGGCCACCCCGAGCGCCTTCACCCGCTCGACGTCGGAGGCCTCGACCGCCTTCGCCAGCGGGGCCGCATCATCGCTTTCCCCAACCGGGGCATGTCCGTCTGCACTCACGCGCGGTGACATAGCACTTCGGCCCGCGTTCGCGCCGGGATTCCCTGGGCCGGCGCCCTTCCCTCCAGCATGATGCCGCCGCGCCGTCGCAGATCGCGAGCTATCCTGCCGCCGTGGAACCGGCCGAACTGCTTCGAAGGATTCAAGACGGGGAAGACTCGAGCCTCGAGTGTAAGAGCGTCGAAGGCGGTCCCCTCAAGCCGGAGCACATCGGCCGCACCCTGTGCGCGTTCGCCAACACAGCAGGCGGGGACCTCGTCCTTGGGGTGGAGGACGACGGCCGCATCTCGGGGACAGGTGGCCGCAAGCTCGCAGACGACCTCCAGCGCCAGGTCTCCCAGGTCGCACAGACCACGGAGCCATCTGTGTTCGTCGTTCAGCGCCTGGTGGCCATCGAAGGTGCGTCTGTGCTCGTGGTGCACGTCCGGGCGCACATGGCGGGCCGACCTTTCCTCTACCAAGGCCGATGCTTCGTTCGCGACGGCAATCTCACGCGCCCCGCATTCCATTCGGAGATGGCGCGTCTGTTCGTCTCGGGGGGCGGCGTGTACTTTGACGAAGAGCCCATCGAGGAGACCACCGTCGCCTCCGACCTCCATGTCGAAACAGCCCTCTCGGTACTCAGCAACGCCTACCGCGACTTCAATCCGGAGGACCTGACCTCCTACTTGGCGGCGCTTCAGGCGATCTCGGACTCTCACCTCACGGTGGGGGGTGCGCTCTTGTTCACCAAGGATCCTCGCTCGTGGCTGCCAGGAGCCGAGATCCACGCGCTCCGTCTCCCGGGCACGGAGATCGGGACGACGACATTGGCCAGCGAACGCATCGCGGGCCCCCTCACCACCCAGGTTGCGCAGGCTCTCGCGTTTCTCCGATCGCACGTGCTCACCCCGACGAGCCGCGAGAGCATAGAGAGGACGCCGGTCGGCCCTGTCGTCGACGAGGCGGTCTGGGTCGAGGCCCTCACGAACGCGGTGTCCCACCGAGACTACCGATCCCCGTCCTCGACTCGCCTTCTCGTGCTGGACGACCGCGTGGAGCTCATCAATCCAGGCGACCTGCTCAACAAGCTGACGGTGGAGGGAATCCAGAAGGGAGGAGTGTCCCAGCTCCGCAATCCCCACATCGCGCGTGTTCTCTCTCTCTCCCGGGGTCGTGACAACGCCGCGCTCGGCGTGCCCGAGATCATGCAGCGAGTACGAAACGCCGGGCTCCCCGAGCCCGAGATCGACGTGAGCCAAGGGGCGTTCCGCCTGATCGTCCGCACGCGCAGGCCAACGTGACGAAGGCAAAGAACGCGGAGCAGGTCGGGCTCCTCGCGGTGAAGCTGGGTGACACATCAGCCGCGGGACGAGACCTGCTCATCGACGCGTTGCGAAGCGCGGGCTTTGCGGACCTCGAATGGGCGAGCGATGGGGTCGTCGTAGCAACCCGAGCACCCGAGGTTTGGCCGCACGACACGATCCTCGAGACTGCCCTTCGAGTTCGGGACGCACTTGCTCCCCTCGGCGGTCCGCTAGGCATCGCGTGCGAAGCGGCGGATGAGGACGCCCAGGGCACGGCGTTCGCCCTCGCACGGGAGCGCACGCGTCGACGAGCCATCGATGCTTCTGCCGGCTCGCTGGTCATCGGCCGCCAGTTCTACTCACGGCTACGGCGGACTGCCGGTCTATCGTTCGACGCGTTGCCGGGGGTCGACGCGCGGTATCGAGTCCTGCGCGGGATCCACACGCTTGCGTTACCCACCCGCGGCCGATGGCTCCTGCCGTGCGAGCTGTCCCGTCCCGTGGTTCCTCCGAATGCGATCGTCAATGGGTTCCTCGACCTGGACAGGGTACCCGGCCGGAGGGACCTGGCCGAAGTCGTCGCGGACTCATCCCACGCAGGCGGCACCATCTTCATCCTCGCTGAGGCCGCGGTTGGAAAGACCCACTGCGCGACTTGGCTCAGCGACCGTCTAGCGAATGCCGGCCACAACACGCATTACACGGACTTCGAGGCGCGCGCTCCCCGATGGCCTACTGACCGCTTCGTGGACGCGGTTGGCCCTCGCACCTGGATCGTCAACGCAGCCGACGAGGCCGACCGGAAGGGGTCCGACCTAAAGGAGCTAGCGGAGCGTCGCGCAAACACGCGACAGCTCACCACCATCGTGTTTTGTCGTCCGGATGAAGCGATGGACCGACTGGCGTCCGCGTTTCGGGAGCAGGGGTTCACGTCGTATGCCCTCCTTCCATTCGATCGCGAGTCCGCAAGAAGTGAGCTCGCAAGTGAGCCCACCATCAAGGCGGCTGCGTTCGAGAGCGTGGTGGCCAACGCGACGCGGATCGCTCGCGAGCAGGCGCTCACGTTCCCGGAACTGCAGGCGCTCGCCACCACATCAGAGCCGGTAGCCGATCTCGCTTCTCTGCGGCGCGAGCTACTGCACCAGAAGTGCACCCTGCGTCGTGGTCGGACCGCTGCGTCCCCGCTTCCTGCGCCGGAACGGCTGCTCGACGTCGCCTCGCGCATCGCCGCGATATCCATCGTCTCCGGCGGCAAACATCTGTTCCACTTCGGGGAGGATGGCGCCGAGGGCTTCGACGTCAGGCGCATCCTGCCGGAGTCGGACTGCGTCGCGGCGGCTAGGCTCGAAGACACGAGCATCGTCGAGGTTCGCGGCTCCAGCCGACGCTTTGCGCTGTCCCATCTCGAGGAGGATCTAGCCGCCACCGCCATCTCTGACGCGTTCGCGGCACCGCGGGCTCTCCCCACACCCGTCCTCCGGACGCTGCTTCACGACGGCCTCCGGGTGCGTGCTGACTTGGAGCGTGTGGCGACCCTGCTTCGGGACACGCTCCCCAAACCGCTCGTTCGGGCGTTGGATGCCCCGCTCGAGCCCCAGCGCGCCGTCGAGATCCTCGAGGCTTCATTGGCGGCGCTGGGGGACGTCCCGAGCTGGTGTGCCGATCAGGATGTCCTGTCGGCGCTCAATGCACCGGAGGTCGAGAAGGTCGCCTGCGAGCGTCTCGCCGAACCCCTCCCGTCAGGGCAGGCGCATTTTCTACTCGAGCTCGCGTGGAAGCATGAATGGGTCACGGCCGCTCCGCGCGCGGAGCGCATGGCGTGCGACGAGGGTCTGCTGCCGGCGGTGCGCTCCCTCGCCGTTCGCGTCGCGCTCCATCACACGAAGGCTGATGCGCCCGCTGCCCTCGTCGCATTGATCGACGCGATCCCGATCGACGAGCGCGACGATGAGCTCGCGGACCTACGCGCCGTCGTGATCAGCCATCGAGTGACGACCGGAGCGCTGCAGCCACTCGAGGCCGCGCAGCTCGCAGCCACACCCAGGCCTCGATACCACGACTCACGATTCGCCCTGTTCGCTCAGCTCGCGGAAGCCATCGATCTCACACTTGGCAGAAACGTCATCGACCAACTGCGAGGCGCTGCCCCCCGTACGATTCGTTCGTTGGACGAGCTCTGGCTCGCTGCAGCGCGGCGCGTCCTTTCGGCGGAGCCGTTCGAGGCCACCGACATCGACCGCGTGGCCTTCATCGCAGGCGTGCACGAGCGATTCCCGGCCTCGCTCTCGGATGAGCTGCAAGCTCGTCTCGGCCGCGACTCCGATGCGCGACGAGCCCTGTACCGAGCCCTCGACCTCCGCGGCACCCGCCAGGTCTTCCTGAGGTTCGAGGAGGACGCTGCGTGGCTCGTCGAGCAACTGCTGCAGTCTCCATCCTTCCCGGAAGCGCTCGCCGGCGACCTGTTCTTGGCGACGAAGCACTTGTTGGCGCAGGGCGCTGCCCTCGGGGAGGACGGGAAGCGTCTGCTGCAGGATCGGAACCTATGGGACGCGATGGAGGAGCGATTCCAGAGACCACCGGCGTGGGTGCAGCAACAGGAAGAGCATCGAGCGCGCGAGCGCGAGCGCCGCGAGAAACGGGTTCGAGAGATGCTGCCGCTCGAAGACGTGATCGAGCGACTGCTGAACGACCCGCGTGGGCCTACCACTCGAGTGCATCTCCTCGGGGACTTCGTGTGGGGCGACCGGTTGAACGGCCGGAACGTGAAGGGTTCCTTCGATGACCTCTCGGATGAGGCGCAAGCACGCATTCTCCGAAGTGCTGCGGAGGCGCTGATCGCGGCGACGCCGACCGCCCTGCCCTCGGGCCGCGAGTACTCGTCGCACCTGATCGAGGAGGGCGTGGTCTTCCTGCGTGCCGCGCTCGCGGACGACGCTTGGGTCACCCGCGCGCAGGTGAAGCGCTGGCTAGGCGCCGCGCTCGCGACGTGGACGAGCTCGAACAAGCGCATCGGGAACCTCATCGACACGTGCTTCGGGAAAGCACCAACAGAGACGACGGATGCCGTCATCGTCGAACTGGAGCGACGCGCAACCGACGGATATGCGCCCCTCGACGTAGTCCCGCATCGCATGCGCTGGGACTCGGGGTTTCAGTCCGCCGTCGCTGACTTCGTGCGCCGCACGGTTCGTGGGCCTGACCGCTCCAGAGATGCAGCGATGGACGCGCTCGCGTTCCTGTTGGATGCGGATGAAGGGGGCGTCCCCCCCGCAGCCCGCGCCCTCGTCGCCGACCTGCTTGCCGACCTCGACCCGCAGCGGCGCTGGCGGGCGCTGGGCGTCTGGTTCGCCCACCGGCCGAGTGAGGCCTTTCAGAAGGTGCTGGACGAGGCGACGGACGAGGACTCCGTGCGGGCGATCTTCGCGCCCGCTGCGGGGAGGCGAGACCTCCGCCGCACAGGTGGAGCATGGCCGCCGGAGGTAGTCGGTCCCAGCGCGGTGCTGCTCGCGACGCACATCCCCCGAACCGATCACGATGACCCGCACGGCGAGGTGAGCGCTCACCACAAGCTCTGCGAGCTGCGAGATCACCTCGTCGGCCGGGTCTTTCACGCGGCGGTGCGCGAGCCCGAGCGAGTCGCCAAGTATAGGGACGCGATCTGCGCGCGACCCAAGTACGCCAGCTGGGCCGACTACTCGGCAGCCAGGGAGACGCTCCAGATCACGCTCGAGCGCCTCCGCCATCCGCGACCCACGCCGGGTCAGGTCGCGGAGCTCCTGCGCGGCAAGTTGGCGGTCGTGCACGACGCGCGAGACCTCGCCGAGTGGGTGGTCTCGGTCGCATCCGAGGAGCGTGATCCGACCGACGCCGCGCTGCTCTACGGCGACCGAGTGGGAGGTGAGACACGCCATCCACCGCGACACGAACGCTTCGTGCAGATGCTCCTGCGCAAGGAGCTCGCGACGCGACTCTCCGCGCTGGGGCTCCCGGAAGTCCGCTTGTGGCGCGAGCCGGTCGAGCACCAGTCCAAGGAGCCAGACTACGTGGTGAGTGTCGGCGCCATCGACGTTCCGATCGAGATCAAGTGGTCGAAGAACGATGCGCTGCTCCACGGTCTGCACGACCAGCTAGGCCGTCGCTACCTCGCTGAGCATCAGCGAAGTCATGGGGTCTATTTGGTCGCGTGGTGCGGCCGGAGTAGCTTGGCGAATACGCTCGAAGAGCTACAAGCCCGCCTCGACGAAGAGGCGCAGCGGCTCCGCGAAACACTGCGGGTGGTCGCCCACATCGTGGTCGCAGACCTGCGGCACCCGAGCGAACGTGGTTAGCGCCGCGTGATCCGGACCTTCCCGTAGATCACACCGGCTGACCAATCGGTCGGGGCGCGAGGCGCGCGCGGAGGGTGGCCTCGACCGTCGCCCACGGAACGGACTGCACGCGTCCGGTGCGGACTTCCTCGAGCCTGCACTCGCACCCGGTCGCCCACGCCTCTTCCCATTCGGGATCGGGCACCACGCTGTCGAGGAGCGCGACGGCCAGGAGCTCTCGCTCTTCCTCGGGCAGTGCCATCGCGTCGTCGCGAGCTTCTTCGCGGTGCTCGACATGGGCCGAGGCTACCACGTCATCTCAGTGTGCTCGGGGATCGAACAGCCTCATGAGCTACAGGCCTTCGAGCGCGACCCGCGAGATGGCCCACGTGGGGCACACGCCGCCGCCACAATCGCCCGTGACCGCCACAACCATCGATGTGTCATGGGCATCGAAGCGCACCACGGGCCAGAGCCGTTCTCCCTCCTCCAGGTGAAACGCCACCTCGGCAGTGACCTCTCGAGCAACCGTGTCGATGCGCTGCGCATGGCACACATGGTCGATGCAGGCTTGTGACCCCGCAGTGGTCGCGTCGCCCTCCACCGTATAGATCACGCCCGCCGCCCGCGGATCGTTCGCTACGAACACGCGCTCGGGTCGCACGACCCCGAGCTCCCCGTGCTGCTCCAAACAGAAGCCCACGGGAGGAGTACCACGCGGCATGCATGCCGTGATCTCGTGCAGCCATCCGTCCGCCGAGATGACCTCACTGCCCGACGATCCGCCGAATGCGATTGGGCCGGCCCCCGGCTGGACCTCACCGAGGCGGTCGGCCGGACGAGCACCGTCCAACGCGTCGAGGTCCACCGGGATGAGCTCGTCCCACGAGAAGGCCTCCCCGAACAAGAGCACCACGTCCCTGCCCGGCACCGGATAGCTCCAACGACCCACGCTACCAGGCGCGCTCGCAAAGAATGGCAGGCCGCGCGCCAGCTGCGTGCCGTCCGTCAGACTGAGGATCTCGATCTCCGGGCTGAGGCTCCCGTCCGTCGAGCAAAACAGACGATCTCCCCCCAGGACGGAGAAGTCCGAGCAAGGCCCCTCGACACGCGCGGAGCTCAGGGATTCCGGGACCAGTTCGTCCGAGAAGAACCGAACCTGCCGGGCCTCGCTAACGACGAAGTGCCGGCCATAAACCAGCGACCCATAAAAGCGACCCGAGCTCGGCACTTCCTCCGCGATCAGTACCCCGTCCTGGTCATAGAGCCGCGCCGCGTCCTCCGTGACCACGACGACCCGAGGCCGCCCATCCGCTGCAGGCTCGGTGAGGTGGAACCCGACCAACATGCCATCCCCGGCGACGACGGGATCCAAAGGCACCGCCGGCCGATCGGGCCTAGGTCCACCCGCGCACGCCGATAGACCAAGGATGAGAAGCACGCACCACACACTGAGAACGCTCCACGTCTGGAACCAAGTTCCGACTTCCCCCTCAAAAGAGCACCTGACGAGCAGCAGCCCGGCAGGTACGTGGATAGCGTGTGATGCCGGGCGCGCTCAGGGCGGACGATTGCGGCTGCGTTTCGCTTCGGCGGCGCGCACGAGGAGGCCGATGGCGGTCGGGATGATCGGTGGCTCTCGGTCGGGCCGGAT
>Ga0335397_10000757_pt1 | contig 43003 bp, 41 predicted proteins | sample MAT04_FD_205740 | JGI IMG/M metagenome (GOLD analysis project Ga0335397, IMG submission 205740) | Freshwater microbial communities from Lake Fryxell liftoff mats and glacier meltwater in Antarctica - MAT-04 (spades assembly) (version 2) ... | reverse complement strand
AGGGGAAGGGAGGGCCGGGGAGGGATGGGTTTGTGTCGCTAATCACGAAATTGGCCTTATGTTACCGCCTATGGGGTTGAGCGCAACTGAACCTTTGCCAGAAACCGCGCGCAGGCATTTAAGCAGAGTTTTGGCGACCCGGTCGCCAAAACTCTGCACTTTATGATATTAGCGGTCGTGGGCAGTGGGTGGGGTGGGCGAGAGAGCGGAAATTTCGGCGCGCAGCTCGGGGGTCATTGTGAGGTCGAGCGCGGCCAGGGAGTCATTGAGCTGGGCCAGGTTGCGGGCGCCGATGATCGGCGCGCTGACAGCCGGGTGGCTGGCAACCCAGGCAACGGCCAGCGCGGGGGGGTTGTACCCGCGCTGGCGGGCAAAGTCGTTGAAACGCGCGGCAGTGGGATGGATCCAGTCGGCTTCGTAGCGCTTCTGGTAGGCTTTGTTATCCACCAGGCGGCCTTGCTCGGGACGCTGGCTGGTGGCATATTTGCCGGTGAGCAGGCCGCCGCCCAGCGGGCTGTAGGTGATCACGCCCAGGCCCTCGCTTTGGGCCATCGGCAAAATTTCAACCTCAGCGGTGCGCTTGACCAGGTTGTACATGGGTTGAATGACGGCGAAAGGCGCCCAGCCGCTTTGGGCGCTGAGCCCCAGCGCCTTGGCAACCTGCCACGCCGCAAAATTACTGGCAGCGGGGTACAGAATCTTGCCGGCGCGCACGAGATCATCCAGCGCGCGCATGGTCTCGGGCAGAGGGGTGGCTTCATCAAAATGGTGAATGAAGTAGATATCCAGGTGGTCGGTGCCCAGTCTTTTGAGACTCTTATCGATTTCGGCCATGATATTGCGGCGCGAGGCGCCGCGGGCCAGCGAGTCGGGGCCGGTGGTGGCGAAGACCTTGCTGGTGATGACCAGTTGGTCGCGGCTGCCGGCGATGAGGCGGCCCAGGATTTCTTCGGCGCGGCCATCGGAATATGAATTGGCACAGTCGAAGAAGTTAATGCCGGCGTCGCGGCAGCGCTGGTACAAAGTGGCAGAGGTTTCTTCATCCGCATCGCCACCGAAAGACATGGTGCCAAAGCACAGCGGGCTGACGCGCACGCCGGTGTGGCCTAAGAGTCGGTATTCCATGGGGTGCCCTCCAAAAAACGGTTTAAAATGATTGTACTGCGAGTTGGGCTTCGCCACAATCTGTGGCGGGCAATCGGCGTGTTCGCCACAGATTGTGGCGGGGCCCATCATCGCTACGTATGATAAATCTCCCCCATTAGTATGATAACGTTTGATAAATTATCACATATAATTGCCACTGTAATATAAAAAGGACGCGATCCGATTATGGCCCAGAGACCACCTTCCCTGCCCCGGCTTTTCTTTGAATTTTTGCGTTTAGGCACCACGGCTTTTGGTGGTCCTTCCATGGTGGCCTATATCCGCAAACTGGCTGTCGAACGTAGGGGCTGGTTGACCGCCGCGGAATTTGGTGATGGTGTTGCCTTCTGCCAGATGGTTCCCGGAGCGACAGCGATGCAAACCGCCGCGTATGTGGGTCTGCGCCTGCGCGGGGTTGCCGGAGCCGCCGCCAGTTTTATGGGTTTCGGCCTGCCCGCTTTTGCCTTGATGTTATTTTTTGCCATGATTTATGCCCAGACAGGCACTTTACCGGCCGTAGTGGCGGCTTTCAGTGGATTGCAGGCGGTGATTGTAGCGGTGGTGGTCAATGCCGCGTTATCGTTTGGAAAAACGTCTCTGAAAAATTGGCGGCATGGCTTGATTGCCGCGGCCGCGGCGCTGATGTTTTGGGTAAATATTCATCCCCTGCTCGTGATCCTGGCAGCAGCGGGCCTGGGATGGCTGCTCCTGCCACTGCCAGATGCCGCCGAACTGCGTAAAGGCCAATCTGTGGCCACCCCCCTGTATAAAAAAACATTGGTTATTATGCTGATAGCGGTCGCGCTTGGTTTTGCAGGGTTATTTTATTTTTCGAAGGATCTCTTCAACCTGGCCTGGCTGATGTTCAGGGTGGACTTAATGGCCTTCGGCGGCGGATTCGCTTCGGTCCCCATTATGTATCACGAGGTGGTGGAAATCAATCAGTGGTTGAACAGCCAGACCTTTATGAATGGCATGATCCTGGGCCAGGCTACGCCAGGCCCGGTGGTCATAACCGCCACATTCATTGGTTATATGCTGCAGGGGGCCTTAGGCGCGCTTGTTGCCTCAATCTATATATTTTTCCCCTCGTTTTTATTGGTGATCGGTCTTTCTCCATTTTTTAACCGTTTCAGTGCTTCGCCGGTTTTTGCCAAAATCATTCGAGGCGTGCTGTGTTCCTTTGTGGGTTTGCTGGTGTCGGTGGCCATTCGCTTCGGTTTTCAGGTGCAATGGGACCTGCTGCATATCCTGTTGGCGCTGGGCGCACTGGCTGCCCTGCTCCGAAAAGTCGATATTCTATGGGTTGTACTGCTGGGTACAGTTCTATCGATTGCTCTGATCCGTTGAAATATCCGAAATTGTTCATCACCACGGGAGGTGCTTCAACAAATGCGCTGCAAGGCGGGAGAATCATGTTCCAGGGTTAGCCGGACCCAACAGCTTGAATTAAAGAATTCTATTTTCAATTCGAATAAGGTCAAACCATGAAAAATTTTTCGATTGTACCGCTTGCACTGGTTCTAATGCTTGTGTTAATCGGGTGCAGCAGCCCCGCACCAGCCGCCGCTCCTACTGCCGTGCCCACTGCCGTGCCCACCGCTGCGCCTCTAAAAATTGTCACGTTAAAAATATTTGCGCCTTCTTCCCTGACCGATGCAGCCAAAGAACTTACCGCTGCCTTTGAAGCAGCCAACCCGGGGATTAAGCTGGCCATTGAATTCGGCCATACGCCCACCCAGCGGCTGCAATTCACCCAGGGTGCAACCGGAGATGTATTTCTGACTGCCAGTCAGAAAGATATGAATGACGCGGTGGTCGATCAGACGATTGCCAGTGGCAAGCCCAAGGTGTTTGCCTCGAACCAGCTTGTCGTGATTCTGCCGGCCAAAAATTCGGCGAATCTGCAAAAATTGGAAGACCTGGCGAAACCGGGGGTGAGGGTGCTGGTAGCCGTGGTGGATACCCCGATCGGCAAAGTGACCCTGGATATGTTGGATAAATGGGATAAACAGTTCGGTTCGGGCTACAAAGCCAAAGTTATCGCGAATGTGGTTTCCAATGAATCCGGCGTCAAACCGATTGTGTCTAAAATCAAATTGGGCGAAGCGGATGCGGGGATTGTGTATGTGTCGGATGCCGTGGGGGCCCCAGAGCTTAAAACGATCGCAATCGCGGCAGAACTCAATATGATCACGCAATTGAATGTGGCTCCGATCGCTAAATCTGCCAATCCTGAACAGGCCGCTGCCTTTGCGGCTTACTTGATGGCTCCGGATGGACAGGCAATCTTGAAAAAGTGGGGTTTCTTGCCTGGTAAACCTTGAGATGGCCTATCACGAAAAGGTTCATCGAGTCCGGCCGGTGTTGGGCTTCATCCTGCCGGCCGGGCTCACGGGTATTTTACTGGCGCTGCCGTTACTCGTTCTGCTGGGGCGTGGGGTAGAGGCCGGCTTTGCCGGTTATCTTTCTGAGCCTTCGGTCGTTCAGGCGGCGTTCCTGAGTGTTTTAACGACGTGTATCAGTTTACTGATTACGCTGATCTTCGGTACACCGCTGGCCTATTTATTATCGCGCTGGTCGTTTCGCCATAAAGCCTGGATCGAGTTGGTCATCGACCTGCCGATTGTGCTGCCCCCGATGGTGGCGGGGATTGGCTTACTCTTAACCTTTGGGCGAAACGGTTTATTAGGCGGATTTTTGGACTTCTGGGGCATCCACCTGCCTTTTACCACCGCGGCGGTCGTGTTCGCTCAGACCTTTGTGTCGGCCCCCCTGTTTATCCGGGCCGCGCGGCTGGGCTTTGGCGCCATTCGCCCCGATTTAATCGAAGCTGCCTATACCGATGGGGCTTCAGAGCGGGTGATTTTTTGGAGCATTATGCTGCCCCTGTCCAGCCGAGCCATGTTCAATGGCCTCATCTTGTGCTGGGCGCGGGCTTTTGGAGAATTTGGAGCGACGATTATCTTCGCGGGAAACCTGATGGGCGTTACCCAAACCATGCCGCTGGTGATCTACAATGGCTTTGAAACCAATCTGGGAGTTGCCCTGGGAATTTCGCTGATTCTGATCTTAATCTCGGGGTTGATTCTGCTTAGCCTGCGGTTGCTTGAAAAAGATACCAACATCAATCTCTGATAATTTGACCCGTTGGACAGATTCCCAGACATTTCACGCAGCTTTGGCACAGCCGGAGATTAATCACGCCCTGCTCTAGCGGCTTTTACGGGCAAATTCGTACACAGGCCATACAGTCGTTGCAGCCCGGTTCAGAGAAACGCGGCGAAAGGTTCAGCGGATGCGTGGTTCGGATGCTGTCAATGTTTTCGTCATTTTTACACACCGTATTCACAATATATTCACAACTATTTATTACACTAAAACTTATAACTAATCAGTTTTGCTGGAGGAAGCTCATGGTGAGTGGTCTGAAAAAATATTTCCGCCGAAAAATCGTCATCCGGCCCTTTGTGCAGGGATTTTTCTTTCTGTTGGTCGGCCTGATCGCCGTCAATCATACGCTGGCCGAAACCGGTGCGTCACTGCCATTTTTGAGCAATGCCTCGCTGCATGCGCTTTGCCCGTTCGGTGGTGTTGAGACCATTTATCAGTATCTGACCTCCGGCACCTTTGTGCAAAAGATCCACCAATCGGCTTTTGTGCTGATGGGCATCGGGTTTTTACTGGCCATTCTCTTTGGGCCGGTGTTTTGCGGCTGGGTTTGCCCGCTGGGCAGCATCCAGGAATGGTTCGGTAAAATCGGGCGCGCTATCTTCAAGCGCAAATATAACCACATGATCCCGCCTCAAATTGACCGCTGGTTGCGCTATATGCGCTACGGGGTGTTAGCCTGGGTGCTATACGCCACCGCCACCAGTTTTAGCCTGTGGTTTACCAATTACGACCCTTATTTTGCCCTGTTCAACTTCTGGACCAGTGAAGTGGCCGTGGGCGGGCTGGTGGTGCTGGGCGTCACCCTGCTGGGCAGCCTGCTGGTAGAGCGCCCCTGGTGCAAGTATGCCTGCCCGTACGGCGCCGTGTTGGGCGTTTTCAACCTCTTCCGCATCTTCAGTATCCGGCGCGAAGAAGGCATTTGCAAGATGGACGGCGCTTGCAACCGCGCTTGCCCGATGAACATTGAAGTCTCCAGCGTCAAGGTTGTACGTGATCATCAGTGCATCAGTTGCATGGAATGCACGACCGAAGCCGCGTGCCCCTTTGCCGACGTGGTGTCATTTTCCACCGGAGGAAAAAAGAAATGAAGCTGACATCCAAACCATTAGCCGCGATCATCATCGTGATTTTATTCGGCGGCATTCTGCTCACCGCAAACCTGGGCTGGTTCCAGACCACGACCACCAAAATTCCGGTGACGTATCAAAGCGGTGAATTCATCGGGCAGTACAACCCGGTGGATATCCGCGGCTCTTATCTATTCAGTGATATTGGCAACCTGTTTGACGTGCCGATCACGGATCTTCAGGCGGCTTTCTTGCTGCCCGCGGGCACCAACCCGGCCTCTTATGCGGTCAAGAATCTGGAAACAAAGTTCGCGTCCAGCGGGTATGAGATCGGCACCGCTTCAGTGCGCCTGTTTGTGGCCTTCTTCAAAGGGCTGCCATACGATCTGACAGAAGCCGTTTACCTGCCCAAAGAAGCGGCGCAGATCCTGACCGCCAACGCAAAAATGACCTCCGAGCAGGCCACGTACCTCGCGGCACATACGGTTGACCTGAACCAACCGGCCGCACTACCCGCAGCCACTATGCAGCCAGGCGCCGCCGCGCAGCCGACCGTTGCCACCACCAGGCCAGCGACTGCGGGGACGCCTCAACTCACTCCAGGTGCCACCCACGTTGCCGCCGATCGTACCGTAACCTCCAAAACCACCTTCCAGGAAGTGCTGACCTGGGGCGTTCCGCAGGCATCGATTGAAAAAGTTTTGGGCGGTTCCATGCCCGCGGCCAGCACCGTGATCAAAGATTACCTGGCTGCCAAAGGGCTCGAATTCTCCAGCATCAAGACCGCCCTTCAGGTTGAAGTGGACAAAACCAAATAGCGCTGCCTCGCTGACAGAAAACCACGCCCCCCTTCAATCAACTTTGAAGGGGGGCAATATATTTAAGAAGAAATCAACCTGAAATGATCACTCATCACGCTATGCGGGTCGCCTGGGGATAAATTTGGCCAGCAACAAGTCACCATGGCGCAATTTGAGACGCAGTATCGAAAAAAAGCCTTCCGCAACGACCTTGCAGTGCCTTAGCGAAAGCTCGCCAAAAGCTTGGAATGTGGCAAGGACGATGCGATTTCGAAAAATGATAACCTTTTCCACTGGCTTGATTCTTCCGTTTTCTGTGAGATAAAAACTAAAGAAAAAGATCAATGGGTTTCCTTCCAGCTAATGACGCCTGACTTGGGATGATTTTTTCGGCCCAAGTTCCGTCCCAATCCGGATCCCAAATTTTGGCAATATGGTACGGTGAACAAAAAGCACGAGTAGGGTTGCCAGAACTGCAGCGCCAAAGATCAATAACGAACTACCCAGGTTATTCATCAAAGCGGGTTTGACCAGCATCACCACTGCCAGTGCCAGCATCAACATGCCACCGATAAGCTTCAAGATGCGCCCGTGTTTTTCCTCGAGCTTGCTGGATTTTAAGGTGTACACGGCCGTAAAAAAGATGACCATCTCATCCAGCTGGTAGATTAACAAATACAAAAGCAGAAGCAAGCTGAAGGTCAATGCAGTTACATTCTGAGAAACTATTAAATTGGTCCATAAAACCGGGAATCCGGCTGTGCAAGAGAACTCCACCAGCGAAACGCCGGCGGCCAATACAACTGTAGCGCCCACCAACCCCCAGAAGCTCTGGCTGGCATCTACCAGTTTGCGCATGCGCTGGTAGATGCCGGGTTTCTTGCTATCTGAAATGGTGAAAGAAATCCCCTCTTTGTACCAGAAGTAATCCTTGATATTCACCAGGGCGAAAAATAACGCGACCAGGGCTACAACCACCTGGATCCAGCCAACAAAATTTACAACCGTGAATACCGTAAACAGACCGGCGATAAATACCCCGTAGACCCCAGCAGTAACGGTGAGAAAAATCAAGCCAATCAGCAATACTTTCTTGCGCGAGCCCGTGTGTAGCGTAATTGCCAGAAGCATCGTCAGCGCCCAAATCGAACAGGGATTGACGCCATCTACAAAAGCGATCAGTGCCGTACTCATCCAGAGAGATTGAGTAGCCAGGTGAACCGGCCCAATAACTGGAAGATCAATTGTGTCAGAGAGAGACTGCTGAATTACCGGATCTGGATCTGCAACCTGGTTTTCAGGTTGAGTGCTCTCCAAACCCGGAATAATCCCAATTCCCCGATCGGGACATCCATTTTGTTCGCAATTCTTAACGGCTGCTTCTATCTCTTTCCCGATTTGGTCGGAGTATCCCTCCCAGTATTGGTTTCCGATAAAAATGGTTGGAACACCATGCGGCTCAAAACCATATACCGCGCTCATTTTAAGAAAAGGTTCCCGGTTTTCGGGCACATACCAGACTTCGTAAGCCCGCAATTCGACATCTGCGTAACGCTGCGCCAGCTCATTTAAGAACGGTTTGGCCGCAGCGCAGTGTGGGCATCCATCTCCCCAGAACAGGTAGATAACCACTTTGTGAGGTTTCGCCGCGGAGGATTGCGCCAAAACAGGTTGAGTGCAGATCAATGCCAGACCTACAATGAGGAAGGCAATCAGGATGGTCAACCAGAGGAATAATCTACCATTACGCATCGAGATCTCTTTTTCCTATTCAAGATGGTTTTTGATCACCGAAAAGAACTGCAGGAGAGAGGTACATCAGTCTAGAAATTCAAACATGGACCTTATTTCATAGTAACTTTTCGATAGTTCCAATACTTCCAGACCGACCGGCGCGCCAAATATTGCACGAAGTGGGCATCAGGGTGACAATCCAATAACGAATTAGTGAAGTAATTCGGTGTGATCGATCAACTTACCATCGATAAAAGCCTGGGCAGCCGCATCGATATCACGCAACTCAGTAACCACAGGTTGGATATTGAGCCGGCGCATGCTTTCATAAGCGCCCATGCCCATTCCGCCGCATAATAGGGCTTTGCAGTCCGCGATCGTCTCCGCCATACTGGCATGTTTATTGTGCGAAGCCGAATCCATCCCGTGGCCGGCGCCGTGGGGTTCTTCTTCTGCATGCGGCTGGGCACTGAATTGATTGTGGCCCATCTTGTCGCGCATCTCACGGCTGACAATTTTTCCTTCTTCTATCGTCAGCACCAGGTAGTACGGTGCGCGGCCAAAATGTTGGCTGATGGTCTTGCCATCGTCGGTAATCACTGCAATTTTCATAGTTAGTTCCTTTTTCATAGTTTTAAGTAAGAAGTGTCGCCCACCGGATTCTTCCCGTTCATCCGATGGGTATAGAACAAGCAAAATTTGAGCGGTGTCTGCGCCCTTGTTTTCCCAACAGTGGGGCAAGTGCGACTCAAACACCAGGCTGTCGCCAGATTTCAAAATGTACTCTTCCTGCTCAATCTGGTAACGAATGGACCCGTTTAGACAATACACAAACTCATGCCCGGTGTGGACAATCATCCGGTCCCCGCTGCCTGTGCCCGGTTTTAAAGTAACCACAAAAGGCTGGACGACGCTGCCGGCCAGATCTTTACCCAGGTTTTGCATTTGGGTTCTGCCAAAGGCTGCCAGGGGACGTTGATCCGCGGGTGTGAAAACAACCCGCTTCTCTACCGGTTCTGATTCGAAGAAGGTGGCAATGGGTACTTCCAGCGCCAGGGCCAACTGCTGCAGCGTGCCCACCGACGGGGACGACTTGCCGTTCTCTACCAGACTGAGCGTATTGATATTCAAGCCGCTGCGATCGGCCAATGCGCGCAGCGATAGCCCTTTACGATTACGCAATTCGCGCAGTTTCCGGCCCACCAACACTTCGGCCGGAGTATTTTTGTCGTTAATTGTTGGATCCGACATATCCATCTATGTAAACCACCTCAACGCTGCTTGTATAAATTGCTTTCATACCTCTCTACTTTATTATACTAAAATTATAGTACTAATTTTGTATTTTGCACTGTTTTTTACTAAAGTAACAATAATAATGAGGTATATCTCAAAACGGCAGGATCCATAGTCACATTTTTATGCAGGTGATGCCCATGCTCATCCACGAAAAACAAACAGACAGACAAGCGTGTCACCTGTACGCTTGTCTGTCTGTTGAGAATAATCCTTTGTCAGGCCCCCCTGATACCGTCCACATTGTAAGGTTGATTAAGGTCAACCTCCACGTCTGCCCCCACCGCCGCCGGTTCCGCCACTTCCCACACTTGTCCTGAGGATCGTTTGATAAGCTTCGGTGCTGAGATATTGAGGCTGATACACTTCACCATTCTGATTTTGCAACGTTGCAGTGAAGGATCATATGTGATTATAAGATCCATTCAGCAGGCTGTTGAATACTTGCTGGATGTCAGCGTTATTGGTCTGCGCCATCCTGGTTTGCAGGTCGCGAATATCGATTTCTTCAATGGCCGCGCCCACTTTGAGAGCCTCAGCCAGCGAGCGGCTGCCACGGACGATCAGATCATTGTAAAGCATCTGAAGATTGGGGTTGGTAAATTTTCCCACTACACCTGAAGCCGGGTCGCTCCACCCAAAACCATCGATGAGAGTTTTCACTAAGTCGGTATGGGTTTGTTCGCTCTGGCTGATATTCTGGAAAATACGCGGTTTGGCGATCGAACACGATGTGTATGTTGTACATAGGATTGCGCCCACCTTGAAACCCGACTGAAGGTAGGAAGAAAAAATAAAATTCCGAAAGGGTGGCAACGATGGCGCTGGTAAAAAGTGCGGCGTCAATCCACCAGTTCTTTTGAGTTTGTTTGGATACCGTTCGTGTGCTCATTTAAGCTTTTTTTTGCGGATCAGGTTGAGTGATTGTGCGTAAGCAAGGTTATCCTTACTTACTTGCTGATCATATCCAAACGATTTGAAAAACTGTTGAAGAAGTAGTAGAAAATATGTGAATTTTTCTGGCCCGATTTACAAAGAGTGAATCCGGGAATGGCTTAAATCAACATCCCCCTGTCATCCCAATGACAGGGGGGTGTTTGAAACCGGGTGCAGGTTATTTGATATATTGTTCAGGATTTTTGGAAAAGGCCTTCAGGCAGGATGGCGCACAGAAATAATAGGTCGTGCCCTGATAGCTGGTTTGTAAGGATGTTTCTGGATCAACTTTCATATCGCATACCAGATCAATCGCCATGGTGCTCTCCCAACCTTTTTGCACCAGGCGTACCAGGGCGATCATGGAAGCGAGGTAGAGCACCATGATCAAAATGCTGGTGATGTTAATCGCCCAACCTTCATACAAATTTTGAAGCATCAAGCCCAGCATTGCCCCCATCATCCCACCCATCATCCCGCCCATACCGCCATCCATCATGCCCATCAATCCGCCGATGCGCCCGAAAATGATGCCAAACACCACGCCGATGATCACCCCTACGAAATTGCTGATGAACATATCGGTGGCCGCGCCCACAAAGAAACCGACCGCGATGCCGGTCATCATGCCCTGGGTCATCCCAATCATCATACCCAACATCTCGGTCACACTGGCCTTATAACGCGCCAGAAAAACGCCGGTGCCAACGCTGATAATCATCACAGTCCCACTTAAAATTATTGCGACTGGTAAACTGAACATCGTGCTCTCCTCAGACCCGATCTATCGTGTTACTGCTTAACGCTCCGGGTTCCGGCATTATTTAGAATTTACATTGAAGTCGAAACGAACGGAGTTGGTTTGTCCCGAGCGATTGATCGCGACAATCACCCGCCAGGGCCCAGGCATCATGAAGGAGATGTTACCATTGTAAAGTCCTTCGCCGGTGACGTTGGCCACGACTAAATTTTTTCCATGGCTCATATTGGTCATGTCGACATCGAAGGAAACTTTTGCATCTTTAATGGGCTGACCGTTGGCATCGGCGACGTAGGCTTCAAACGTATTGTTTCCACGAATGGGGGGGTTGGGGCTGCTATAAATCCACACAAACAAATCCCCGCTCTGTTTGCCGCCCAGAACAGTGGCCTGTGAACCGTTGGGGGCGGGCGTTATCCGAGGAGCAAGGGTAAAGGTGGGGATAGGGGTGGTCTGTGGGCCAGTGTTGCCTGGTATCATCCCACAGGCCGTGAGCGCAAACAGCATCAGTACTAAAAACAATTTCTGGATCATTTTTCTTCTCCATAGATGCAGGTAAATCAATATAAACCAGGTTCCTACCCGCAGGGCAGGGGGAACAGTTTTTTCTTGAGTGGAGCAATATAAAAAGATAATTATACATCTGCCATTATTACCTGCATCTATGAATTTTTGATGAAGCCTGGTAAGCAAAACACTTACCAGTGTAGGACTTACGCAAGACAGCGAAGTTGACGAAATGTGTTACCGTGGGGAGATGATAGCAAAAAACGAACGAGTCAGGCGGCTGGATTATTGCCAATACTTGCTGGTAAGCCAAATCAACTATACGCTGACGAATTATGCCGATCACACCTTGACCAGCAGTTGGGCAAGGTGATGGATGTGCTGCGCCAGAAAGGGCTGGAGGAGCGCAGCCTGATTGTCTTCGCGAGTGACAATGGCCTGGCGTTGGGCCAGCACGGCTTGATGGGCAAGCAGAGCAATTATGAACACAGCCTGCGCGTGCCGTTGATCTTTGCCGGGCCGGGCATCCCGGTCAACGAACGGCGCGAGGCGTATGCCTACCTGCTGGATGTTTATTTTATCCCACCCTGTGCGACTACCTTGGCCTGGAGGCGCCCGCTTCTGTAGAGGGCATCAGCCTGAAGCCGGTCATCACAGGCCAGCAGGCCAGCGTGCGTCCCACCCTCTATTTTGCCTGCTCCGACCTGGTGCGCAGCGTGAAGGATGATCGCTATAAATTAATTGAATATCGCAGCCCAGAAGGCCTGGCGCGCACCCCGCTCTTTGACCTGGCCCACGACCCGCTGGCCAAATATGATTGTTTTTTGCAAGCGAAAATAGACCCATCCAATGGAGGGATGTACAATGCCTGATAAGGGCTTTAAATGCGAAATCGCCCAGCGGACACTGAGCGACTTCTTGCGTAAACCCTTTGAACTTTTTCAACCGTTCTAACCGAGTAGATTGAGAGCCGGCAGGTACGTCAAAGATTTTACGACCAGCGAGGAGGGTAGGCACCTCCTCTCCAGTGGATAAATTTAAATTCCGCAACCCTATGGTTGGTTGCCAAATCAAAATGCCGGCCAGTATTTCCAGCGCCTAATGATAGTTCTTTTTTTCATAGCTTCGCTTACGATCCCCCGAAGAGACAAAAACGATTGCGCTCGAGCTTGGCGCGATACATCGCTACATCGGCTGCACGGATAAGCGTTTCAAAGTCCTCCCCATCCTCTGGATATAAACCGATGCCGATGCTGGCGGTGATGTGGTATTCGAGGTCATTAATTAGAAATGAAGGCGCGAATATATCCTGGATCTTCTTGCCCAGAACTTCAGCATCCTCCTGCCCGGTTACATTTTCAAAGATGAGCATAAATTCATCCCCGCCCATCCGGGCAACGGTATCGGATTGGCGGATCGCATTCTGCAATCGATTCGCGACATCTTTTAGAAGGAGATCCCCTTGTAGATGGCCAAGCGTGTCATTAACCATTTTAAAATGGTCCAAATCGACCATCATAACGGCGATCTTCCACTGATCGGATGCTCTTTGATGATTGCGTTTTGAACGGCTGATCGATGTGGTGAGGCGATCTTGAAACAATTCGCGGTTCGGCAAATGGGTCAGGCTGTCATGATGGGCCAGAAAATGGATTCGTTCTTCCATCTTTTTACGCTCAATCCCGTGGTTCATGGTCCGGATCAACATGGCGCCATTCGCCTGACCCTTCACCAGGTAATCTTGGGCGCCAGCCTGAACGGATTCGATCGCCAATCGATCGTCTTCTAAGCCTGTCAGAATGATAATCGGCAGATGTGGAGCCGCGCCGGCAATTCGCTGCACCGTTCCCAGGCCGCTCCCATCCGGAAGAGAAAGATCGAGTAGGAGCAAATCAAATTCAGTATTTACAAGCATCCCCAGCGCATGATCGATTCGACTCACGTGATCTACCGAAAAAGAATTCTTTCCGTTTTCATGCAGCATTTCAATCAGCAGACGCACATCGCCCGGATTGTCTTCGACCAATAAGATTCGTTTCATTTCAGTGTTCATGCCCACCTCTCGCCTCAATTTACCGGGTAAGGTCTGGCGGCAGTTGAACAACTGACATCCAGAACTGTTTGATTTTCTTGATGATTGCGAAGAACTGCTCAATATCCACGGGTTTGACAATATATCCATTGGTATGCAAATCGTAGGATAGAAGAATGTCTTCCTCTGCCTGAGACGTTGTCAGGATCACCACTGGAATGCTGCGCAGGTCCGCATCAGCCTTGATTTCTGCCAATACTTCTTTGCCATCTTTTTTCGGGAGATTCAAGTCTAATAAAATAATGTCGGGGCGCTCTGCTTGAGTATAAGGGGGTTCTCTGTGTAAAAATGCAAGTGCTTCAACACCATCTTTCGCCACGATGAGTTCATGTTGAATCTTGCCGTTTGCCAGTGCTTCCTGAGTGAGCCGCACATCGGCAGGGTTGTCTTCAACCAGTAATATCCTGAAAAGAGCGGCCATTCAGTCACCTTCATCTGGGGGCAATTTGACAATCGTGAACCAGAATTCTTCAACCGATTGAACCACGGTGATAAATTGATCCAGGTCAACCGGCTTGGTAATATAGCAGTTGGCATGCAGATCATAGGTCTTCACCACATCCTCCTCGGCTTTGGAGGTGGTAAGAATGACCACGGGAATGCGGCGCAGACTGGGATCAGACTTGATTTCAGCCAGCACCTCACTTCCATTTTTCTTCGGCAGGTTCAGGTCGAGCAAAATAATGTCTGGGCGGGATTCATTGGCATATTTGCCTTCTCTTCTCAAAAAGGCCAGGGCTTCTATGCCATCCGGGGTGACAGACAAATTGTTGAGCACTTTGCCTTCTTTGAGCGCTTCACGCGTCAGGCGAACGTCTCCTGGATTATCTTCAACCAGCAAAATCTCAATTGGTTTTGCTCGTAGGTCGCTTTTCATTATTATTCTCCTTTAATGGGTATTGTGAACAAGAAAGTAGAACCCTTACCGGGCTCGGATTCGATCCAGATCCGTCCACCATGGCGTTCCACGATACGCTTGCTGATTGCCAGGCCGATCCCCGTTCCCTCATATTCTTCTCTGCCATGCAGGCGCTGGAAAATAATGAAGATGCGCTCATAAAATTGCGGGTCGATCCCGATGCCATTATCGCGAACCCAAAAGACCCAGTTTTGATGATCTTGCTTTACGCCAATATGCACTTTGGGGGCTTCTTTGCCATGAAACTTGAGTGCATTTCCCACCAGATTTTGGAAGAGCTGATCGATTTGACTTTCATCAGCCCATATCACCGGTAATGGATCACAAATGATTTCTGCGCAGGATTCTTCCTGGGCCGGTTTTAAAGTTAGCAAAACCCGCTGAATGACGGCCTGGCAATTCGTTTGATTATATTCCTTACTCCGCGTACCCACCCGTGAATAAGCCAGCAAGTCGTTGATCAGCGTTTTCATGCGGTTCGAGCCGTCCACGGCGTAGTTGATAAAATCAATCGCATCACCATCGAGACGATCTTTATAACGCCTTACAAGAAGCTGCAGGTAGCTGGTGACCATGCGCAGCGGTTCCTGCAGATCATGGGAGGCCACGTAGGCGAAACGCTCCAATTCGCTGTTGGAACGGGCCAGATCCTCATTCGCCTTCTTTAGATTTTCCTCTGCCTCAATCCGTTCAGTGATATCCATGATCAACCCTTCGAGGGCGATCAAATTACCATCTGAACGATAGATCCCTTGCCCTTGTTCCCATACCCATTTTTCAGAACCGCTGGCTGTAATTACCCGATAATTGATCTGGTAGGGTTGCCTGTTACGGATGTCTGACTGGATGGCATCCCAAACCTTCTCCCGGTCATCGGGATGTATGATTTGGGTAAATGAAAACTGAGCATTATGGATCAATTGTTTCGCTTCATATCCAGTTAATCCAAAACAACCGTCACTAATAAAATCCATCGTCCAATCCAGATCATTCTTACAACGATAGGCCATCCCAGGCAAATTACTCATCATGGTAGAAAGCTGGCGTTGGCTCTCTTTCAGAGCCTCTTCCGCCTGCTTGCGCTCTACGATCGTCCAGGCCAGGTCGGCAAAAAATGTAACCCATTCAACGTCCTGTTGTGTATAGTCGGTCGGTTTATTTCCAACTCCCAGAATCGCAACCATCGAATTTTTACGAAAAATTGGCACAACGATTTCCCGGCCCAGGCTGGCATGTCCCTCTGGCAATCCTTTGCGATGAGTCGGAGCCAAATAATCATTGTGGATCACGGGCTTGCGCTCATGAACACAATCTGCCCAACCCCCAGCTTCTTCAATGGAAAAATGCAGTCCTGCTCCCTCGGATTTACCATATTCTTCAAGGGTTCGGGGTGACCAGGCCTGCAAGGTCAGGGTTTGTTGGTCCGAGTCTACAAAGTGGTAAAAGCCTATTGGACTGTTGAACAGTGTGCCCACTTCATCCAAAGTTTCTTGCAACACCTCGGCAACAGTGTGGCCTTCAGCATACTCAAAGATGCGCAGCCGCGTTTGAATGATTTGTTCTGCTTGCTTACGTTCGGTGATGTTTCGTGAAATTCCCATCACGGCTCCAACATCGCCCGATTCATCCAAGATTGGAACCAATTGGGTTTCCAACCACATTTTCCCTGACGAGAATACCGCCAAAGTTTCAGAAGAGAGTGATTCACCTGTTTGCCAAATTTGTTCCAGGCTGGATTTCTGGCCTTCAGCGATCCTTGACGGGAAGAGTTCTGTGCGCGGTTGGCCGATCACCCGTTCTGGGGTTGTGCCAAATTGGCTGGCAGCCCGCTGGTTGACATACTGAACCCGGTCTTCGCGGTCGATCACAAAGATCATGTCGGGAGAAGCTTCTGAAAGCGTACGATAGCGTCCCTCGCTCCAGGCCAGTTCCTGAGTGCGCTCGTTCACCCGGGTTTCGAGTTGCGCAGCCCAGCCCCGCAGTTGGGTTTCGTTCTGCTGCAAAGCGGCGGCCATTCGATCGAATTCGCTTCCCAGCGCATCAAATTCATCGCCGGATCGAATTTGAATGCGATACCCTAAATTCCCGCCGGCGATGGCCGAAGTTCCCTGCACCAACTGCCGGATTGGTTTGCTGAGGTTCCGTGACAGCCAATAGGCCAGGAGGGTTGCCAGAATGAAAGCCAGAAAGGCGAACACCCCGATCGCGTTCCCCATATTTGCGACCGGTGCATAAGCCTCTGCCTGATCCAGTTTGACGATCAGGCAGAGGTCGCGTTCTGGCATCCAGCGGTAGATGATCAGGGCCGGGGTGCCGCGATAATCAACCGCTGCAATGGAGCCACTGGTCTCCGCCAGACAGCGGTTGACCGCTTCCGAGTGGATTCCGCGTTTCAGCACAGCCGGATCTGGAACGAGACGAGGTTGGGTGACAAATAAATTGGATTTGCTGACCAGAAACGCATCGTCGCTGGTGTGTAAACCAGTGCGGCGCTGGACAATGGCATCCATCTCTTGCAAATCCAAACTGCCGGCCAGAACGGCGAGAAGGCGCCCGCTGTTAGCGGGGCTGGCTGGGTCGGGCGCTGCCAGAAAGGGCGCAGCGGCGGTCATCGCGGGTGCCTGTAAAGAGGGCGAGAAATACACGTTCTGGATATAGGGACCTTTTTTCCCCTCGAGGAAATAGGGTTGGCTTTCCCGAAATTTACCTTCCTCATTTGGATTGGTGGAAACAAGCACTTCACCGGTTACCGGATGAAGAATCATGAATTCCCGGTAACTTCCAACCGAGTCTTTATAAGCATTCAAATCTCTCACCAGGATGTCATAAATTTTAAGGGCGATTTGAGATCCTGGTTCAGCTGTCATCAAAGCGCTAACATACTGGATGATATTGCTGTCCGTGCTGAGTGAGGTGACACTTTTGCGCCGTTCGGTCATCCATGTATCCATGGCGGCCTGTTTTTCGATCGCCGTTGAGAGCAATCCGGAAGTTGTGGCGGATTGAAGGGCTGCTTGACCATTGCTAAACGCCAGAAGCCCCACACCCGTCAGGAGGACTGCCGCAAAGATCACAAAAATCAAGATTAATTTCAGGACAAAGCTCAAATGCAGTTTCATTTGTAAATCGTCCCCAGAAATTGCATCGTGAAAATGTCTTTAAGATCCAGCGGGCGAGTGATCAGCTTTTGTTCATACAAGATCGCCTGCATATCTTTCCACACACTTTCTTTCATCCATCCGATGTGATCTTCACCGGTATTGATCAACGGGATGGATGCGATCATCATCTGATTTTGAACTTGCGGGTCCTGATCCATGGCATACCGCATGCTGATTTTTACGGCGTCTTGCGGATTTTCAATCGCAAATTGCTGCCCTTTCAATGTCGCCCTCAAAAACCGCAGGAAAAGATCCGGATCGTTCGCGATCATTTCGTCGCTGCAAAAAATGGTATCGGAGTAGAAGTGGATCCCATAATCCTCAGCCCAGATCAGATTGGCATTGGGCTGATCCTTCAAGATACCGATCAGGGATCCGGCCGCTATCGCCGGGGTTGCATCGATCTGCCCGTTATAAAATGGTTTAAGATCATAAGAATACGGCGTAATGATTACTTTATCGATGTCCAGCTTTAATTTGGCCATCATTGCGGTGAACTGAACCAATCCATCCGTGCCACCCATATTAATTTTCTTTCCGATCAGGTCGGCAGGTTTCGTTATTCCCGATCCTGGCATCGTCACCACTACGAACGGATTGCTGCGGTAAATGGTTGAAATCGCTTTTACCTTCTTGCCCTGATCGCGGGCAAGGATAATTTTTTCACCGCCAATCACGCCAAATTGAGCTCGCCCACTGGTGACGGCGTCCAGGATGTCGATTCCGGCACCACCCGGGGAGAATTTAATATCGATATTTTCTTCTTTGTAAAAACCCTGATCCGCTGCCGTGTAGAAACCGGCAAACTGGGCCTGATTTACCCACTTTAATTGAACCGTAACCGGTGTGAGTGCTGGAGTGGATCTACCCACTGGATTACAACCAGCAAAACTGAACAAAGTCAGCACGAACAATGCAGTCAGGTAGAATTCTTTTTTCATTTGTAAATTTGCTCCAGAAATTTCATGGCAGTGATTGAGAGCATAAGAAGAAGGAAAAGAATGACATATTTGGGTGACATAACAGCCTCAACGCAGAGTCTTTTCAACCATTAACCTGGCTCTTTCATGGCTGTATGGATCGAGGACGGTTATAAATGGCTGGCCAACCAGTTTTGCCACCGAGATTCCAAACAGGTGTTCAGCCGCAGGATTGAGCGCGATAAAATTACCATTATTCTCCAAAATTATTTGAACAATATTCATTTGATTAAAAATTGGCTGCTCTTTCATCGTCATGGGAACCTGCGTTGGATCACAAAAAAGGATAATATTCCCTAACACGTCTTTCAATAAAGAGCATACATTTTCACCCGAATTATAATTTCATTCTTGATCCATTTGCCAATTCGCGATATTGTGTAACGGCCTGATCCAATTTGCCGCGCAGGCTGTCCAAATCCCAGGGTTTGGGAATGAACCCGCGCACGTTGGACAGGTTGAGGGCGGCGGTCAGCGCCACGACATCCGAATACCCCGAGATCAAAATACCAACGGTTTTCGGCTTGAGGGCCTGGATCTGTCCCAATAATTCCACCCCGCTTATGCCCGGCATGCGCTGATCGGTCAGCACCACCGCCGGGTCAGCTCGCTCGATAATCTTGAGCGCATCCTCCCCGGAATGGGCGGTCAATACGGTGAATTGTTCTCTCAAACTACGCGCCAATGAGCGAGTGACATCCTCCTCATCATCCACAATCAAGATGGTGGGTTTTTCGAGCGGACTTTCTTCGGAAAGATAGCGGTTCATGAATAACTCAACGGCCTGGGGATCGAAATGCTTTCCGGCTTGCTCGCGGATGAATTCAACCGCCTGGCTCTCCGGCCAGGCCTCCCGGTAAGGGCGGTCAGAGGTCAGGGCGTCCCACACGTCGACGACAGCAAACAGACGGGCAGACAGAGGGATTTGTTCGCCCTTCAAGCCGCGTGGGTAGCCGCTGCCGTCCCATTTCTCGTGGTGGCAGTAGGGGATATCCAGGGCCGGTTTGAGGAAATCGATGGGGGAGAGCAGTTCGAAGGCGAACTGGGGGTGTTGGCGCATGACGGGCCACTCTTCAGCGGTGAGCGGACCCGGCTTGAGCAAAATACCATCTGGGATGCCCATTTTGCCGATGTCATGCAGCAGGGTGCCCCGACGAATGTGAATCAATTCTTCTTCCTCGATGCCGGAAGCCCTGGCTAACCGCAGGGTGATATCGGTGACCCGCAGGGTATGCCCTTCGGTTTCCTTATCGCGTAAATCCAAAGTGCGCGACCACCCCTCGATGGTAGCATCATAAGCCAGCGATAACAGATTGTTTGAGTGCTGAAGATCGGTAAACATCCCAATATTATCGATGGCGATGGCAGCCTGTCCGGCCAGGGTATTTAAGAAATCCAACCAGGAATCGTCGACGGTCAGGGCGGAGCGGTGGAAAATTTCGAGAACACCTTTGACTGTCCCTTTGGAGATGAGGGGTACGCCAAAATATTCGACGAAGTTTTCGTCTTTGATATAGGGAGATTGCGTGAAGAAATCGGTGGAGGAATTCAAGCCGGAGACATGAATGATCTGGCGTTCAAGAGCAGCCCGTCCGGCCAATCCCTGGCCCAGGCGTAAATCGGTATGTTGTAATGCAGGGGTATTTAATCCTTTGCCATTGATGTACCTGAGGCTTTTCGCGACAGGATTGAATAAAAGGATGTCAGCCGAATCAATATTGAGTTGTTTAAGAACCTGTTCCAGGATAATGGTTGTCGTCATGTTCAGATCCAGGCTGGCATTGATTGTCTCATCGATCTTGCGCAACGAAGAAAGACGTTGAACCTGGGTGCTTGTTTCAGCCAAGAGGTTGGCATTCTCGATGGCGATTGCAGCCTGGTTGGCAAAAGTAGCTAATAATCTCTCGTCATCAGCCGAAAAATTGGCGGCCTGGTCACTCTCCACATTAATAACACCGATGACGCGATCGTTTACCAACAGTGGTACAACCAATTCGGATTTCGCGCCTTCCCAGCCCTTTATGTATTCGGGTTGAGTGGTGACATCGGGCACGTTTACAATTCGTTTTGAACGAATGGCGCTTGGAATCAACCCTGGCCCGTCAATTTTTAGCTTGACGGCCTGATACTGGTTCGGGTACCTTTCAGCAAATGCCAGTCCAATTAATTCGGTAGAGCCTTTCTTGAGTATATGCAAGCTGCAATTCGACGTACCAAATTCCTGGATAATTGTTTCCACGATGGCCTGTCCCAGCTCAAATAAATTTGAAGATTGAGTAGAAAACAAGGAGCTTGATGTGCTGTACAGGCGGGACAATTCGCGATTGAGCTTTTTTAACTCTTCTGTCTGGTGCTCCAACTGCAGTTCTGCATTCTTTCGTTCGGTAATATCCCTTGAAATGCCAAAGGTGCCGAAAATTTCCCCGTCCTGGTTGCGCAAGGGCATTTTTGTCGCTAAAACCCATTCTGGCGCTCGGTCGGCGTACGTTAACATCTCTTCGAAGTTAACCACCGCATCTCCTGTATGCAGTATTTTTTCTTCCAAGGAGAAAGCGGATTGTGCAAATTCCGGTGTAAAAATATCAAAGTCCGACTTGCCGATCGCCTGGTCCGGAGATTCCAATCCAAGACGGTCGGCTTGTGCCCGGTTGATTCTGATGAAATTCGAATGACGATCTTTGAAATAAATCGTATCCGGAATCGTATCCATCAGTAATCCCAATAAATATTGCTGCTCTTTGAAAGCTTGTTCGGCCTGTTTTCGTATGGACAATTCCCGCTGGGATAATTCGTACACGCGTGCATTTTCAATTGCAATCGCGGTGAGACGGGTAAACTGGCTTAAGAATTCAACCGCCTGGTCATCAAACTTTTGATTACTGGCGTAATCATAGGCAAGTCCTAACACGCCCAAGATTCTTTCATTGAGGATAATTGGAACACCTATGATCGAAGCCAGAGTTCCATAGCTGAAATTTTTGATCCGGTGAGGCCAGTGATCGTAGTCGTTGACGATGATGGCCTTTCCGGATTGCCAGACCATCCCGGCCAGCCCCTGTCCTGGTTCGACTTGAAAGGCCAGTGATTCCGCGAGGGCTCCAAAACCAATTTTTGGAATCAGTTGGTTCAATTCTGGATTCATTAGATCAAGATAGCCTGAGGTTGTTCCCATCAATTGAGCTGAGCGGCGAACAATGCTCTCAAGCAAATCCGGCAAATTCAGTTGAGAAACCAATTCGAGCGTGGTTTCTTGCAAAGCCAGTAGATATTGGTTCTTCTGATGTAAAACCTTCTCAGATTGATGTCTTTCGAGGGCATACCGTAGCGTTCGCCGTAAACCGTCCGGTGTTATTTCGTCTTTGGTCAAAAAATCTTGAGCGCCATTTTGAACGGCAGAAATTGCAGTGGTCTGGTCGTTTAGCCCCGATAACACAACGATCGGTAGTTCAGGCGCATGGGTATGAATTTTAGTAAATGTGTCCAATCCTTGACTGTCGGGTAGACCCAGATCCATCAGGATAATATCCCATTGGTTTTGGGTGATCTCACTTAAAGCTTGCTGCAAATTGTCAATTTGGATCACATTGAAGCTTTCTGGACCATCCTCTTTTAAGTACTCGCCGATCAAGCGGGCATCTCCAGGATTATCTTCAACCAATAGTGTTCGGATGATAAGTTCTTTCATCTTCTTATTTCCTGAAAACGAAAAGGGTAGTGCGATCTTATAGAATTACCATCTAAAAAGTGAAGAAGTGGCATTCTTGCGTCGCTCAAGGTATAGTAGGTAATCGCAGCTACGTCATTATTCATGGGTCACTCTTAATGAGAATTCTGGGGCAGCACGGCGATCGAGAACCAGAATTCCCTCAATTGTTTAATGGTCTGGAAAAACTGATCCAGGTCGACAGGTTTTACGATATACCCATTCGCATGTAGATGGTAGGCTTTCAGAATATCTTCTTCAGCCTGAGAGGTTGTCAGGATAATCACCGGAACCCGCTTCAAACGCGGATCACTTTTGATTTCGGCCAAGACTTCACGGCCATTTTTTCCAGGCAAATTCAAATCGAGCAGGATCAAATCAGGCAAAGCGGCCTGGGAATAGGGTGGTGCCTTCCTCAGAAAGTCCATTGCAGCGGCGCCGTCCTCTACCACATTATAACTTGTGCATCACCTTGCCATTGATCAACGCTTCTTGGGTGAGGCGCACATCTTCCGGATTATCTTCAACCAGGAGAATCTTAATTATTTCAGCTATTTTATTGGCTCTCGTTCGAAGGCAGCTTGACGATTGTGAACCAAAAATCTTCGATTGATTTCACCACAGTAATAAACTGATCCAAATCTACCGGCTTGGTGATAAAACAGTTGGCATATAGATCATAGCTCTTAATGATGTCTTCTTCAGCCCTGGAAGTCGTCAGGACGACGACAGGAATTCGCTTCAGGTCTGGATCCGTTTTTATGATGGCTAATAACTCTCGGCCGTCCATCCTGGGCAGGTTTAGATCGAGTAAAATGACGTCCGGGCGAGTGGCTGTGATGTACTGCCCTGTTTGCCTGAGATAGGCTAAAGCTTCCACGCCATCTTCCACAACCTCCATATGGTTCAAGACTTTTCCCTCGTTGAGGGCTTCCCGTGTCAGGCGCGCGTCTCCAGGATTATCCTCGACCAGCAGAATTTCTATTTCCCGATAGGCTTTTAGGTCATTCACGACTTTTTTCTCCGGTTACAGGCATTGAAAAATAGAAGGTCGAGCCGGTCCCAGGTTGGGATTCGACCCAAATCCGCCCACCATGCCGTTCCACAATTCTTTTGCTAACAGCTAACCCAATGCCCGTGCCCTCGTATTTTTTGCGGGTATGCAGGCGTTGGAAAATGATAAAGATGCGATCAAAATATTGGGGATCAATCCCAATGCCATTATCCTTCACTGAAAAGATCCAGTTATCTTCTTTTCGGGCAAGCCCAATATGGATTTGAGGAGTTTCCGGCCCGCGGAATTTCAGAGCATTCGCGATGAGATTTTGGAATAGCTGCTCCAGTTGAACCTCATCTGCCACCACCCGTGGAAGTTGATCGTGCGTGATCTCCGCCTGGTTTTCAACAATTGTCACTTTTAAATTATCCAGAGAATGTTCAAGTACGGCTTCGCAATCCGTCAGTACAAATTCCTTGCCGCGTGTCCCGACTCTTGAATAAGCTAAAAGATCGTTGATCAGCACCTTCATTCGGTTGGAGCCATCGACTGCATAACCGATGAATTCGTGCGCGTCGCCATCCAGCTTGTCTTTATAGCGCCGTTCAAGCAGCTGCACATAACTGGTCACCATGCGCAGCGGCTCTTGCAAATCGTGAGAGGCGACGTAAGCAAAACGCTCCAATTCGCTGTTGGAACGAGCCAGTTCATCATTGGCCTTTTTGAGATCTTCTTCCGCCTGTTTTCTGTTGGTGATGTCGAGGATGCCGATGATAAAGTATAAAGGTATTCCATGATTATCGCGCAGAAGGGAAGTACTGACATCAGTCCAAACGATCTTGCCACTTCTGTGAAAGTACCGTTTTTCCATCCGGTAGCGGGTCTTTTCGTTTGCCAACAGGCAGCGGATGCATTCACGACTCTCGGCAATATCTTTCGGATGAGTCGCTTGAGCAAAATTGAGCTGCTGCATTTCCTCGATCGAATAACCCAGTAGATCAGCAAACGCCTGATTGACCTGAAGGAGTTTGCCTTCAGGAGATGTTAGTGATTTAGCCACCGTGGAATGCTCGAAAATAGCTCGGAATCGCTCCTCACTCTCGTGAATGGCATCTTCTGCGTGTTTACGTTCGGTAATGTCACGAGCTGCCCAAACGACGGTGTTTTCTGTCATTGGTGAGGCGATCCCGGCAAACCAGACGATTTGTTCGCCAACGGGCAGGCTGTATTCCATACTAACAGGTTGACCGCTTTGCAGTGCTTCATTGACTATCTCTAAAAACAGATCGGCGGTCTCTTTGGGAAGCACATCCCGCATCAACTGGCCTTCCAGATCGGCAGGCGGCTTATTTAGCAGGTTTACCCCGGTGGGTGCGATCTTTAAGTAACGACCCTGTGAGTCTATTACAAAGATGACATCCTGCAATGCCGTAAATAGGGCCCTCAGCTCAGCTTCAGAGGCTTGCAGCTTTTCTTCGGCTGACTTTTTCTCACTGATATCGATTCCGGTGCCAATCAGGTAAACCTGACCATCCATCTTAACCCGTAAACCCGTTAATAGATAAGGCGTGCCCTGGCCATTCCTTGAGGTGAAACAGGTTTCAACCTGTGATTCACCTGCTGTAAATGTCTCTCGGATGCGCTCTTCCACCAGTTCCCTATCTTCTCCAATGAAAAAATCGAGAGAATTTCGTTCGGGCATTTCCTCTGCAGAATAGCCGCTGACGCGCTCAAAGTTTTTGTTCCAACGCAGAAATTTACCCTGGGTATCCAAAAGATAGAAAATACCCGGAAGGCTGTTGATAATGGATTCGGAAAAAGTCTTTTCTTCCTGGATGCGCTGTTCGTCGTTTTTCCGTTCGGTGATATCGCGAGATATGCCCATCACGGCGCTGACGGTTCCTGATTCATCTCGGATGGGAACCAGTTGTGTATCAAGCCACATTTTTGATCCCGGAAACGCAATGGACGCTTCGGATGAAACCGGCTCTCCGGTCTGAAAAACGCGCGCTAAGGAGTTTTTTTGCCCTTCCGCTATGGCGGGTGGGAACAATTCTGAGCGAAGTTTGCCAGTCACCTGTTCTGGGGTTTTTCCAAATTGTCTGGCGGCGAACAGGTTGACGTACTGCACCCGATCTTTCTGGTCGACCATAAAAATCATATCCGGAGAAGTTTCTGCCAGAATTCGGTACCGTTCTTCGCTCACACGCAGTTCACCTGTTCTCTCCTTCACCCGCAGTTCAAGTTGGTCAGCCCAATCGCTCAAACGGGCCTGGCTTTCAGAGATGGCTTGTGCCATAATGTTAAATTCAGATCCCAACCGGCCTATCTCATCCTGCGATTTGACCGCGATGCGATATTTCAGATTTCCCTGGCCGATCTGTTCGGCCCCATGCACAAGTTCGAGGACTGGCCGGACGATGGCGCGTGATATGCTGAAGGCTGCGATGGCCCCAAGTAATAAAACCACCCCACCGATCAGCGCCATGCTGGATCCGAGGGCGCGGGCGGGAGCGAATGCTTCGTCCTGGCTGACCTTTGTAATGAGGCAGACCTGCTGATCTGGCAGCCAACGGTACACAATGAGCGATGGCATGCCCAAATAATCATTGGCTGTCAGGCTGCCGCTTTGTTTTGCAAGGCAGAGATTCACAGCTTCTGTATGAATACCACGCTGCAAAACCGATGGATTGGATACCAGATGGGGCTGGGTGACAAACAAGTTCGAGGTGTTGACCAGGAAGGAATCGTCCGTTTGCTTCAGCCCAGTCCGGCGGTGGACAATCTGGTTCATTTCGTCCATATTCAAGGTGCCGGCCAGTACAGCGATCAGCTCCCCACCGTCCGTCGACATTAAAGGCGCAGAGGCGACCATAACGGGCTGCTTTAGGGAAAGGTCATAGAAAGGTGACTCGATATATGGGGCAAGTTTGCCGTTGGTAAAGTAAGTTTGCGCTTCCCTGAACTTGCCGTTTTGAGCGGGATCCGTTGAGACCAGAACCCGCCCCGTTTTTCCATCCAATACTTCAAAGACCTGAAAATGGTGCCCTTGACCTGACCAGACTTCCAGGTTTTCGAGGATGGTTTGAGAAGCCTGTGTAGATTCGGTTGAATCCTTTGGGGTAGATTGGATTATTTTGACCGCTGCGCGCAATGGTTTCTGACTGGCGATGTCTTCCACCCCATGTTTTCGTTCCAAAGCCCAATTATCTAGCGCGGATTGCTTTTCCAGGGCAGTCGAAACCAATTCGGATAGGGTAGCAGCCCGCAAGGAGTCTTGACCCTTGAGATAAGCCGGTATGCTCAAAGCAAGCACCAATACCCCAGAAAATAGGATGAATACCAGGGTGAGCTTTACTGTAATGCTTTGCTTTTTCATCAAGCGCTCCCTATCATTTGTAAATTGACTCAAGAAATTGCAGGGTGTAGACCTGGGTCACATCCAAAGGTTTCGCGAGCACGCCTTGTTTGCGCAAGGTTTTTTCCATCCCGGCCCAAATCTCGGGCTTCATCCAACCGATGTAATCTTCACCCGTGTTGATCAGAGGAATGCTGGCGGTCATCTGAGATAATTCGTGTTGTAGATCGGCCTTGGGGTTATATTTTGCCACCATTGGCGCGACCAAATTTGGATTCTCGATCGCAAAGGTCCAACCCTTGAGCGTGGCCCGCAGAAACTTTAATACCAAATCTGGTTGGGTTGAGATTGTTTTGTCTGTCGCGATAAGCGTATCAGAGTAGAAGTGGATTCCATAATCGTCTGGATAGATGAGATTAACTTGATATCCAGCGGATTGAGCAGTAAGCACTTCGTTTGTTAAAAAGGCATTCCATACTTGAACCTGCCCGGAATAAAACGGACCCAGATCATAACCGGCATTCACTTGTTTATACACATCAGCGGACATACCCAGATTGGCCAACATTGCATTCAAGATCAAGCCAGTCGTAGCGTTATATTGGATGGTCTTGCCAACAAAATCCTGCGGACGGGTAATACCCGAATTGGCCAGTGCCATAAAGACCAATGGATTGCGCCGGAAGATAACCGCGATGACGCGCAGAGGCTGCCCTTCGGCTCGTGCGGAGATTAAATTTTCCGCGCCTGTAACGCCGAATTGTGCTGTACCATCCAGCACAGGTTTCTGCAAGTCCACGGTAGGTCCCCCTTCGAGGAAGGTAACTTTCAAACCCTCTTCGGCGTAATAACCATTTTGATCGGCCGCGTAGAACCCGCCAAATTGAGCCTGGTGAAAATATTTAAGTTGCACAGTGACGGAGGTGAGTGATTTTGGTGGCGCGGCCGTGGTTGTGCAAGCAGTCAGCCAGAAGGCCAGGAGCCAGAGAATAGTGATAGTAACCCTTAAGGATTTCATTTGTATATCTCCTCCAAAAACTGCATCGTATAAACCTGGGTTACATCCAAAGGTTTCGTGACCATACCTTGCTCGACCAGCGTTTTTTCCATTCCGGCCCATATTTCAGGTTTCATCCAGCCGATGTGATCCTCACCGGTGTTGATGAGAGGTAATGATGAAAGCAGCTTTAATGTTTCAAGTTTCGTGTCGGCCTGTACGTTGTATTTCGAAACCATCTGTGCCGCCGCATCGGGGTTCTCAACGGCAAAGGTGTAGCCCTTGAGGGTCGCTCGCAAGAAACGTAAAACCAGGTCTGGATTCCTGGCAATGAGATCGTCGGTAGTAAAAATAGTGTCACCGTAAAAATGAACACCATAATCATCCGGATAAATGACATTAAGTTTGAAACCGGCTTGTTGTAAGGTAACCCCAAAGTTGTTAAGATAGATGCTCCATACCGAGGCTTGCCCACTTTCAAATGTCTTCAAGTCTGATTGGAGGTTCACCTCGGTATATTGGCTGGAAGAAATCCCAACCTTTTCCATCATGGTATGCAAAGTCACGACCACTTGCGGTGTGATTCGAATAGTTTTTCTGGCGAAATCCTGTGGGCGAGAAATGCCAGAGTCGGCCGGGCTGACAAAGACGATTGGGCTGCGCCGAAAAATCGTCGCGATAGCGCAAACAGGTTTGTCTTCAGACCGTGCCAACGGCAATGTATCTGCACTGGCTATACCGAATTGGGCAGTGCCGTTTAATAAAGGTGATAACAAATCAACCGCTGCTCCGCCCTCGATGAAGTTGATCTTTAAGCCTTCTTGGGCATAATAACCATTTTGGTCGGCAGCGTAAAAGCCAGCAGAACTTGCATTGTGATTCCACAAGAGCTGCAAAGTAATTGGCGTTAAGGCGGGAGCGGGAGCTCTCGACGGCATGCAAGCAGCAAGAAGAAAGGTGAATAAAGAAAATGAAAGACATATGTGGATTATTTTCATCCGCACCCTGTTTATTCTCCTTCGATCGATTTACGCCTGATTTGGAAAAATCGCTGAAAACATCGATAATTGGTGACAAAATTCATACCTTGAACCATTTCAATGCGTTCAAAGGGGGGCCATTATTTGAATTAAAAAAGATCGGCACATACACTATACTTCTTTCTATAATAATGTGTTGATAGGTTAACAAATCTGTAAGGTCGCAGCCATGCATTATTCATTGAGGATTTTCCCCATAAATCAATCCTTGAACGGAAAGTTTGGACGAAATGACCGGCGTTCAGGCATTAGAGCGCAAACATCCTGGGCTGCCGATGTCGGCGGGTAAGGTCGAGATGTGCGAATTTGAATATATCCGCCATGGCACATTGTCTTTTATCTGCAATTTTGATGTGGCGCGTGGAGAACGGGTAGCGTGTACCGCCAGAAAGACCCGCACCGAAAAGGATTTTTTAGAGCATATCAAAAACCGGATAGATTCAGACTCAATGACGAGGAAATGGAATTTTATCAGCGATAATCTCAATACCCATATGTCTGCCTCACTGGTGCGCTATGTCGCAGAAGAATCAGATATTGCTACCGATCTGGGCGTGAAAGGCGAATCGGGCATTCTGAAATCCAAGGCTTCTCGGGCTGCCTTTTTGAGCGCCCCATCCCATCGCATTGTTTTTCATTTCACGCCGAAACATGCTTCCTGGATGAACCAAATCGCAATTTGGTTCAGTATTCTGGTTCGAAAAGTTCTGAAACGCGGCAACTTTATGTCTGTGGATGACTTGAAGCGCAAGGTTTTGGCCTTTATTGATTACTACAGCCGCACAATGGCGAAACCGTTCAAGTGGACCTACCAAGGCAAGGCGCTCATGCTCAAGACGGAAAAAATCAACACAGGCACCAGGTAACTGATCAGCGTGAATGGTTTCTGCCGATCCGTGATATTAATCATTGGCATCTCACCCGGCAGGCGCAACCAGGAAATCAAGATTGCGATCACCACAAGCATCTGCCTAATCCTGAGATGAGAATTTGATCACCCTCCCCACCTGAACATCCTGATAGGCTTGCGGAAACGCACCCCGAAATGCATCCAACACCAGTGAACCGCTGTCATGCGGCGAGAGCGCCACCAGCTTCACCTGGCGCGATCGCAGGAACTGGATCTGAGGTTTCACATCCTGTGCGCTCGATTCTCCAAAGTGCAGGCCGCCCACAACGCCAATGACTTGATAGCCATACAATGATTCTGCCCGCTCGACCAGCTTTTCGAGGCCGGGATGACCGCAGCCGGTTATCAAAACCAATCCCTGTCCGGCGACATGAACCACAAGCGCTTGCTCATTCCCCTTTGGCTCGAACAGAGAGAGCGGGAAGACTTCCGGATAAGAAATTACGCCGGTTGTCGCCACGTCGGGCCCGGGCAAGGTGGGGATGGTCGCGTGTATGGCCCCCTGGTATGTCACCTTTGCGGGAACGAAGATCAACCGGCTGCCCATACCGCCAGGCAGTTCACCAAATGAAATGGTTTTGCGCTCCCAGGCTTCCATTCCGCCAACATGGTCAGGATGGAGATGCGATATAACAACCCTATCGATTTCATCCCAGGTAACGCCAAGCTCTTGCATATTGATTGCGAAGGGCGCAGCGGTCAATTTACCAGGATTGTCGCCGACATCGAGCAATATCGTGACCGAATCGGTGCGAATCAGGTACGAGACGCCGTGCCCACTCACGTATGGATCGCCCGCGCTGACTTCCTCGTACAGCGGGACAATTTCCAACCGAGAAGTGACGGACAGTTGCGGGATCACAGTCGGGGCAGTCTGCCACTCCACTGTGATTTCACGGTCAGCCTTTTGTTGGCGGACAGCAACAAACACCAGGCCGGCCGCAAACAAAACAGCGATTATGATTAAAGAATATAAGCCAACTTTTTTCATTGCAGGTTCCTTTTTGAGGTTAATTTTGTGCTGCGGGCAGCTTCCGCCACATCTTGTCCTTCACCGCAATGGTCACTGCCACGACCAGCCAGAGCACCAGCAGCCCCAGGTCGGAGGTTGGCAGGAAATTAACCAGCGTATTAAAGCAGGTGTGCAGAAAAATCATCAAGAATAAATTACTACCCGAGCGATTGTAGAACCAGGCCAGGAAAATTGCCAGAAAGATGCGAAAAACAGCCCCGCCTATCATTCCTCCAACCAGTTCGCCAGGATAATACCCATTCAAGTAAAGCGGCAGGTGCCACAGCGACCAAAAGGCAGAGACGATCAGGGCAGCCACCAGCGGGCTGAAGCGCCTCTGCAGCTCAGGCTGCAGCAGACCGCGCCAGCCGGGCTCCTCCATTCCCCCCTGCGCCAGCGCCGTCAGGCCGAAGGTCAGGGCGTATAACGGCAATACTTCCAGGGCAGGGCGTCCCCACAGACCAGGGTATTCCAGGTCAGATCCGACCAGGGCAGCCAATCCCCAGGCAGCCAGAATCATCAGCGCGTAAAACACCAGACCGAAGACAGTCCAAAAAGGCGGCAATCGCCAGGGCAATATGGAAGCCATCCGGGCGCGGATGTGCGGGTTATTCGAAACAGCGCTTGAAATCACCCAGCCGCCGACCAGGCTGGCGACCAGCGCCGTCAGAACAATCGGCGCAGAGAGCGTCAGGTCCGCCGCCAGAGTGTCGTAATTGGGAATGTTACCGACCAGGTAGCGCAAGGTCAGTACGCCAAAGATTATCGCGGCAGCAAATAGCGCTGTGATGATCTTTTTAGGGCTCAAATCGAGCCTCAGACCGTTCCTCAGTCCGAGGGTCAGAATCCCGCCAATGGCAGGTCCATACGCGCCAAGGATCACGATCACTGTCAGCAGGAGGGTTTGCCCGCGCAGCGGAATGGCCGCAAGCCAGAACAGCCAGGTCCAGGCAAAGGTGATGATCAGAAAGGTGATAACGGGGTGTTTCTGGACAAATGTTTTCATGAGTTTCCCTTTGGGCGGATGAAGCAGGCATCGAAAACTGCCCCAACCACAACTTTATGAGCACAGTTACTTTCAGTTTTCATCATTCAGCTCCTTTATGACTTGTTGGGTACCTTCTTAATATAGTTGAACCATATCCAACATTTATTGGAAGTCTCCATGAAAATAAATTTTCACCACGAAACATGAAAATCTATTTTCAGATCAGATACCTCATAGTTTATATTCCAGCGCGTGGCTTGTCGCCTATCCGTAGATAGGCTTCAGGGTAGGTTTAAAATGGAGATGGTGGGGAAACGCCAGTTGGGGAGAATCAAAAAAGATCCGCTCAGCGGATCGACCAGACCAGCCAGAGATCAAGTGTCTTCGATCGCGGTCGGGCGTATATTCAAGATGCTGTCTACAAAAACAGGTGCGATGGAACAGGTTTTACGGAGGTGGTTTGCGGCACTTTGTGCCGCAAACCACCTCCATAAAACCTAATTCCCTCCCGCTTCGGGACACTCGGCAGTGCGCCGCTGGGGCTGTTTCCGCTAACTATTGCAAACCAGGCCTGAATAGAAAACAATGGTCTCAGGCCTTTCGTTGCATTTTTATTTTCAAATGCCCGCCGTGCTAGCTCCGCAAAGTTCTGCGCCTGAACAATCTGCCCTGTTAATAATCGTATGTGCGTTATTGTTCCATTTGCACTTACATTGGGATTAACACAAATCTTTTAGGAAAAAAGAAGCGGCCCAACACCGTTTGGTGTGTCCTGAAAAGTCATCGTCTGCTTGCTGGTCGCGAAGCGAGACCAGCCCTGGTAGGGTCGGGCCGCCAGGTATTTTTGCTTATTCAATTGCCTGTCCGGCGCTTTTCATCAACCAGACGTAACCATCCTCCAGGCCTGGCTGAACTGGTTGAGCGGATGGGTGGTCGGCAGCGGTTTCGCCCACCAGTCGGTACTGAGTGCCTTCGGCCAGGTGCAGCATGGAAACGATGGTCAGACCGTGATTGGGTTTTTCCAGGCTGGATGCGGTCAGAGTCCAGACGTGCCCGGTGGCGGCCTGTATCATTTGGGCCGGGCTGCCGCGAAACAGAACCTTTCCACGGGCGATGACCGCCAAATCGCGACAGGTCTGGCCGACGTCTTCAACGATGTGGGTGGAGAGTAAGACGGTGCGGTCGGCAGCCAGGTTGACGAGCAGGTTGCGGAAACGGATGCGCTCCTCCGGGTCGAGACCGGCGGTGGGTTCATCGACAATGAGCAGTTTCGGGTCGTTCACCAGCGCCTGGGCGATGCCCACCCGGCGCTTCATTCCGCCCGAAAAGCCTTTGATTTTGCGCCCGGCATTCTCGCCCAACCCAACCATTTCCAGCACCTTTTCAACGCGCTGTTTACGCGCACGGGGGTCATCCAGCCCTTTGAGAATCGCCATGTAATCGACGAATTGGGCGGCGCTGAGTTCTTTGTACAAGCCCAATTCCTGCGGCAAATAGCCGAGGATGGTTTTAATAGCCTGTTTGCCGCTTTCTGTGGCAACATCGTGCCCGGCGATGCGCACCGAACCGGTGGAGCGGTTGACAATTCCGGCCAGGATGCGCATAAAGGTGGTTTTGCCTGCACCGTTTGGCCCCAGCAGGCCAAACATGCCCGAACCGATTTGTAAATCAATGCCATTGAGCGCGTGAACGGCCTTGGGGCCAGCGCCATAAGTTTTGGTGAGGGAGGAAATTTCAATCATGGGAAAATCCTTTTTGATGAAGCAACATAAAACCCAAAGCCAGCGTGAAAATTAAAGATAGAAAGGGGAGTTTACGAGAGATGTTCATATTTTTTTCCGGGTTATAGATAGCGTTCCTGGCGGTGGAATAACCGCCAGCCGAGAACAAAAAAGAGGAGCGAGAGCAGCGCCAGAGTGAGTTGGTTGGCGCGCAGGGCGGGGTGATCGGTTATAAACGGACTCATAAAAACCAGCAGGTATTGGCCGATTTCATTTTTGGCAAACCAGCCGCGCGCCACCAATTGCACGATCCAGACCATGCCCGTGAGCACTGCACCAGTGGCGGTTTGGGTTGAAAACAGCGCCATCAGGCTGCCAAACGCCATCAGCGCAAGGGTCGGAATCAGCCAGGCCAGTTGCACATCGAACCACGAACCGAGCGGGGTAATGTCGATGCCAAACAACCAGGCGAAAACCTGGTAGGCGAGCGCGGCCAGAGCCTGGATGACAAAGGTTGGGGCGATGTGTTCGAGCAGGGTTTGCGCAGCCGAAATGGGCGTGGCGAAACGGAGTTCCAACACCGGATCATCGAGCACGCCATAGGCTGCCATAATGCCGCCAATCAGCGGGAGGATAGCGCCAAGGTAGGCGCGGGTGGTATCAAAGATGTACTGCGGTCCGCGTAAAACGCCAATTATGATGAATAGCGCCCAGAACGCCAGCGGAAACCACAATTGATCAAAGCGGGAGGTCAACAACAAATAACGTAACGAGGAGCGTTTCATAGGAGATCCTAGGCGCGGCTTTCCTGCCAGCGCAGATAACGGTCGAGCACAAACAGTGTGATTGTGATGCAAGCAACCAGGACAAGCAGGTTCAACGTGGCTTCGAGAGGTGTGAAGCCCACTTCAACCGAGTAGGTTGAGTCCAGGGTCATGCCGAAGAAGCCTTGCAACGGATATTGACCGGCGGCGTTCAGGAACGAATCGCTGATGGTGGGGAAGGCCTTCGGGCTGATCAGGTTACCCCAGAACCAGTAGCCGGTAAAGAGCACCTGGTAAACCCGCAGCGGCAAGACCAGCGGACAGGCCAGTGAAAAAGCGACCACAAAAGCATGGGCTGGCACCGCGATGGAGAGAAAAGCCAGGAACAACGGCCAGAGAAATTCAACCGAGGCATGACCACGTGCTACCTGCCAAAGCCCGGTGGCAGCAACCAGCAGGAACATGGGCAGCAAGACCGAAGCCAGGATACCCAGGTATTTCGCCAGGATGTACCCTGGGATGGAAAGCGGCGCGCTGCGCTGGAGTTCGCGCATTCCACCGCGAAAGTCGCGCTGCATCCGGTCGGCGGAAAGGATGCCAGCCAGGAGCGGCATAAATATGTTGAACAGGAAAACCGTATGACCGGCTTCGGGCCAAATTTTTTCGGGGTGAAGGATGTCATCCGGCGGGTTGGTGGAAGGAGCCAGGATCGTGATGAGGTAAAACAGAGTTAGCAAGACATAGGCGATCCAAAAACCGGGTCGCCGCACACACATGCTGAACTCGTACTGGGTAAGACTAAAAATTTTTGACACAATTTTCTCCTGAAAAAACGCACGCAAAGACCAGCAAGGCCAGCGGAAACCAGGCTAAGGATAAACCGGAAACAGATTCAACGTGCAGGGTGGATAAAACCGGTTAACCAGGCTCCTGATTCAGCCTGAAAACCGGCCGGTTGGCTGACCAAAGCGCAATCGATATGATAAGAACCGAAAGTGTGAGCAAAAGCCCAGGCTGCTGCCAGAACTGCTGGTAAGCCGAGACCACCGAGACCCAGGTAGTGGAGGAAACCATCCAGCGATCCAGGAACTGGAAAGGGATATTTTGCGCGATCCACAGGAAGTAGGTGATGGCAATCGCGTTGTTTGCGCCAATCCATTGCGAGAGCAGGAGCGCCAGCGCCGAGAGAAAAGCCATTGGCGCCAGTAAGCCTAATGCCAGTGTGCCAAACGAGCCGGGCGGCATCCTGAACAACAAAATCAGCATGGCCGCCAGCGCCAGCAAAAAATTATAGGCCGAAACGATGCTCAAGCGCGCCAGCAGGATTTTCCAGGGCGAGGTGGGCGTGGCGGCGGTCAGTTCGTAGGCCGGGTCATTTTCCTGGCCGGAGAGCATGGACAGGGTTGCAGCGGCGATCAAGGGCGTGATGAAATGCACAAACTCGACATGCTTTGAAAGCAGGGCGACAATCACACCCAAGGCCATGACCGACGCTGTCGCGGGCCACATCTCGTTCTGTACCAGGAAAGCCTGGGCGTGAAGCAACTGCCAGGCGCGGAGAAAAGCGGCGGTGAGTCCGTTTGGCGCGTGAACCTGTTCTAGGGCGCGTTCGGTCAGGGCGGGTGGAGCGGCCAGGGCGCGGTTTGCAGTCCCAATTTCCCCGGAAACAGCCTGCCAGAGTTCCAAATCGACCTGGCAAACGGCGCAAGTGGGCAGGTGGGCTTCGACTTCGGCGCGCTCGACCTCGGTCAATTGACCGGCGGCATAGAGCGGTAGGAGCGTTTCAAAATTCTCGTGATTCATCGCCATTCCTCCACGTTCTGGCGGCTGAGCACGCCGCGTAAATGCTGACGGGCGTAACTCAAGCGGCTTTTGACCGTGCCAAGTGGGCAGTTGCAGACCCTGGCGGCTTCTTCCAGGCTGAGACCCTGGTAAAAGACCAACTCAAGCACGGCGCGATGCTCGGAACTGAGCGTTTGCAGCCCTTGCTGTACCCAGCGCGCCTGGTCGTTGGCCTGGGCCTGGGTTTCGGGCGAAGCGCCGGGCGCGGGTAGGGTCGTTTCCATCTCGTCGGTGATGGGCAAGGGACGTCGCCGCAGGGTTTTGAGCGCCAGGTTGTGGACGATACCCAGCAGCCAGGCCAGTACGCGCCCCTCACCGCGATATTTGCCTGCCGTGCGCCAGACTGTGACCAACGTCTCTTGAACGACATCGTCGGCGCCGGTCGGGTCGCCGGTCAGGCGCAAGGCGTAGGCGTAGAGCCGCTGGCCGTAAGCCGCGTAGAGTTCGCGCAGGGCAGATTCATCCCCGGCGCTGAGGCGTTGCAGCAATTCGAGATGCGGTTCGGGTGAGGCCATTGTGTCAGGCCAGGTTTCCTTTTTGGGCAGGGCGTAAGATGTCATCGCTTGACTTCGCTCGGTTCTGTTTGTATGTACCCTGGCACCACTAAAAGGTTCAAATTTGAAGGCAGAAATACAGACAGGGTAATCTCATCTAGAGATAAGGTCAATAGGGCTGAGGCAGTTCTGAATGATGATTTAGAATTTGGTTTCTGAATACATCTTAAAGCCCTAACACAAAAAAGGATTTCGTATGGTTAGCTAGCTGTTCATAGAAAGCATTGCTATAATATTATGAATATGACCCAGCGCCTGCTTGCTACCAAATTCCACATCCCATCTCGGCGAGCGGGCTTGGTTGTGCGCCCGCGCCTGCTGGAGCATCTCCAACGTGGATTAGATGAAAACCGCAAACTGACACTCATCTCCGCTCCGGCGGGCTATGGCAAAACTACGCTTGTGGCTGAATGGATTGCCAACCTCCAAGCGAAAACATCCAATCTAAAACCGCCAATCTCCTGGCTTTCCCTCGATGAAGCAGACAACGACCCCATGCGTTTTGTGCGCTATTTCTTGGCGGCCTTCCAGCAGGTGGACGAGGCGCTCGGGGTGCTGGCGCAAGAGATGCTGGAAATGCCCGGTCTGCCGCAGCTCCCCGGCCTGCTCGATATCCTGCTTAACGACCTGGCCGATGCGAATGCCCCGCGCCTGCTTGTCCTGGACGATTATCACGTTATCAGCAGCCCGGAGATTCATGCTGCGCTGGAATACTTCCTCGACCACCAGCCCGCCTCCGTTCATTTGGTGCTGACCACTCGCGCCGACCCGCCCCTGCCGTTGGCGCGTTTGCGCGCCCGCTGCCAGATGACCGAACTTCGCGCCCGTGACCTGCGCTTTACGGCTGAGGAAGCGCGCCAGTTTTTTGGACTTGTCAATCTGACCCTGGCAGAGAACACCCTGCGCGCCCTGGATGAGCGCACCGAAGGCTGGGCTGCGGGATTGCAACTAGCCGCCCTGGCCCTGCAACACCAGCCCGACCCGGCGGCTTTTATCGAGACCTTTCGCGGCAGCCACCGCTACGTGCTGGATTACCTGGCCGAGGAAGTCATCCGCCAGCAGGACGAGGCGACACGGGCCTTCCTGACCCACACCAGCATTCTCGACCGCTTCAACGCCGAACTGTGCGAAGCTCTCACCGGTCGGGTGGATTCGCAAGCTGTCATCATCCGGCTCGAAACGGATAACCTGTTTATCATTTCGCTGGATGACGGGCGCCACTGGTATCGCTATCATCATCTGTTTACTGAATTTCTAAAAAGCTATCTGGAACGCACACGAGGCGACAATCTACCCGTGCTGCATCGCCGTGCCGCGGAATGGTTCCAATCAAATAACTACCCAGAAGATGCTTTGCATCATGCCTTTGCCATTCCTGATTACGCGTATGTCAGCCGCCTTGTAGTGGACAACTGGCGGCGCGTCTATCATAAAGGCCGATTAAATACTGCCGTGCAATGGCTCGAATCTTTACCCGGTGATTTACTCCGCCAATCGCCGCCTTTAGGTGTGGCCTATTGCTGGACCTTGTTCATACGCGGAGATTATGAGCGTATCGATTCATATCTCGACGATATTGAGCAAGCATTTGACCAAATGGTTGCAGCGGGAAAGTTGCCAATAGAACACCCCGAGTACAACATCATATTACATCAAACGATTTTGTTGCGCGCCGTCGTTATGCGGCATCAAGGCTCTGTTGCCGCCGCAATCAAGGGCATCGAACAGCTCTTGCCGGCTATTGCGAAATTACGTGAAACTCTTGGGCCATTGTATGTCGATATGGGCCTCACGGCATGTTATTCCCAGTTGGGCTATGCCTATGTGGCAGCAAACGATTTCGATCGGGCAGACGATTGCTTAAGCCGCGTCAGTCCATACGCACGCAGATGCGGCAATTATTTTTCTTTGGCGCACGCGACAATGGAATGGGCAAAAATCAGCCTTGCGCAAGGTCGCATAGAACAAGCAGAAAAAATCTGTCGACATGAGCTGTCGCTTACAGAACAACCGGCCTATGCCGATTACCCGGCTTTTTGTTTGATTCAGCTGGCACTGGCAGACGTGCTGCGCGTCAAGAAATCATGGGATGAAGCGGAAAGTCTTTTGTTCCAGGGCTTGGAGACAGCAAAAAAAAGCGGTCACGAATATTACCTGGCTCAGGGTTATCTGATTGCTGCGCGTTTGAATCATGCGCAAGGTAAACCATCCCAGGTGCAAGATAATATTCACAAGGCTGAACAGATTGCCGCATCTCTTCATAATCGCTTCTTGGATGAAGCTATCGCTAAAACCAGGGAAACGTTGGGAGATAAATCACCATTAGCAGAGTACTTACCCGACCCTTTGAGCGAACAGGAAATCCGCGTGTTGAAACTCATCGTCGATGGAAAATCCAACGCCGAAATTGCTGCGGATCTGGTTATCAGCGTCGGCACCGCCAAGTGGCATGTGCATAATATTTTGCAGAAGCTGGGCGTGAACAACCGCCCGCAAGCCATCGCCCGCGCCAGGGAGTTGGTTCTATAACCTTCCCAATTGCACAGAGTTGAGCCGCGCAAGCGGCTTTTTTGTTTAACCTACCCGCCAAACCTATCCCTGGATAGGGGACAACCTTTGCCGGCAGTAATATACTGTCACTGAGATCGTAACCACACAAGTTTATCTTGAAAAAAGAGCTGCCGATGAACAACCAAACAGAGAACACTTCCAATCAGCAGGATAACTTCAAGCGCGGGTCAATGGCCAAAGCCGGACAAGGAATCGTTTTCGGCGCCATCCTGGGTCTGATCATCGGAAACGCGCTAGGCGGGATGGCCCTCGGGCTATTTTTGGGCTCTGGTGCTGGGCTCATCTTCGGGGCCGCCCTTGACCGGGAGCGCAAAAAGAAAAGCCAACCGTCGGAAGAATTCCCACCCGATCATAACCAACGAAATCAAGACAATGATTAGGAATCATCATGCTTCAATCTACTCCCTTTGTTATCGAAACCCATCATCTGTGTAAATCATATGGGGATGTACAATCGCTGCGTGATGTGAACCTGACCGTGCCGCGCCACTCGATTTTCGGCTTCCTGGGTCCAAACGGGGCAGGCAAAACTACATTAATGAAAACCCTGCTGAACTTAATCCGTCCGACGGCAGGCACAGGTACGATCTTCGGATACGATATCGTGACGGAGAGCGTTCGCATTCGCGAGCGTGTCGGCTATTTGCCGCAGCAGCCCCGTTTCATCGATCAGATGACCGCCCGCGAAAATCTACACTTTGCCGCCCGGTTCTTCTTCAGCGGCCCAGAAGCTAAACTGCGGGCGCGCTGCGACGAAATGCTAGAACTGGTCGGGCTTGAAGATAAAGCAAACCGACCCATCAAGGGCTTTTCGGGCGGCGAGAAGCAGCGTCTGGGGATTGCGCTGGCCCAGGTCAATTATCCCGACCTGCTGATCCTCGACGAACCGGCCTCCGCCCTCGACCCGTTGGGCCGCCAGGCCGTGCTGGATGTGATGGCGCGCTTACGCAAATACACCACGATTTTTTATTCCACCCACATTCTGGACGATGTCCAGCGGGCCAGCGACACCGTAGCAATTCTGAACCGGGGACAATTGATGGCCTGCGGCCCGATTGAGCAAATTATGAAAGGTGGGGAGGGGGTGGTGTACAGCATGGCGATAAAAGGTAACCTACCTGTGCTGGACACGCGACTGAAAGAAATCCCCTGGGTGACGCACACTAGCGTAACACAACAAAATGGCACCAGCGTCTGGCAGGTCAGCGTGAGCGATGAAGGTGCCGCCGAAAAGGATTTACTGCGCACCGTGCTGGCTGACCCTGGTGTAACCGTAGCCGAGTTCAGCCGTAAGAAATACGAACTGGAAGAAGTTTTTATGAATATCGTCAAAGGAGCTGGAAATGTCTGCTAATTCAGATTTTCAACAAGTAAACGAATTAAAAGGACTGCGAGGTTTTTCAAACCTCTTTCATAAAGAGAATAAAGCCTGGTGGGGCACGCATCGCTGGTGGATCAACACGCTACTGTGGACGGTACTGCTGTGCGGTCTGATGGCGATCATGCTGTTCGCACCCAATGAAGAGGCCAACCAGGCCAGTGCATCCGAAATTCTGCAAGCCGGTGGAGCAACGGCCTATATTTTATCCCTGGCATTGAGCGTGTTCTTTGAGTTTGGCGGCCCAATGTTAGCGATCGGCACGGTCATCCAGGCCCAAGACCTGATCATCGGTGAGAAGCAAAACGGCTTGATTGAATGGCTGCTTTCGAAACCGCTGACCCGCCGCGCCTACATTTTGGCAAAAGTGGCAGCCAATGCGCCCGCCCTGTTGGTTTTATTCGTAGGGCTGCCTGCCACCGTGGCCTACGGCTTGCTGTCTTTGCGCACCGGAGCACCCTATCCGCTGCTGTCGTTCATGTTTGCGGTTGCAATCTTGACCGCGCATACTTTCTTCTACCTCACCTTAACCCTGATGCTGGGTACCCTCTTCAACAATCGTGGCCCTATCCTCGGGATTGCGCTCGGTTCTGTCCTGGGAGGGGGTTTAATGGGAGGCTTCATCAAACCGCTGTTTTCCGTCACACCCTGGATACTGCCGAAAGTCGCCTGGATGATTACCACCGGTCAGGCGGTCCCCGCTGAGATAGTGTTTGCTCCACTGGTCGCCACCTTGTTGTGGAGTCTCGTTTTCATCTTTGTGGCGCTGGTAAAGTTCGAGAAAATGGAGTTTTAGGGAGGTCAAAATGGGCTTGATAAGGGATTTGCACCATGCAACCGAATGAACACCCCACCCAATATCAGATTTGCATCGAAGGCCATCTCGATGAGCACTGGTCGCGCTGGTTCGAAGGCATGCAGGAAAAATCATGAAAAGAATTTTACTTTCGGCACTTCTTATTCTCTCTGCTTTACTGTTGATCTCCCTCGCAATCTTCGGGGGGCGGATGATGTGGGCGAAGCTTGCCATCGATCGTGAGTGGCGTTCTGGGCCCATCCAGAATTTTAAGCTTGAAACCACTTCAAAACTGGAAATCATTCCACTCTATGAAGCAGTCAGCACAAGTGACAAATTTATCAGCGGTCACGGCGTTTCGTATCTGATCCGAACGGATTCGGCCACCATCCTGATGGATTTAGGCAACAATCTCGCGCACATGGCGCTGCCACCCTTTGCCCAAAATATGGATGCTTTGGGAATTTCAGCCCAAGAGATTGATACAATCGTTATTTCGCACCCCCACCCCGATCATATGGGAGGAATGACTGCCTGGAAAGAAAAAACCCTTGCCTTTGGTGAGGCATCCAGTGCCTTCGCGAACATTCCCATATATGTGCCTTCTAGTTCATTGCTAAATAAAACTCTGGGCGCTGTGGTTTCGATCGTGCCAGTCAAGTTGAGTCCAGACGTGGCAACGATCGGGGTGATCTCTTACCCAGAAGTTTTTGAACTGGCCCTGTACGAGCCAAAGGGTGTTGAACAGGCCCTGGTAGTAAATGTGGCGGGCGAAGGCCTGGTGTTGATCACGGGCTGCGGTCATCCCGGCCTGAAACGGTTGTTTATCCGAGTTGAGTCGCTCTACAACATACCGGTGGTTGGCGTCGTTGGTGGCCTGCACTACGGAGATGCAAAAGCAGCCGATATTCAGGCGCAGATCCAGTTCCTGCAATCATACCAACCCAAATGGGTGGCGCTTTCATCGCATGATAGCGGCCCACTGGTACTGAACGCATTCCAATCCGCTTTTGGAAACAGGTATCACACACTGCGCGTTGGCGATGTCCTTCAATTTCCGTAAAAAGAAATCCGATTGAGGTTGGATTTTTCTTGAGACATAAAGTAAACAGGAGCGATTAATGAAATACGAAATCACTGAAAATCTAATTTACGAAAACAGCATGGGGCCTAATCCGATCAAGCTGCTTCAATGGAATTTGGATGGCATTCCTGTTCTGCCAGGGAACAAGATATTGGATTTAGGTTCTGGAAAAGGCCTGACCTCCGTTTATCTCGCGAATGAATTGGATGCCGATGTCATTGCCTACGACAAAGATATTGCCCCCGAGAAGGCGCTTGAAACGATGTTGAAATGCGCCCCCGCCAGAATGCCTCTACCCCTTAAAGGCGACGCGCGTGATCTGCCGTTTGCGAAAGCATATTTCGACTTCATCATCGCAACCGATTCCTTCATCTACTTTGGCACGGACGATCTCTATGTGCCTTACATCTGCCAGTTCCTAAAAAGTGATGGTTATCTATGCTTTACGGTCCCAGGCTTTAACAAGGATGTGACGGGTGTTTCTGATTTGCCCGAACATCTTAAGCCATTTTGGGCAGATGAGTGCTGGACATGGCACACACAGCCGTGGTGGAAATCACATATTGAACGAACGGGACATCTCAGAATTTTGGAATGCAAAGCCATGCAGAATTCCTATGAATTCTGGAAGGAAGAAACCTTGAAAGGTCCGCAACTATGGCGAGAAAATGATCTTCCAGTTATCGAAAGTGACCGGGGCGAATATATGGGCTTCA
>Ga0335397_10000756_pt1 | contig 43052 bp, 36 predicted proteins | sample MAT04_FD_205740 | JGI IMG/M metagenome (GOLD analysis project Ga0335397, IMG submission 205740) | Freshwater microbial communities from Lake Fryxell liftoff mats and glacier meltwater in Antarctica - MAT-04 (spades assembly) (version 2) ... | reverse complement strand
CCCCGCCTTCTGGCTGGCCATCGCGTTTTTGGCGCTCCTCGCGGCCAATCTCTACGTCTTTCACACGCGCAACTGGGAGGAATCGCTCTACCCGACGGACTACGCCCGGCTCAACTACCCACTGGAGGTGCCCACGCTCCGCCGATGGAAAATCGAGTCGGCCAATCAGCTGCGTATCGAGATCGCCTGGAATAAACAACCGGCTATGTGGCAGTTGTGGGTGGACGGCAAACCCAAGCTGACCCTCTCCGGCCGCGCGCTAGTCATACCTCTGGCCGGTTCACCGTTCGACGGCTCAACCGCGGAGCCGCTCGAAAAATTCGAGCACCGCTACAAGCTCCGCCCGCTGCCGGAGGGCACCGGACCCGACCTCGATTTTGCCGTGACCGCCATCTCCGCCGACTATTACCGGACGCGCGGCATGCATTTCCCCGGTGACGTGTACCTCGTCTCCACGGATATTCCGGCCGGGAATTTCAAGCGCCACCCCGTCAGCTATTGGGTGGATGATTATCGCTACATCGGCGCGGAGAATCTCGCCGAGGCGGACCGGGTCGTGCGCGAGGAGATCGGCGTACGTGACGCCGATTCAACCCTTGAGCGCATGGACAAAGTCATGCGCCACCTTCGCACCAAGCTCGTCAACGCGGGCGGGGTGCCGAAGGACGCATTCCGCTGGATTGACCCGTGGAACATGTTTTTGGAAATGGCCGCCGGCACCGGCAAAGGCTGGTGCACGCAAAACGCCCAGATCTTCGCCTTCCTCGCCAACCGTGCCGGCATCCCCGCGCGCTTCGTCTTCGGGGCCAACACCGATGACAACACCTTCGTCTACAACGGCCATTCCTGGGTGGAGTGCTGGGTCAAGGAGCAGGGCCGCTGGGCGCACGTCGATCCGTCCCACACGCTCATCGCCATCCAGGACAAGAAGGGCCAGGTGCTCAACACCGCTGACCTGATGCACCTCAACGAGCACGAGACCTACGACGGACTCACCGCGCGCATCATGAAGGACTGGCACTGGAAAAACCTCCCCGCGGCCGCCGCGGCAGAACCCGGCGCCCCGATCAACGTCCCCTATGGCCTGGTAAATCTCCTGCCAAAAACGCATCTCAATCGGCAATCCATCATCAAATACCGCCGCCCGCCCAACGTGGAGGACACCCGCGACAATTATTCCATGCTCCTGATGAGCCGGACGTTCACCTGGACGAATTTGAAGCGCTACCTCTACCAGCCCACCCTCGCCTACTCGAAGTTGCCCACCAACGGCCTGATCACCTACCGCCTGCGCCAGTCGCTCTTCGCCGGGATGATCGTAACATTCGTCTTGTTCGTAGCCTCGCTATGCTGACCTCGAATGCGGCCTTGCCCTAACTTTCTAAATGAGGGGCGAGTTACCGCAGCAGTCACGTTTCAACGCACGGTTGACTGGATCGGATTCGCGGACCGGATCAGCTACGCTGAGAAGCGTTTTCTGATGACTGATCCGCGGGAGGAATGATCTACAGCCTTCATCTTTAGGCCACAACTCACTGCGTCCCGGCCAGCTCAAGCGTCACCATCACCGGCCGGTGGTCGCTCGCCTCGCGCACCCCCGGGCCGTCGTAAACGTGGGCCACGCCTCCCTGCACCTCGGGTTTGAGTGCGGGCGAAACCAAGATGTGATCCACGCGCGAATAGGAGTCCTCTTTGCGGTACCCGTAGGTCCACGATTCGCCGCGGGAGTCAGTGGCCGGGAGCAGCACGACGACTGGAGTTTTACCGCGCCGCACTAGCCGTTGCACGGCTTTGCTGTCCTTGGTGTCATTGCAATCGCCCAGGATCAGAAATCGCGTCACCGCCGGGTCGCCCACCCGCTGCAGCACGCAATCCCGCACCGCGGTCACCTCGCCGATCCGCCGCGCTGCCGACAGTGGGTCGTCCGGCCGGTCCGTGTACCGGCTCTTCAGATGCACGCCAAAGATCGTCACGTCGCCGGCTGCCGTGGTGATCGTCACTTCCAGCAATCCGCGCTTCACCCGCTCTACTCCTTTGAAATACGCGAACTCAAGCGCGGGATGCGGCACGACCGACTTGGGCACGCGTTTCGAGAGCAGGGCCACATGGCGGTCGGCGTCGGCGCCCTCCAGCAGCACCGCATAGGGATAGTCCGTCCCTTCGGCCTTCAGATCGCGCTTCAGTTCGTCGAGATACGGCTGACCGCCCATCTCCTGCAGCACGAGCACATCGGCGTGGAGCCCCGTGATCACGGTGCGCAGCGCCCGCTTTTCCGCCTCGGGCTTGGGATAGTCCTGCCGATACCCGGCGTCCGTCATCCGGTTCGCCGGACCGTAGTTTTCGACATTGTAGGTGGCGATCGTGAGCAGTTGGGCTCGCGCGGTTACGACCAACAAAAACACCAGCCAGCCAGTCTTGCCCGCGCAGAGCGCGAATTTGCGCGATTGCAGGCGTATTCCGGAGGTCTGCATCCGTGTCCGTCCGTGAAATCCGCGGTTAAACTTTCCCGGCTACCAGCGACCGCTCGCGTTCCACCAGCGTCGGGTGCGAATAGAAAAACGTACTGAACCACGGATGCGGCGTGAGGTTGCTGAGGTTCTTCTGCGTCAGCTTCCGCAGCGCCCCCACCATCGGCTCCGTCCGACCCATCGCGTCGCGGGCAAACGCATCCGCCTCATACTCGTATTTGCGCGTGAAGAAATACATCAGCGGCGAGAACCAGAATGTCACCAGCCCGCTCAGCAGTCCAAAGAGCAAAAACGTGGGAGCCAGTTCACCCGCCGGAAAACCAAACGTCAGGTTGAACCACGGACTCCGCGCCAGCCACGCGATCACCGCGAAGCCCGCGAGCGTCGAGATCGCCGACACCGCCACCAACTTCGGAATATGCCCGCGCCGGTAATGCCCGATCTCGTGCGCCAGCACCGCTTCCAGCTCCTCGGGCTCCAACTGGTTAACGAGGGTGTCAAACAACACGATCCGCCGGAAGCGGCCGAAGCCCGTGAAAAACGCGTTTGAGTGACCCGACCGCTTGCTGCCGTCCATCACCTCGATCGTCTTCGCCTTAAATCCTGTCCGGTCACCCAGCGTCAGGAGCCGGGTCCGCAGGTCACCCTCGGGCAACGGCTCCAGCTTGTTGAACAGCGGCATGATCAGTTTCGGATAGAGCACCATCATCAGCAGCTGGAATCCGAACACCAACGCGAAGCCCCAAATCCACCAGCTGGCACCCACCCATTTCACCAGCGAGAGCAGCACCCACAACAGCGGGTAACCGATGAGCACCGCCAGCGCCATGCCCTTGAGTTTGTCGGTCACCCAGAGTGCGGGCGTGCTTTTATTGAACCCGAACCTCTGCTCGAGGCGGAACTGCGCCCACCACTCGAACGGCAGGCTGGGGACCGCCAGCAACCCTCCTGCGATCAGGATGAAAACGACATGGCTCCAGATGGCCTCGTGCGCGCCCCACCCGGCGATGTGCGCGAACAGCCAGGGCAACACGCCGCCAAAAATTACCAACGCCAGCACCAGCGCGTCGAAAATCTCGCTCACCACGCCAAAATCCGACTTCGCCAGCGTGTAAGCGACCGACTTGGCGTAGGTCGGAGGGTCCATCACGGCCGCCACCGCGGGGGGCGGACTCGCCGCATGGCGCCGCACTTCCGCCCGGTTCAGGGCCGCGAGCACCAGCTCCCCCGTCAGCCGCAGAACCATCAGCGCCGCCACGATCCAAAGCACAAGACTCATGCCCTCAATCCACCCATAACCCCCGCAGCCGCAAACCCAAACAACCCCCGATCCCTGTTTTACCACGGACAATACGGATGGACACGGATCAGAAAGAGCAGGCCTCCGAGGGATTGGGCATTGATTCGCGTCCATCCGTGTTATCCGCGGTAAAAATTCCGACTCTCCAGCTCCCATCCCCTCCCAAAGATTGTTTGAAATACCCGCCCTCCCACCCATGTTACGGGCCGTGGATTCCAAAGACGCCAAACTCTCCTTCGAGACCGCCCTCACCAAGCTGGAAACCATCGTGGAATCGATGGAATCGGGTGAGGTCCCCCTCGCCGAGCTCTTGGCCAAGTTCGAGGAGGGCAACAAGCTCCTCAAACTCTGCGAAGCCCGCTTGAAGGAGGCCGAGTTGAAGATTGAGCAGCTGAAGAAGTCCAAGGACGGCGTTACTTTTTCCAAATTCGAAGCCGGTCGCGAAAGCTGAGCCGCAACGTTTCCGTCTCCGCTGATGAACGACTCTCCTTCCGCCCCGCGTCTCCTCGACACGATTCATGGCCCCGCCGACGTTAAGGCGCTCCCCGTCGCCGCCCTGCCCCAGCTCGCGCAGGAAATCCGTGACGAGCTCATCGCCGTCACCGCCAAAAACGGCGGCCACATCGGCCCCAACCTCGGCGTCGTCGAGCTCACCCTCGCCCTTCACCGCGTCTTCAGCACGCCCAAGGATCAGTTCGTCTTCGACGTCGCCCACCAGGGTTACGTCCACAAGCTCCTCACCGGCCGCGGCGGCGATTTCTTCCGGAAGCTCCGCCAGACCGACGGCGCGAGCGGCTTCCTCTACCGCGCCGAAAGCCCGCAGGATTCCTGGGGAGCGGGCCACGCCGGCACCGCCCTCTCCGCCGCCCTCGGCATGGCCACCGCCCGCGATCTCCGCGGTTCCTCCGAGCACGTGGTCGCCCTTTGCGGTGACGCCGCCTTTACCTGCGGCATCACCCTCGAGGCGCTCAACAACGTCGTCAGCTCCACCAAGCGCCTGATCGTCATCCTCAACGACAACGAGTGGTCCATTGCCAAAAATGTTGGCGCCATTTCGCGCTACCTGAACCGCCTCAGTACCAACCCGACCTATAACAAGGTCCACCACGACGTGGAGGCGTTCTTCAAGAGCTTTCCCGCCGGCGTCGAGCTGAACCGGGTTTACCACAAGTGGAAACGCGAGACGAAGGACTTCTTCGTCGAGTCCTCCCTCTTCGAGAAATTCGGGCTGCGCTACCTCGGCCCTGTCGACGGTCATGACCTCGACGCGCTCGTGAAGAACCTCGAGTTCGCCAAGCACTGCGATGTCCCCGTCCTCGTCCACGTGCTGACCAAGAAGGGCAAGGGCCTCGCCGCCGCGGTCAACTCCCCGGAAAAATTCCACGGCGCCAGCCCCTACGATCCGGCCACCGGCGAAAACAAGCAAACCGCGCCCGGCACTCCGCCCAATTACGGCGACGTCTTCGGCCAGGCCCTCGTGCGCTTCGCCAAGGCCGACGCCACCATCGTCGGCATCACCGGCGCCATGCCGAGCGGCACCGGTCTCTCCTATCTCGCTGCTGAAGTTCCGCGCCAGTTTTTCGACGTCGGCATCGCCGAGGAACACGCCGTCCTCTTTGCCGGCGGCCTTGCCACCAAGGGGATCAAGCCCGTCGTCGCCATTTACTCCACGTTCCTCCAGCGCGCCTACGACCCCATCATCCACGACATCGCGCTACAGAACCTGCCCGTCACTTTTTGCATGGACCGCGCCGGTCTCTCCGCCAACGACGGCCCGACGCATCACGGCCTCTTCGACCTCGCCTATCTGCGCTGTGTGCCCAACGCCACGATCATGCAGCCGCGCAATGAGGACGAACTCGTGGACATGCTCCACACCAGCTTGAATCTCGGCAGCCCCGCTTTCGTTCGGTACCCGCGCGGGGCCGGCACGGGCGTGAAGATCAAGGATCAACCTGCGCTCCTCCCCATCGGCCACGCGGAGGTGCTGAAGGAAGGCTCCAACATCATGCTCTGGGCGCTCGGCTCGATGGTGCAGGACGCGTTCAAACTCGCCGCCCGACTCGAGGCCGAGGAAAATATTTCCGTCGGCGTCGTGAACGCCCGCTTCGTCAAGCCGCTCGACCGCACGCTCCTCCTCAGCCACGCCGCCTGCATTCCCCTGCTCGTCACGCTCGAGGACCATGTCGTCACCGGCGGCTTTGGCAGCGCCGTGCTCGAAGTGCTCCAGGAGGCCGATTGCCCCGTCGCCCTCGAGCGCATCGGCTGGCCCGACAAGTTCATCGAGCACGGCAGCAGCGTGGACATCCTCCGCGCCGCCCACGGCCTCGCGCCCGACGCTATCTACCGCCGCGTCCTCGCCCGCTGGCGCCACCTCAGCGCCGAGCGCGTCGAGGCCGACGTTTAGCCCATTCCGATTAGTCGGCTTTCGTCCGACCCCAGCCTAGCGACGTCCGGGTACTTGGTCGGCTCCCATCGCCCATCGCCCCTCACCCCTCGCCTATACTTCCGTGTCCCGCGTCACTTTCATCGTACTTCTCGTCCTCAAGCTCGCGGCATTCACCCTGATCGGGCTGCATTGCTGGACCGCGGCGGCGCTCGTCTTTTTCGTGCCGGACTTCTGGGTACTGTACCATCTCTTCGTGCCCTCGGCGCAGGGACTCTGCCGAAACTTCACCCACTTCGAAACCACTGCAACGGAGGTCTGGCTGACGATTGATGACGGGCCCGACGTCGCGGACACGCCACTGATCCTCGACTTGCTCGACCGCCACCAGGCCAAGGCGACGTTTTTTGTGATCGGCCGGCACGCGGCCGCCCATCCCGAGCTGCTCGCCGAGATCCGCCTGCGGGGCCACGAGGTCGGACATCATACCCAGACGCATCCCGTCTGGAGTTTCTGGTGCATCTCGAAGACCCGCCTCCACGCCGAGCTCGACGACGCCTTGGCCGTTCTCCGCCGCTCCAACCTCCGCCCGCGCTGGTTTCGTTCGCCCGTCGGCATCAAGAACTTCCTGCTCCCCGCCGCCCTCGCCGATCGCAAGCTTGAGTGCGTCGGCTGGAGCATCCGCAGCGGCGACTGCCACAGTCGCCAGCCCGAGTCGGTGGTGGCGCGGGTACGGCGCCACGCGCGACCCGGCGCCATCATCCTCATGCACGAGGGCCCGAGCGTGCCCTCCGCCGTCCGGATGAAGGCGATCGCCGGCGTCCTCGAAGGCCTGACCGCGGAGCACTACCGCTGCGTCCTCCCAAAGCCCGACCAGCTGCGGTAGAGACGAACGAATTAATCAAGGCGAATGTCGCGCTTGTCGAAGGCAGCGAGCCTGCTCGCGCTGCCGATGGGTTGTTGTAGGCAGGGAGCCCGCTCGCGCTTCCCCGATGAGCTGTCGTAGGCCGCGAGCTTGCTCGCGCTTTGCCGATGAGCGCCTGCCAGCACGCGGCCCACAAACTACGCCGACTCGCTACGTCCGAACAGTCCCATCAAACCGTGTCCCGTCGCTTTTGCGATAGAACCGGTTGAACATCGGCGTCGCCATCAACGTCGTCACGATGGCCATGAAGACCAACACCGAAAACAGCGTCGGCGTGATGATCCCGCGCTCGAGCCCGATGTTGAGGATAATGAGCTCCATCAGCCCGCGCGCATTCATGAGCGAACCGATCCCCATGGCCTCTCGGTGCGTCTCGCCGCACGCCCGGGCCGCCGCATAACACGCCCCCGCCTTTCCGACTACCGCCGCCGCCAGCACCGCGAGCGCGACCAGCCAGAGTTTCGGGTCGTTCACGAGGTCGAAGCGGGTGTTAAGTCCGGAATAGATGAAGAACAGCGGCAGCAGCAGGCTCGTCGTCAACGGCTCAATCAGCGTCTGCAGCCGCGTGGCAAACGAGCCGCGCGGCATTGCGGCCCCAAGGAAAAACGCCCCAAACACCGCATACAGCCGGATCGTGTCGGTATACCAAGCCGCGAGCATCAGCAGCACCATCACCCAGCCGATGGCCACCCGCTCCGCCGCCTCATCGCGGGTCGCATAACTCGCAATGGCCTTGAGCAGCTTCTGGCCAATCGTGAAGAGAAACGTGACAAACACCGCGCTGCCGCCCACCGCCAACACCGCAATCCACGGGTCACCGGCAAAACTTGCGAGCACCAGCGCCAGCACGCCCCACGCCGCCGCGTCGTCGATCGCCCCCGCCGCCAGCGCCAAGGCCCCCACCGTCGTGCCGGTGAGCCCGCGCTCAAAAATGATCCGCGCCAGCATTGGAAACGCCGTGATCGCCATCGCCGCACCCATGAAGGGGATCGCCTGGATGGCCGTCACGTTCGGCCCGAAAAACCCGCCCAAGCCCAGCAGCACCCACGCAATGCCGCAGCCGAGGACAAACGGCACGACGATGCCCGACGCGGAAATCACCAGTGCGCTCCGCAGCCGCGACTGCAACAGGTCCCGGCGGAATTCCAGGCCGACCGTAAACATGTAAAGCGCGAGACCGAGCTGGGCGCCGGAAAACAGGATCGGTCGCGAGGCCGCCGGAAAAAACGCCTGCTGCGCGTGCGGCCAGAAATAGCCGAAGAGCGACGGCCCGAGGATCACGCCCGCGATCATTTCACCCACCACCGGGGGCTGGCCGACCTTGACGGCCGCCCAGATGACCAGCCGGCAGACGATGAGCACCACGGCCAGTTGCAGGAAAAAGCGCACGGAAAGCTCGAAGGTCGTCATGGGAGCCGCGGAGTTTCAGCAGCCTCTTTCCACCCCGACAAGGCTAATACTCCGGCAAATTGACTTGCCGCTTCCCGCCACCAGATTTCCCTCAGTCATGGTCACTTTCTCTCGCACTGCGGTAAACGGATTTGCGCGCACCGGCACCGCGCTCCACGGTCCAAGCCGTCCCGTTCGCGTTCGCTGAGCGCCCCTCTTTCCGCATGTCCACCGCTGTAGAAGCCGCCGCTACCCTGCCCTTTGCCATGGAATTTGGCCGTCCGGCCACTACCGTCACGCCCCTGGCCCGGGGTGCCGGACTGGAGTTTCACATTCCCCTCCTCGCGGGCGCGGCACGCGAGGAGCTCTTTCCCGGTGTGGCGCGCGCCCAGCCGGTCTCGGGTCTGCAATTGTTCACGAGTGGCGACCTGCTGCTCGGCTGCGCGACCGAAACGGTCGTCGAGGAAGGCCAGCTCGCCTTGCAAACCCAGGACCTCTACCGCCGCATCCTCACGGCCGCACGCGGCCATCACCTCTACCGCATCTGGAACTATATCCCGCGGATCAACGCCCTGTCCGCGGGTCTCGAAAATTACCGCGCCTTCTGCCAGGGCCGCTCACTCGCGTTTGAAGCCGAGGCGGGCGCGGGCTTTCCTCGCGTGCTGCCTTCCGCGTCCGGCGTCGGCACGGCCGACGGCTGCCTCTCAGTGGTCTTCGTCGCCGGCCACGCCGATCCCCGGCATGTTGAGAACCCTGAACAGGTTCCCGCCTACCGGTATCCGCTCGAACACGGGCCGCGGCCGCCGAGTTTCTGCCGCGCCACCGTCGTCCCGCTCGCCGGCCGCACCCTGGGCTTTATTTCCGGTACCGCCGCGATCAAGGGTCACCACTCCGTCGCCCCGGGGGATTTGTCCGCCCAGCTCGACTGTACCCTCGACAATCTCCGCCTGATCTCCGTCGCGGCCGGCTTCGAGGAAAACCTGGGGGCCGATCGGAAGCTCTCGCGCCATATCAAAGTCTACCTGCGCCACGCCGAAGACCTGAAGGCCGTGCAAACGCAGCTGGAGCAAACCTTGGTCAAGCCCACCGATCACGTGACCTACCTGCAGGCGGACATCTGCCGCGCCGAGCTCACTGTCGAGATCGAGGTCACGCTCATTAGCTAGATCTGCGATAGGGCGGCAGTCGCGCCGAGCGGCGCAAAGCACGCCGAGGTTTCGAATTTTTGACCACGGATAACACGGAATTACACGGATCAATTCCCGACCGCTGATTGGCGTGGCGAGAAAGTCCACAACGTTGGGCATTCAATTCCTCCGGACTGGCCACAGCGCACTTCAGCTGGATTGCCGCGTCGGCCAATATCCCGCTTGTACTCACCATCGTGAAGGTTGACCCGTGCAATTCCGTGTTATCCGTGGTCAAAAATCCGTCGTCTTCACTCCGGACTTCGCGTCCCTTCGCGGTTAAGTTCCGGTTCAGACTCCATGCAACAAGGCTTGGAGCCGGCGCGAATCGACCTTGCCGCGGGCCGTCAGCGGAAACTCCGCCACCACGACGAATTTCCGCGGAATCTTCCAGCCCGCAATCCGGCCCTGCAGCCACTCCCGCAGCGCCTCTCCCGTGTGCCGTGTCGCCACCGCCGCCACCAGCGTGTCAGCCCGGTCGCGATGCGACGCCACGATGACGTCCTGCACTCCCGGCATTTCCCGCAGAGTCCGCTCCACTTCGGCGGGATCGAGCCGGCGGCCGGCGATCTTGACCATCCGCCCTGCGCGCCCGAGCAGCACCAGTTCACCCTTGGAATTCAACTCCCCCCGGTCTGCTGGACGAAAGACGCCGCGTCCACCCACGGCCCGGCTCTTAACCCAAAACCGGCCCTTCGCCCCGAAGCGCAGTTTAACTCCCTTCATCGGCCGCCCCACGCTTGCGCCCGTCAGCGCCGCGCGGCCGCTGCGATCGTAGGTGATACCGCCGGTCTCGCTCGATCCGTAGAAATTGTGGATCGTTTGCCCAAACTTGGCGTGAAACGCCTGCGCTACGTCCGGCGCGAGCGGCGCGCCCGCCGAGACGACGGTCCGCAGGCTGCGCAGCTGCACGGGCGCAATCTCCGCCCCGGCCAGTGCGCGCAGCAGTGCCGGCACCGCCGGAAACACCGTCGGCCGCCACTGCGCAATCGCCTCGCCCAGCGCCTGTGGCAGCAGCGGCACGCCGCAGACGATCGCCGTGCCCTGCGTAAGTAAGGGCAACACCAGATTACCCAACCCATAGGAGTGGCCAAAGGGAATGCAGCCCAGGTTCAGGTCGTTCCGCTTGATTCCCATGGTCGTGCACACCTGCCGGCCATCCGCCAGCAATTGCGCATCCGTGAACGGCAGCGCCTGTGGCACGCCGGTCGAGCCCGAGGTGAGCTTGAGCAGGCGCGGCCCGTGCGGATGCGTGCGCCGCGGCGGACCCATGGGCTCGAGAAAGTGGTCGTGCCAGAGGAACATCGCACCGATGTTGCCCGCAATCGCGCGTTTGGCCGTCACCGGCTCACCGGGGTCCAGCGGGACGATCACCGCATCCGCCGCCAATAACCCCAGAAACACGCGGAACCATTCCGCCCCGTTCGGCTCGGAAAAAACGACGCGCTGACCCGCCAATTCCCCGCCGTATTCGGCCGCCCACTCCGCCCCTAGGGCCGTGAGTTCCGCCCGCGTCCAGCTGCGGGCCGTCACCGCATCCCGGAGCGCGATCGCAGCGGGAGCCGAGCGAACCGTGCGCTGCCAGGAGGTGCGGAGCGTCGCCGACATGGTTCAGCGCGGCCGCCGGGCCAGCGGCTCCAGTTCCACCGCGGTCAATGCCGTGACCACGATCAGCGCAACCGTCAGGCCGAGCGCGTGAATGACCGGAATGCGGCTGAAACTCAGCACGCCAAATGACGCCGCCGTGCAGAGGGCCGAAAGCCGGATGGAAACCGGCGGCGACGTCCGCGATGTGGCGTTGTCCGAGGAAAAAATCGCATAATTATGCGAAAGGCAGACGCCCAGAAACGCGCCGAGGAGATGGAAAAGATTCAACGTCTGGCCGGTCAGACCAAGGACCCCAAACACGAAAAAACAGGAGCCCGCGGGGATCAGGGCGATGCGCAGACCCCGGCGGAACGGATAAATCGCAAACACACTCGCGATCACAAGTCCGAGACCCACCAGGCTGAGCCGCAGCGCCGACCAGCGGTAGCGCGTGAACAGCCCATTGAGCGACTGCAGCTGACTCACCGCGACCGTGTGCAGTTGCGGCGGGAGCGCCGGGCCTTCCGCGTGCTCGACCATCGTGAGCATCCAGGGCGCGGCCCCGTGCAGGTGGCCCAGCATCGCCAGCGGACCGGTTAACATGCCCTCCAGCGTTCCGGCCACACTCGCGTAGCCGCCCGCGGGCGGCTGCTGGCGGAGCATGTCCCACGCCTGGAAAAACGGCGAAAAGGAATCCGCCAGGAATCCGTGGCGCTCCAGCGCCGCACGGAAATCCCCGTCGAACTTCCCCAACCGCTTCAGTCGCGGCCCGAGCTGCCGCCAATCCGCTTCAGTCGGCAGGAGCAGCCCCAGGCTCGCGATGCTCGCGCCCGGGGTCGCCTTCGACTGGTAGTCCAGGAAGTCATCAAGATGCTGCCGCGCCTCCGCCACCGTGCTCCCCTGCGTGAGGTAAATCGAGCCCGTGGAACTTTCGCCGAACAGGGCGCGGACTTCCTCCTCGTTCGCCTGCAAAGCCGGGGATGGCACGTCGAGCTGGCGGATGTCGTCGCGCCAGCGGAGCAGCCAAGGCCCGCCCAACGCGATGACGAGCGCGATTCCAAACAGAACCTGGAGGATCCGGCGCAGGGCGGGTCGGTCACGCCGCGTGTCCAGCAGCTCAAAGGTCCGTCCTTCGAGCAGCGGTCGCTCCAGCTGAGCAAAATACAGCATCGCCGCCCCCAGCGCGCACAACAGGCCGGCGCCCACAAACAGACCAATCTGCCGGATCAACGGCAGCTCGGAAAACAGCAGCAGGGAAAAACCGATGACCGTGGTGAGGCAGCTCGCGAGGAGCGGTTTGAGGAGCCGGCGAAGTTTCTCCGCGTAGGGTTCTTCCCGCCGCAGCGAGGGCTGCATGTAGATGTAGAAACCATAATCAATGGCCACCCCGGCCAGCAATGACCCGATCACAAACACGAGGATGTGCAGCCGGTCGAACACCAAGGTCGAGGCGGTCCAAGCCCCGAGCAGCGAAATCACAATCACCGGCACGAGATGGAGAATCTTGTAGATGCGGCGGACAAAAATGCAGCTCACCCCGAGCACGGCGACCAGCGAAAGGATATTGAGCAGCTTGATCTCCGACTCGATGCGCGCGCGGCTCGCCGCGGCGAAACGATTGATGCCCGACCAGCGCAATTTCACCCCGGGATGCGCCGCCCGCACTTGCGCAAAGGCCGCTTCCACCGCGGCAAACACCGGCCCCTGCCCCGCTTCATCGAGCGGTGAGACCGTGATCCGGGTCCAAACCAGCGCAGGGCCCCCACTCGCCGATCCCGGTCCCGACAGACCACGAGCGCGATCCACGAGCCCCGGCACGAGCAGCAGCGGGTCAACGAGGGTGAGATCCTGCAATGCCACCGCCTCCGGTCGGTTGAGAAACTTCTCCAACTCGGCGGCACTCTGCTCCGCCAGCCACGCGGAGTATTTCTCCGGCGGCTGACCCGTGAGCGCAAACGTGCGCTCATGCTGCCCCAGCCAGGTCGGCAGCAGCAGTTCAAACCGGTGGTCAAAGATCTTCTTGCCCAGGACATTCTGCGCCGAGTCGTCGCCGAGCAATACAGCCTCGGCAAACAACGGCGACCGCATGAGTTCCGACGCCAGAAGTTGTGCGGCGGCGGTGGGCGGCACTCCCGGGGCCGACGGATCGTCCACCACGAACAGCATCACGCGCGCCTGAACGTCGTTTGCAAACCCCCGGATAAGCGCGATCTCCGGCGCCTGCTCGGCCGCCGGGATCAGGTCGAGGACGTTGGTCGAAATTTTCCGCGCATAATCGAGCCGCGTCAGCCAGATCACACACCCGGCCGTGAAGACCAGCAGCGCGACCCGGGCGAGTGTCTTCTGGGAGGCGCGCGCCATGAACGACAAAGCCTAGCGGAAAAAGCGCTCCAGCACATCCCCGGGGAAAATAACATCCTCCCGTGCGCCGCTGATCAGGATTTCGATGCGTTGCTTGGACGACTTCGTCATTTCGATCCGATCCAGCCGGGTCTGCTCCCCGCTGACAAACAGCGTGCCAATCATTTCCGCCAAGGCTGGGTCGCGCGGGACAAAGCCGAGCATCCAGGCACTCCCGTCGCGCCGGCCATACATTACAAATGACTTCTGCAGGGCCGCCAGGTCGAAGCGCAAGACGCTGACCATCGCCGAGGTCACCGCCTGGGCCCGGCTGTCCGACGGGGCCGCGCGCTGCCGGCCTTCGTCATCCCGCATCAACAACCCCTTGTCATCGACAATCAGGATGCGCCGGTCCGGCTCCAAGTACCGCAGGCTAAGGCCATGCTCGGGCGCAATGCGGATCTCGCCTTTTAGCATCACCGGAGTGCTGCGAAACGGAAAATAGCGGCGCTCTTCAAACTGGGACTGGCGCGTCTTGCTCGCGGAAAGTTTGGCCAAAAGCTCCGTCCACGCGGGATCGTGCGCCGGGTCGGTCAGCAGCGTGTCCGGACCCAACGGCAAACTGTCCGCCGCACTGAGCCGGAGGCTGGCGACCAGAACCAAGCCGAGGCAAAATCGAAGGAGATAGGGAAGGATTTTCATCGTGAACGACGGTTGCGCAGTGCACCGACCCAGCGCCAGAGCAGAAGTTGCGAGAGCAAGCGCAAATGCAACCACGTCATCTTCAGATTGTCGCGCAAGTAGTTGAAATGGGACACTCCGCCCTCCTCCTTGGCCAGGTAACGACACGGCGCCGGGAGGTTGACGGTGGGCACACCCGACCAAACCAGCCGGACCGCCACTTCCGGGTCGAAATCGAAACCGCGCGCCCAGCGGGTGGATGCAAGAATGCGGTGGAGCGGTGCAGCGGGATAAACCCGAAACCCGAAGAGCGGGTCATCAATTCCCGCCCCGAGGATTTCCACCTTCGCAAACCAGATGCTGACCTTCCGCCCGCGCAGGCGGATCAGGGGCGCCTCCGGACCGAACACGGGCCGGCCCAATACCAGCGCGGCGGGTTGGGCCTGCGAGGCCGCCATGAACTCCGCGATGTGCCCGGCGGGATGCTGGCCGTCGGAATCCATCGTCAGCACATGGGTAAAACCCGCCTCCAGCGCCGCGGTCGTACCGGTGGCGACGGCGGCACCCTTTCCGCCGTTGCTTGGCCGGACCCACACGCGGACGTCAGGCTCGCGTTCGGCCAGCGCCTGCACCGCGGCGGCGCTGCCATCGGTGCTGCCATCCACCACCACCCAGACCGGCCGCCAATGAGCCATGGCTGCCCGGACCGTTTCCACCAGCCGCGGCCCGGCGTTGTAAGTGGGGATCAGGACCAGATGGGTGGTGGACGGAAGCGTCATGGCACAGCGAGCGCCGCCGAGAGTTGCGCCGCGGCCCGCTGCGTCAACTCCGTGGCATTCACCGCGCCCGCGCAGTCCAATTCCCCGACGAGCGCAATTTCGACGTAGGCCGGAAATTGGGGAATGCTCCACCACGGCGATCCTTTGGGTTTCAATTCGCACGAGGCCCTGATGGTGAGCAGCCGCACTGGCACTTGCGCCCGCGCCGCGATGAGGGCGAAGCCAGGCTTGAGGGGACCGAGCCGGACCCCGGACGGGGTGCGCGTACCCTCTGGAAAAACCAGGAGTGACGGGCCGTGCGCTACGCGACCGGCGACGTCGCGGATCAGGTCCACGCCCGCATCACCGGACGCATATCCGGCCAGGATGGCCGCGGGCCCGAGGGCGGGATTGTGCATCACCGACGGCTTGAAGATGCAGATGGTGTCCGGCAGTCGCGCGAGGAGGAGGGTGGCATCCATCAGGCTCGGGTGGTTGGCGATGTAGACAGCAGAGCCGGACAGCGTCGCGGGCGTGAAACCCCGCCAGGTAATAAAGACCAGGCGCGTCGCATGGAGCCAGGCGCACCACGCCCCAAAGAGCCGGCGAATGGTTTCGCGAGCCATCGGTCCAAAGCGTTCCCGTCCCGGCAGCAACAAGAGGATCCCACAGACCAAGTTGAGCACGAGGCTCACGGAGCCGAACACCACCCACGACAAATGGCCGGCCAGGAAATAGTAACTGCGCACGGCCTTCATGGCGCGACCGGGTTGAGCGGGAGGTAATTGAACCAGAGTTCGGGTTGGGCGCGCAGCATGCCCTCCAATCGCGTGAGAAATTCCTGGAAGTGAATCCGGGCGCGGGCGAGGTTGGCCGCCTTGCCGGCGCCGTCCGGCCTGAACAGCGGCGAACTCTCCACGTTGGTCAGCCCGGGCCCGGCCGGCAGGCCGACACACAACACCACCGGCCGGTCGAAAATCAGCGCGAGGTGATAGATCGTGAAGGGAAAGAGCCGCCGCGCCCCGAGAAATTCAAAGGCTTCGGTCTTCGCGCTGAACTCGAGGCGGTCGCACTTCATCGCCACGGACCCCCCAGCTGAGATGGCCTCCTTCAACGCGAACAGCAGGTTCTCCGCCTCGTTCACCCAGATGAAGGTCAGCCACTCCGCAAACCGCGCCCCGAGAATATCCGTGTCGTGCGAGTTGCCCACGCGCTGCCGTACCATGAACACCCGGCGGTGTTCCTGCCGGCCGAGCAGGAAACCCGTGAGGTCGGAATGCCCCACATGAAACGTTCCCAACAGGGCGGGTCCCCCTTTGTCGAGGAGCTCCCGGAAGCCCACCGCTTCGGGCGTAAGCTCCCCGCGGTGCGGCTGGCCCTGCGCCACGCGGAGCCGGAGCAACAGGAATTCCTCAAAGGCAAAAAAATGCCGGAAGCTCGCCCGCAAGGACGAGGGGCGGCCCGTGATCGCGGTCAGATACGCCCGCGAATGCGCGCGTTGCTCCGGCATCACCGCCAGCGCGATCCACGCGCCCAGCTGGCGCACCGGCCGAAAGAGAAACTCCGGCAGCACCGCGTCGCAGCCGCGGATAAACTGGAAGCCCCAACGGGGGCCGGGATTGCGCGGTGCGGCCGGTTTCATGTCCAGTCCAAGATGAGTCGCGCGCCCGGCCCCACCGGCCGGTCCAGCGCTTGGCGCGCCTTGAGCGCCTCAAAGAAATCCGGCAGCGAAAATTCCGTCGCGCCGCCCGTCCCGTCCTCCGGGCGCAACGCGACTCGACCCAACGCCCCCCCGGGCTCGGCGGTGAGCGCCACCGCGAACGCAAAGGTCCGGTCGCTGGCGACGCCGCGGGTGAGCAGCCAGGTCCCCCGCTCCTCGCCACCGCACAGGAGCACGCGCGGGGCCGGCGAAAGCAGCGACGTCTGAACCGCCTGCGCGACGAGGTGTCCGCGACCGGTCATCGGGAAAAACTCCCCCACCGGCTGCTGTCGCGTGATCATCGCCTGCTGCACGGCGCTCGGATGGATCGAAGTCTGAAACAGGGTCGGACTCGCCGCGGGAAAACTGTCGAGATAACCCTCGAGCGCCCGGGTCTCCCCATACTGCGTGGCATAGACAACCGCGTCATCATACCGCGGCACGAGATCGTCCAGCGCCGCGCCTATGAGTAACCCGAGCTGCGTCATCCGCCGCGTTGCACCTTTCGGGAACCGGTCCCGGAGGCGCTCACGCGTCACCGCCGGATCCTCCTCACCGGGATCCGCCAGACTCAAAGCATGGAGGTAACGTTCAAGCATGGGTCAATAGGAACGCGGCATGCGCGCCGCCAAAGGCATTGCTGGTGCACACCACGCCATCGTGGCCGGCCGTGGAAAAGGATTCGAGCGCCACCTGGGGCGTGAAACACGGCGCCACCCCGCCCACCGTGCCCGGCGCCCGGCCGGTCCGGATGGATTCCACCGCCAGCGCGAGTTCCACGACTCCGCAGCTGCCGAGCGAATGTCCCAAGCTGCCTTTCCACGACACAAGCGGCGCCTCCGGGAACGCCGCTGCCAGGGCCGCGCTCTCCAACCGGCCGGCCTCCAGCGTGCCGGTGCCATGGCCTTTCAGCCAGAGCCGCCGGCCCGACGCGGCCGCTTGGACCGGGCCGAGACAGGCGGCAAACCCGGCGCCATCGGCGCGGTTGGCGGTGAAGTGGTGCATCTCGTTGTACAGGCTCTGCGCGGAAATCGTGAATTCGCCGCGATCGCGGCTCAGCACGGCAAATCCCGCGCCGTCACCGAGCCCGATCGAGCCGGTCGGACGGTCGGCGTAGGGCGCGGGAAATCCGGCATTAAGGATTTTCAAGGCGTGAAACCCACCCGTCACAAACGGACTGATAAAATCAAACGAGAAAACGAGCGCCCGCTCGGCCAGCCCGGCATGCAGCGCGCGGGCGGCGAGCGTCAGTCCCAGATGCGCGGAGACACACGCGTGCGATAGCGTAGTCACGGTCGACCCCCAGCCGAGCTGCCGGGCCAGCCATTCCACGCAAAGGGAAGGCGTTCCGTAGGCCAGGTGCCCGGGGTCGCCTCCCCTGCGGAACGCATAAAGGCTGCCGACGCCAAAATTGCTGCTCGTCACAAACACCGGCCGCGTTGGCGATCCCCACTCGTAGGCGGGAATGGCCGCAGCGAGCCGCTGCACCAGCGGCAGCCAGTTGGGCGGCGCGGTTTCGTCCAGGTTGCGTCCCCCTCCCAGCGCGAGGGGCACCAATTCCCCACCCTCAGCCCCCAGGACAGGCGAGAGCGCCAGCGCGCGTTCTCCGCGCAACAACGCGGCATGGGTGGCGGCGGTATCGCCCAAGCCGGTGATACAACCGGCGGCTTCGAGTCTGACAGCGGCAGCGGGCAACATACGCGCGGGAGGGGTCCGCTGCGATTCAGCCGGGCAACCGGGCGGGATCGGCGCGGGATCGGATGAACTCCGCGAGATGCGAAATGCTGCCGAGGGCCACGCGCGACTCCTCGCTGCTCTTGATCTTGATGCCGTATTCCTTCTCGAGCGTCACGACGAGCTCCAGCGCGTCAATGGAGTCGAGGTTGAGGCCCGAGCCGATCAGTGGCTCGTCGTCAGACAAGTCCTCGGCTTTGACATCCTCGAGCTTGAGGGTGGTGACAATGAGCTGTTTCAGCTTGGTTTTGAGCGGGTCAGGCATGCTTTAAGTCCCCATGTGAGGATAGTAACCAGACAGCGGCAAGCCCTGAGAGTTGCGGAGGGAGAGTGGGTCTTCCCGGACTCGTCCCTCGTCCCACTCTGGCGCCGGACAATGACGCGGTCGCACGCTAGGGCGAGACGGGTTGGATAAAGCGCGCGATACGCTCCGCCCACGGCCGGTAAGTGTCTTCGGTTCGGGCCAACAAATGCCACCTGCGCAACGTCATGACCAACGCTGCACGCCAGTCAGCGCCCGTCGCCGCCGCCGAGGGGTCGCCTCCGACCGTCGTAGGGGCGCAGACTTGCTGCGCCCGTTCTGCGTAAACCGGATGACAGGACGTCCCTGGTTCGCCGCGGCCATGAAAAACCACCGCAAGGCGGGGCGGGGCGACAGCGTGCCACTGCGCGCTTGCGACTCCATTTTGGCCAGATAGCTTTTGACCACCCCAATGCACGCCGGCGAATGCAGCTCTTTGCAGTGGCGCAAAAACCCGATGATCCCCCGGGCCGCCTGCTGCTTCTCCTCCGGCGTCCCTTCCCTGCCCGCCAACCGGGTTTTCCAATCGCGAAAACTGACTGTGGCGCGATCATCACTCATAGTGCGAGTAAGGCTTTAGCAAGTGCCCTCAAACCCGACAAAAGCCTTCCTGAAACTTTCCCTAATCGCCGTCGCCCATCGCTATCCGTTTCCCTATAAACAGTTTATCGTGGGCCCCACCCTTCCCCTCAACCCTTGGTCTTTCGCGGGCAGGGGCGAGTCCCAATAACACTGTTCGGCAAAAGACATACGCCCAAATGAATGACGATGCGAAACGCCGAGATATCGCCCGTCGCGAAGCGAAATCCAAGATTCATTGGCGCGCGGACATTGCGGAGGTTTTGGATCTCTTACGCACCGACTACGGGATCGAAGGCGGTATCCCATCCACTTGAGATGTCGCACTTACTTTTTGAATCCAAGATGCCCAACCAAGCGGTCGAGCCAACGGCCGCAAGCGGCCGTGGCTCACCTTGAGACGTTGGGCAAAGAAAGAATGGTATGCGCCACATCGACGGAGAAGAAAAGCTATCTGCTATTTTCGGCGCATGGCCGTCGTTCCATGATGCCGAGGTGCTGTCGCTGTGTTATGAGCGCACCGCGAGATCCTTCGACGTCACGACGGTTATCCACGTCTTCGAGATGACATCGGAAGTTGATCAGCGCGGCCACTACAAGATCGTGAAGCACACGCGCGTGACACTTCGTTGCGAAGATGCCACCGATGTTCAGCTTGAAGGCTTCAACGGCCAGAATGTGCTCTCGTCGCTTTCAATCGTTGAAGAAGGGCTGAATTCAGAGCGAACCTACGTGGTCACTTTTGGCGGCTGCTTTGGGATCGAAGGTTTTCTAAGATGCCAGCGCGTTGTGGTGGTCGATGCGATTCCGTGGACTCCGAAGCACAGCGTCTACGCAGAAGAGCCCAACCAGTTGGAATGAGAAGGCGTAGAGCGCCTCGCACCTGGGTGCGGGGCAGTTACTCTGCGCTTTATGACCACGAACAACATTACGATTGGAGCCGATCGACGGGGTCGGGCCATGTGGTATGTGGTAGAGCCGATCGACGGGGTCGGGCCATGTGGTATGTGGTCGGCAGGCCATAAGGTTGATTCTCCGAGGGAACTGGTCACATAGGTGGCGATGAGACTCGACCAAATACCAGCTCAGCCCGACCTCGTCGGGTTCTCCCCGGGCCGCCGTGGGACGCCTTAAACGCTGGCAAAAGCATGAATCAGTGGAACTTATCGTTGCTTTAATGAGGAAGCCCGACCGGTTGCTTCAGACAACTTGGCCCTTGAAGCCTCGCGGTTGAGTTCAATCGTACGGCATACACCTTTATGGCTATCCCCATCGCGAGCATCCTAAAGAATTTGGCCCCGCTGGTTCTCGATGCCACACGCCTGCTTGTCGGAGTACGAAGTTCTGATGCGAACATGAAAAGCGAAGAGCGCATAGGAACGCTAGAGGAAGAAGTCGGTCGGCTTGCCGCAGTCACCGCGAAGCTGGCCGAACAGACGCAAGCAATCGCCGAGCAGCTTCGCGCGCAGGAAGCGGTGAATGCCGCGCAGGAAAAGAAGCTGAGGATCCTTTTGATGCTTTCGATCGCAGCGTCGTTGATTTCGATCAGCGCTCTCGTCGTTGCGTTAACGCGATAATCCAAATCTCCCAGTGGACACTCGTCGCCGAGGGCAAGTCGCTGGAGCCGCTCCAGCTCGAGGGAGATTCATTGGCTTAGTAACACACTACGTCACATAAACCACTCCGTCCGGGTTTCAGGCTCTCAACCTCGCCATGGCTTCAGCACATGGCAGACATTACTGCCGCCGAAACCGCTGCTGTTATTCAAGATTATGCCCGGCGCCGTGTCCAACGTGGTCACCGGAAGGTCGAGCCCAGCGCAGGCCTCGTCGGGCGACGTCAGGTTGGCGTTTCCCGGGATAAAGCCGTCTTTCATCGCCAGCGCACAGAACGCCGCTTCCATCACGCCAGCCATCGACAGCGGGTGGCCGGTCAGGCCTTTGGTGCTGCTTACTTTCGGGCGCGCGCCGGTGTCAGTAAAAACCTTTTTCAACGCCAGCGCCTCGGATCGGTCGCCGGCGGGCGTCGAGGTGGCGTGGGCGTTCACATAGCCGATCGCATCGGGCGTGAGCCCTGTATCCGCCAGCGCGCGTCGCATCGCATCGGCCAGGCCGGAACCTTCGGGATGGGAGACGGCGACGTTGTGGCCATCCGCCGCCTGACCCCACCCGGCCAGCTCGGCGTAAACCGGCGCCCCGCGCCGTTTCGCCGTCTCGGCTTCTTCGAGGATGAGGCAGACCGCGCCACCCGCGCCGACAAATCCATCGCGCGCCTGGTCGAATGGCCGCGACGCCGTCGCCGGGTCGGGATTGGTTGAAAGCGCGCGCATCGCGGCGAACGGGAGAATCGTCTCGGCATTCACTTCCTCCGCGCCGACCACCAGCATCCGCGTCTGCCGTCCGAGGCGGATGTCATCAATCGCGCAACCGAGCGCATGGCTCGACGACGCACACGCCGCTGCAAACCCGCCCACTGCGCCCCGGATACCGTAATGAGCGGCGAGGTTGAAGTTCAGCGTGCCGGCGATTGAGGCCACGACGCCCATCGGGTTGCCGCGCTCTCCGCGCACCGCGTGCATGTGCGCGAGGTGATGATGCAGCAAAAACGCCGAACCCGCCGACGCGCAGTAAAGTCCCGTGGTTCCGTCTCCCAGCAGATCTGCACCCAGGCCGCTGTCGGCCAGAGCCTGCTCCACCGCACACATCGCATAGAGGCCGTGCGGCGCGAGGCTGCGGAGCGTCTCGCGCGGAAGCGCATAGCGTTCCGGATAGCGCCAGTCCCGCCAGCTGGGCGAGTCCACGGTGAACTCCTTGACCGTGCCCGCCACCTTCACCGGCAGCGAGGGGTTGCCGAGGAACTCCACGCGGGCGAGGCCGGGCTTGAGCTCTCGCAAACTGCGCGTCACCGCGGCCCGGTCGTTGCCGATGCTGGTGATGAATCCGAGACCCGTGACGACCGCCGTCCGGCTCATGCGAGCAGGCCCGCCGGAGGCTGAGCGGTCAGTTTCTGCCGCACAAATGCCCGCAGGTCGCCCACCGTCCGCACCCGCAGGATCTCGTCGTTGGTGATGCGCACGCCAAACAGGTCCTCGAGGAAAAACACCATCTCCGTGATCGCCACGGAATCGAAGCCCAGGTCGGCTACCAGCCCCATCGAGTCAGCCGGCACAAACGCCGGGCTCAGCTTCTTGTCCGGCCGGTGGTCGAGCATGATCGCGAGCACCACGACATCGGCGTCGGCCGGCACCCGGGTCTGGAGAAACCGGGTGTAGGCTTGCTGCACCTCGTCCGGAAAATGCCGGCCGAGGGCTTGGGCGGCGTCATTGTGATCGGGGGGAGCGGAAGTGGGAGGCGTCGACGACATGGAAATTCAATGCGAGGCAATCGCGGGTTTCGGTTCGAACGCCACGGGCTCCGGGACAGGGGCGGGTTTTGATCCGATCACCGCTTCGGCCGGCGCGGGGCGAAACCACGTGCGCCAACCCTCGCGCAGCTCCAATCCAAGCCAGAGGAAAAGCAGGCCGCAGACGCGCCACGGCAAGCGCGAGTTGAACTCGTAGCTGATGAAGCCGAAAAATCCGAGGTGGTTGCGCCGGCCGAAGGTCCCGCGGCGGTGCCGCTCCCGCGCCATCGCGGCGAGGCGGCGGTTATAGAGCTCCATCAAGCGGAACGGCCAGTAGGAATTGGCGTGGGCAAACGGCGGCGTCTCGAGGATGCGCGAGCCGTGTTTGAACGGCTGGCTGACTATGCCCAAGTAGTACAGCCCGAGGTCGAGCCGGAAGGCCAGGGTCATAAGCTCGAAGTCCCCCATGTAGTAGTACTTGTCGAGGTAGAGTGCGCGGAACCACCGGTCGTAGCTCAGCAGGAAATTCTCGTTGTGGCGGGCCACCCGGGGCGCCACCGGCTTGCCGCGGAAGCTGTCGTTGATCAGCGCCGCTGCCGCGCTGGCGGAAAAGGAGATCCAATCCATGCCCGGCGAGTAAAACGGATCGATGAATCCCGCTGCATCACCCACCAGCACGGCGCCATCGGTGGCATAGTTCGTGTTCGAATACGCCAGATTGCGGCGGAAATGCACGTCGTCCTCCTGGAAGGTCGCATGGGCCAGCAGTTCCCGCGCGACGGGGTGCGCCATGAGAAATGTCTTCAGACGCTCGCCCAGACTCGGGCCCGGCGGCAGCTCCATGATGCGCTGGTCATAGACGATGCCGATGCTGACATCGCCGCCCTTGAGCGGGATGATCCACGCCCACCAACCGTAGCCCGTAAGATGGTTTGTCGCCGTCGAGCGCACCGCCTTGGCGCGGTTGGACCACGCGGGATATTTCTCGAAAAGGCTCCGGTCATCCAGCGACGTCACGTTCGACCACCGGCTCCAGCAGGTGGCCGTGGGATGGGCGGTGTTGGGCCGCAGCCAGCCTTCCTGGCGCGCCAGCAACGTCGCGACGCCCGACGCATCCACGACCCAGCGGGCCGTCGTCGTCTGCAACGCGCCCTGCTCGTCATCCCATTCGACCGTTTGCGCCCCGCCGGGCACGAGCCCGACCTTGCGCACGCGCACGAGGCGGCGCAGGACGGCGCCTTCCTTGACAGCCGTCGCGAGCACGTGTTCGTCGAGCACGGCGCGGTCCACCTGGTAGCCGGGCAGGCGGACATTGTAGCGCGGGCCCGTCTCGCTGCACTCGTTGAGCGCGCGCGCCGAGGAATTCGAGAACCAGAAGCGCATGCCCTGCTTGGGCAAATGTTTCTCCAACAAATGATCCGTCAGGCCCAGCACGCGACCCAGGAAATAGGCGCTGATCTCAACGGTCGACTCCCCCACCCGGCGCTTGAGTTGCCCTGTGCGCTCCAGGATCAGGATGCGCAGTTGGGGGTTACGTCGCAGCAACAGGCAGGTGGTGGCGGAGCCGGAGAGTGCGCCGCCCACCACGATCACATCCCAGTCAGTCCGCAGGGTGTCTTGCATCAGATGGGCAATCAAACTTTTCGGCCCCTGTCGCCGCAATGGTAAAAACAGAGGTCACGGGTCGGGTTTCATCCCCACCCAACCTCCACCCACCAGGTTTGCCAAAAACCCAAGCATTTTGACCACGGAATTCACGGAATACCACGGTTGAAACCCTTTCGACCCGGTTTCAAATCATGATCCGTGCCGTACCGTGCAATCCGCCGTCGACCGATTCTCATGGTGGGTCGGGGTTTGTCTCCGACATCCGTAAACCCAGGTCGGGCATGGAGCCCGACCTACGAAGAATCACCGGCCGTGGCGGCCGCCTTCACCGCATCGAATTCCAGCGACGGCACCGTGCTGTACCAGTGCTGCGACCGGCAGATCAGCATGAACACCTTAAACCGCCACCAGAGCGGCCAGCTCAGCTTCGCGTGACCGGCCACGATCGAGGTGAGACCGGGCATCAGGTCCCACGGCACTACTTCCTGCATGAACACCACGAAGCTCACGTTGTCGTAAAACATCGTGATCAACTGCCGGAAAACGTTCGCATGGCGCTTGATGGCCCGCGTGTAGGTTCGCTGTTCGCCCTTCGTCAGTCCCCGCGCCGCTTGGTCGGCCTTGACGACCAGCTTTACCGCTTGCTGCGCCGACCACAGTGACATGTACACGCCCGAGGAAAAGATCGGATCAAAGAAGCCCGCCGCATCGCCGATCAGCAACAGCCGCTCGCGCGCGAGTTCCTGGCGGAAATAGGTGTAATCGCTCGTAACGCGAAATTCCATCGTGGGTTCGGCCGTGCCCATCAGCTCGCGTAGTCGGGCCGAATTCGCCACCGCCCGGCGGAAGAGTTCCGCGGGCTCAACTTTGGCCTGACGCATCGCTTCCAGCGTCGTGACCAGCCCGACGGACGTCTTTTGTTCGTCGATCGGGATGATCCAGAACCAGCCGTCCTCGTGCCGCACGACGATCGTGTGTCCGGCCCGGCGGCCCGCCGGGCGCGGCACGCCGTCGAAGTGCGCGTAAACCGCCATGCGCTTCTCCGTGGTCGGCGGATCGATCGCGCGCTTTTGGTCCGTGGTGAAAAAGTTGTCCCGCCCGCTCGCGTCGAGGACCCAGCGGGCCGTCACCGCCTGCTTGCCCGCGGGACCCTCAAGCTCGACGCGGTTGCCCTGCCCGTCCGACGCCACGGCCCGGACCGTCGTTTGCATGCGCACCTCCGTCCCGAGGGAGCCGGCGTGATTGAGGAGGATCCCGTCGAATTTCGCACGCTCGACCTGGAATGTGCTGTCCAGGCCCGGCACGAGGCTTTGGCTGAAATCCACTTCCTTCTCCCCCGGGCCGTTGGCCAGGAAAAACATCGCCCCATATTTGGGAATGAACCCCGCCGCCTCGATCTGGGGCCACGCGCCGGTCTCGCGCAGGATGGCGTTGCTCGCGGGCAACATGGACTCGCCAATGCGGAACCGCGGGAACTCGCATTTCTCCACCAGCAGCGTGCGCAGGTTGTGCTGGCGCGCATAGGCTGCGGCGGTGCTGCCCCCCGGACCGCCCCCAATCACCACCAGGTCGTAGTCAAATTCCGTCATTGTTCGATGACAGGGTCTGAACCAATCCACCTCTCCCGCAAGACCGGAGAACTCCAGTCCGTTCCGATCGGCGTCACTGATCCTTCCAGCCCTGGAGAATGTCCTTCTCGAAGCCGAGAATGCGATCGCCTGGGGTGCCATCCGGCTTTTTCCCTTTGCCCTTATACAACCAGTAGGCGGCCTCCGGCTTGGTCTTGTCGTATTGGACGCCATCCGGCATCCCGACCGCCTGCACCACTTCCTGCCGTGTCATGGTCTTGACCAGCTGGTGCGCGGCGATGCCGGTCTTCACGAGGGCCTGCAGTTCGGCCGGTGTCGGTTCACCCGGGGCCGCGGGCGCCCGGGTTTGGCCGGCCGCCGTGACGGCGCGAGCCGCTGCCGCGCGATCATAAGCGGCGATCAGCTCGATCTTTCGCGCGACAAAGATCATGCGCTGCTCGGGAACAATGTCGTCGTATTTCACCAGCACCTTGCCACCCACATAATCCACCGTCATCGCATTGAGGCGCCAACCGGCCACCTTCGCCTCGTACATCACAAAGCCGTTGTTGAGTTTGATTTCTGTGGGGAGATTCGGCGCGTCCGCGCCCGGCGCGGAGACAGGTGAATGCGCCGGTGCGATCCCAGGCGCCGCGGGCGCCGTCACGGGCTTCAACAGGGCGGACGCCCGCAGATCCGCCTGCATCGCATCGGGGAACATCGCCAACGGCAGAACGCCACGGCCGCCGTCCCATTTTCCAGTGACCGAGGATTCACCCACGGACACGAGTGTGACCCCGCTCAGCACCGTGCCGTCCTTTAACTGCACTTCGCCGACCTGCTGGGGCAGCGTGTAGTGGACGGCCCATGCATGAGTGACGCCGACGCCCAAGGCGAGCAGGGCGAGGACCGGGCGAAGCGGGATGAGCCGCAGGCGGCGCGAGGTGGTTTTCATGCGATTTAAAAATACCGCAGGCCCCGCAGCCCGCAATCCTGCGAGCCAGTGGCGCCGGGTTTGCGCCATCGCCGGAGGACTCAGTCCAGCGCGATCCAATCCTCGGGACGCGGCTGGTCGTCGCCCGGCCGGGCTTCCCAATGATGCCCATCGCTGGTGGTCAATCGCACGACGACATCGCCACCTTCCCACAGCTCACGCAACGGCGAGTCGGCGGTTGGGGTCTCGGAATATTTGCGGCCGTCCGGACCCGCAATCGCACCCTTGACGAAACGCGAGACGATCACCGGTGAGGAAAGCAGGTCGGCGAGACGATTCTGCGAGGAGTGATAGATCGTTTCCACAGGTCGATTACTGCCCGCGGGCTATCGCCATTCAATGGCGGGAATTACGCATCCCGGCACGCCCGGTCTTGGGTCGGGGCTTTTACCCGACACGATGAGAAAAGTATTTGGGATAAACCCCGACCTACCACGATCCAATAACTACTCCCTGAACTCCCGACGGCTGCGGTAATCCTGCACGAAGATGCTGATTACCAACCAGAAGCCTCCAATCGCCGCGGCGAGGAAGCAGAGGATCGCCAGCCCGGGAAACCCGAAGAGTTGGAAGTCTGTGGGGACCCTCATCAGGAGCGATGCCCCGACTGTCAAGCCGGCCAGCACGATGCCCATGGTGATGCGGTTGGCGATTTTCTGCATGCCATCCATCACGGTCTTGGCGTCAGTGGCGGTCACCTTCACTTCCAACTCGGAGTTGCTGACGGCGTCCATGATCCGGTTGAGCCGCGACGGCAGACCGGTCGTGAATTCCTTCATCTCCAGCAGCGTGCTGTAGGTATTGGCCTTGCTGAAATCCTTCCCGAGCCGGCGCTTCATCAGGTCCTCCACATTCCGGCGGATCGAGGCGTTGGTATCAAACTGCGGATCAAGGATGCGCCCGACCTGGTCGAGTTGCATCAAGGTCTTGGCCAGCAGCACCAACACACTCGGCACGATCAGTCCGTCATCCTGGGCGATTCCGGCCACCTCGAGCAGGGACCGGCCGACATTCATGTCCGTCAGGCCCTGATCCCGGCGCAGCGCCACGAGTTGGGCAATCCGTCGGCGGAATTCCGCGGCGTCGAACTCCTTGAGCTTTTCGCTCATGCGAATCGCCAAGTCCGCCACGATCTCGCCATTGCCGTCGCTCATCGCCAGGAGCACCTTGAGCAGGTTCTCCTGCATGCTCGGCGCCGCATGGCCCACCATGCCGAGGTCGATCAACGCGACGCGGCCATCGTCCGTGATGAAGACATTCCCGGGATGAGGATCCGCATGGAAAAACCCGTCGACCAGGATCTGCTTGAGATACGACTTGAACAACTCCTCCGCCAGCGGGCCGCCATTGAGCTCCTGCAGGTCGAGCGGGCTGAGCGAGGTGATTTTCTTCCCCTTGATCTGCTCCATGACGAGCACCGAGCGCGTAAAATAGTCCGGCACCGGCTGCGGCACCTGGATGAGTTTAAACTCCTCCAGGTTCTTCCCGAGGTTGATCAGGTTCTGCGCCTCGCGCTCGTAGTTCAGCTCCTGCTGGATCGTCACCCGGAATTCATCGAGGATGTCGACAAAGCGATGACGCCGGCCGATCTCCGTGTGTTCGTCCAAAAACGTTGCGATCTGCGCCAGCACCTCGAAGTCCTCCGCGATCTGTTGGCGGATATTCGGCCGCTGCACTTTCACCACCACCTCGCGTCCATCCCGCAGGGCCGCGGCATGGACCTGGCCCAGTGAAGCCGCGCCGATCGGCTCGATATCGAACCGCGAAAACGCCTTGGAAATGCGGACGCCCAGCTCGGTCATCACGATCTCCTCCACCTGCTCATAGGGAAACGGTTTCACCCCGTCCTGCAGCCGCGCCAAGGCGTCCAGGTAGGGCTTCGGCAACAAATCCGGCCGGCCCGCCAGCACCTGGCCGAGCTTCACAAACGTCGGTCCCATCGCCTCAAGATCATCCGCGAGCTGCTCCGGCATCGCCGCCTGCGCATCGGCCTTCGTCGGATCGTCGGTCGGCATTGGCTCGATGCCGAAGTCTTCCTCGGCGCTCATCTGCTTCGCGAGGTCGGAGCGGCCATACTTCCATAGCAGGCGGGCGATTTCACGGTAGCGTTTCAGGTGGGCGGTGGAGAATTTCATGAGGCGGGAAGCCGCGCCAAAGCGGCGGTAGACACTGGGTTGAGTGGGAGGAGCCTTAGGACACCTTATTAACCCTGTGGTGTCACCTCCATCACTCCTATTTATTGCGTTCTGCAAGCGTCGCTCCGAACCAGAATGCCGGGAACCATCCAGCCCGAGTCCGGACTACTTGAGTCACAGCCTCGCGCCATTGAACCCAATCGGCTCCTCTCTCGCTCCATCTCAATTTCGCCCCCTCCCTGAGCACACTTACCTTCTCCCTATTCATTCCCATGTTCGGTGCCCTCAAAGATTCCGTCGCCAGCCAGACCGCCCTTTCCTTCGCCAATAGCCGGTTTGGCAAATACGGCGTTGTGCAGGAGCTGAAAATCGACTCCCAGCGCAAGACCGTGAATGTGACATTTCAGCCCGAGGGCGAACCCACGGCGATCCTGCTCAAGATCGAGAACTATCGCGTGGATACGGTGGGCGACAAAAAATTCATCTCCGTGACCCGCTTCACCTGCTCTCGCCCCTGGCTGCACAGCCTACTCGAGGACTTCGCGAAGAACCGTCGCGTCGAGCTGCCACCCTGGGCAGCTGCAGCACTCTGAACTCCGAGCGTTGAAGCGTGAAGGCGAGGAAGTCGCAAGTGTGACGTAAATCCCACAATTGCAGTCTGTTGCACGATGAATGCTGTTTGATTCCGCTTGGGTCGACCCCAGGGTTCTAGGTCGAACTCTCCGAATCCCAAATGCCCCCACCGCACGGCCGGCTACAGACTATTTGAGAACGCGCACCCCACCTGGATGAAGCGTCTCGAAGACCGGAATCCAGTGCCGTGAATCGTGAAAAAACGGGAGGTCTCAGCATTATTTTTTGCGGATCGATCACCTCAAGCCAATCTCGGCTTTCCTTTCGATGGGCGCTCTATTCATTAAAGCTCACTCACTATCAAAAATGCTACCGTCAACGGTCTATCAGTCCGGCGATGAGGAGTTGGCCGGTGCGAAGTGCGGTAAAACGCATGTCGGAGACTTGATTCGGATCGCTTAGGAACCAAAACCATCCCCGCGTGACATTTAGGTACCGATGGCTATCGCCGACTTAACCCAACCGGATCAGCAGGATCTTGCTCCCAAGTCGGAGGAAGATTCTCGCGCGCGGGCTTTGTCCGTCGGCGTTAACACCAACGCGGTCATCGCGGGTTTAGCGGTGGTCGCCTTTCTTTATTTTGCAAAGCCCATCATGCTGCCGGTGTTCATGGCGTGCTATGCAGCGATGACGCTGAAACCGATAACGCGCTGGTTGGCGCAGGCCAAGATCCCCGCCCCGGTCAGTGCCGTTCTCATTCTCGTCGTGTTACTTGGCATTATTACGTTCACCATTTCCCGCCTAAAAGAACCCGTCTCCAAGTGGATTAATGAGGCCCCGGCTCACGTAACCGAACTACGTGAGCGAGCCTATTCCCTCTATACGACGGGACCGCGGATCAATGAAGCCGCCGCCGCCATCACGAGTTTGGTCGCGCCGACCCCCGACAAAGCGGCGGTAGCGAAAGCTGCCCCGGTTGTAGAAGTTAAAGATACTGCTCATGACAATGCGTGGATGACTTGGACGAGCTCGGCCCTCGAAGGCGTCATCGCCACGGTAATCCTGGCCTACCTGCTCCTCGCTGCGGGCGACCTACCGATGCAAAAGCTGGTCGACATAATGCCAACCCTTCGCGACAAAAAGCGCGCGGTCGAGATCAGCCGCGAGATCCAACGCGCCATCTCGAACTATCTGTTTTTCACGACTTTGGTTAATCTCGGGCTCGGCGTCCTCGTCGCAGCAGGCCTTTTTTTCCTTGGGGTGCCGAACGCGGCCATGTGGGGCGCTTGCGCTGCGCTTTTGAACTACATCCCCTATTTTGGTCCATACGTCGGCATTGCCCTCGTGGGAATTGTGGGCGTGCTCACTTTTCCCACGCTCGGTCGCGGGCTATTGCCCGCCGGCTGGTATATTTTGCTTCACCTGCTCGAATCCAATTTCGTGACGCCGGTCTTTGTTGGCCGGAAGTGTTTGCTAAATCCGGTGGCGATTTTCGTCTCCCTCCTGTTTTGGACGTGGCTTTGGGGCGTTCCCGGGGCGTGGCTCGCCGTCCCGGTTCTGGTCGGGATCAAGGTCGTCTGCGAACGCACCCCGTCACTCGCCACGGTTGGTGAGTTGGTGAGCGCCTAACCACTCGCCACACCAAGGGCCTGCGGTTGGCCGAGAGGAAGATGGGCGCGTCTCTGGGCGTTTCCGTTTGCAAGCCCCGTGATCACGTCGCGCACCTCACTCTTGGCGGCATCGCGCTCTCTCAAATTCACCCGCTAGCGCTCACCCGCGAGGGACAACGAGTGCGATATTTTCACGGCCGCGGTTCTTCCCGCGGCAGATTTCGGCGCTGGTCGATCCTGCGGTGAGGACGAGTGGGACAGCGTTCTTGGAAGGCAGGACCCCGAATCTGTCATCGGAGAGTCAGGCAATCGACACGCTTCCGATTTCTCACTGGTGCGGGCGGAGGGAGTCGAACCCTCTTCTCATGCTTGGGAAGCACACATAATAGCCGGTATACTACGCCCGCGTCAAAGAAACGGCTCCAGTGCTACCCGCCGGTCCGCGACGGTCAAGCTTGCACGCCGTTGTCCGGCCTTCGCGCTCGCGGCAAGACCCTCAATTCCGTCGTGTTACGTCGGGCGTTCTCGCTACGACTTTTATCGCGCTGGTTTCGCTCCCGACCCTGCAAACTGGCAACGACCCGAACGAGCCCGCTGCGTGATCGCAGAAATGAGCCGCCCGACCGGCGCAGTCTGATTGGCCCGCGCGACACAGGGAAAAGACTTTCTCCGGACGCCTCACGTGCCCTATAAGAAGCGGTACCCGAGGTATTCCCATGCCCCCCTCCACTCCCAACACCGGCGGACGTCCCGCGGACGTCAAGCAATGGGACCTGCCTTGCAATCCCGCTTGGAGAACGCACTCCGGCGGCCGCCACCACATCTTCCTCTTCGACGGCACGTGGAATGATGACACCGGAGTCAATCCCTCCGACTTCACCTGGGACCAAACCCGCCTCCTCTGGGTCAGCTCGGACGATCCGGCCAAGGCCTTTCCGCCCATCGTCTCGAATCTCGTCAAAACCAACCATGCGCTCGGGCCCGACAGTCCGGGCCAGATCACCCATTACTTCCGCGGTCTGGGCAATGACGACGAAAACGATTCTGCCAACCAGTCGGTCGAGGGCGCGTTTGCCACGATGGAGGAGCACAAGCGCAACTCCGCCTACTGCACCTTCCTGCAAACCTACCGGCAAGGCGACCAGGTTTCCATTTTTGGCTTCAGCCGCGGCGCCGCCACTGCGCGTCTCTTCGCCCGCGACCTCGCCGCGCGCGGGTTCGTGGACAAGGTCACCGTCGGCAGCCGCTACTCCCGCGTGCGCCACAGCGCCAACCTGCGGCTCGACGTCTGGGACCTCGTGCTGCGCTGGTCGAAGACGCTGATTCCCGGCGACGAAATTCCCATCGCCTTCCTCGGGGTCTGGGACACGGTGCCGACGAACATTGCGGCGAAGGCCGCCGACTGGAAAATCCCCGCCACCGTGGGACGCGCCGTGCACTGCATGGCGCTCGACGAAATGCGGAATCTGTTTGTGCCCACCTGCCTTTCCTATCCGAAAAGCCGCGCCATCGATATGAAGGAAGTCTGGTTTCCCGGGGCCCACAGCGACACCGGCGGCGGTTATTACAACGACGCCCTCAGCCGCGTGACCTTGGACTACGTCTGGAAAAACTGGAACAGTGCCGTCGCCGCGCAGAATCTGCCCGCTCTCTCGTGGCGCACCGACCTCGCGGCGCAATTTGTCGCGACGGATGGCTTGCCCTGGCTGCGCCACCAGGCCGTCGGCTTGACCGCCGATCTGGGCGGCGTGTCGCCGCGCGACCTCACGCCCTGCAGCGAGACCCTCCCGCGCGTGCATCCGAGCGTCGAGCAGTTTGTGCAGCACGGCGGCCTGCAATTCTGCGTCGAGGGCAAAGGTTTTCCGCCGGAGTGCACGATCTCCGCCTCCGTGTATCAGCCCCTCGCCTATCCCGGCGCGGAGAAGGTCGTGCTTTACGACTCGACCACGTGGGAGTAGCGTCAGGTCATTTGCCGGCCGTGCGGGATTTCTTGCGCCCGCCTTGTCGGTTTTGAAGGGCCTTGTGGGCGTGGTCCGCCATCCGGAGATAGTTGTCGCGGATCACGTCGAGTTCCGACTCCTCCATTTCCTCGAGATCCAAGAGAGCGTTCTTCGCTCCCTTGGTGGAGCGAAGGATTTCATCCACCTTAAGGTTCAAGGCCGCGGACTCGCGGTTCTGGGTGCTTTGGATGAGGAAAACCATGAGGAAGGTGATGATGGTCGTCCCGGTATTGATCACGAGTTGCCAAGTATCGCTGAAATGAAAACACGGGCCCGAAACGGCCCAAACGACCAGCACCAACACCGCGAGCGCAAAGGTCGCCGGCTTGCCCGATGCCCGGGCCGTCCCTTTGGCAAAGCGGGTGAAAAAGGGAGAAGGGTGCTTCATGTTGCCCGTTACCGACCTTCAGGCCGGCGTGAGGTTCGACCCTCCGCCAAAATCGTCCGGCGGAGGACAGGAAAAAGGCCGTCTCCTGACGGCCTGGGATGAAGCCTGGCGGTCAGGTACCTGCTTAGGTCTTCATGATGTTCCGTCCAGCCGGCCGGCTCTTGATGAGGCCTTTGCCTCCCTTGGACTTGGCGGCGCGGGTCTTGGCTGCGGTCATGCGACCGCCTCTGCTTTTTTTTGCCATGATGGGATCCTTTTGGGTTGGGGATTGAGGTTGAACGATGCACTGCAGTATGCGCCATCCACCGTCCCGCCGCCATACGGTCAAACCCTACCCGGCACCATCAGCGCAGGGGCCCTTGCTGCGACCTTTCCAAGGACTCGAACGAGACCAGGCAGGGCGCCGCACGACGGCGCCCTCACACCACCGTCCCCGGCGGCAACGTCGCACCCTTCGGCACGACGAGCACGCCGTCGCGGATGATCACTGCGTCGTTGACATAACTGCCGTCGGCCTTGCCTTCCGGATTCAAAACGCAGTTTTCGCCGATCCGGGCGTTCTTATCAATGATGGCACCCTTGATCCGGCAATTCTTGCCCACGCCCAAGTGCGGGCGACCCTTGGTCAGGTTGGTGGCGAGTTGATCGTCGGTTTCGTAGTAATCGGCGCCCATCAGCACCGTGTCTTCCAGCACCGAGCCCTCACCCACGTAGGAGCGGATGCCGAGCACACTGTGCTTGATGACGGAGTCCGTCAGGATCGAGCCATCGCCGATGACCACGTGATCAATCGCACACTTGTTGAGCTTTGACGCCGGGAGATATCGGTCCTGCGTGTAGATCGGCGCGGTCGGATCGAAGAAATTGAACGGCGGCAGCGGCTGGGCCAGCGCGAGGTTGGCCTCATAGAATGCGCGCACCGTGCCGATGTCCTCCCAGTAACCTTCGAAAATGTAGGCGAAGAGTTTCTTTTTCTGGAGCAGGCCCGGGATGATCTCCTTGCCGAAGTCCGTCATCGTGTTGTCGAGCGAGTCGGCCAGCGCAGCGCGGTTGAAAACGTAGATACCCATCGACGCCAGGCAGCACTTCTCCGTGGACGGAGTTTGAAGCCGGGATTCCAGCGCAGGACTGAGCGTGAGACTGTCGATGACAGACTGCTCCTTCGGTTTTTCGACAAAGCGCTCGATGGAGAGATCGTCGTGGACCTGCATCAGGCCGAGCCCGGCGACCTTGGAGACGGGAAACGGGATGGCGGCAATCGTCACATCCGCGCCGGTCGCGAGGTGCTGGTCGATGATTTTCCGATAGTCCATGCGGTAGAGCTGATCGCCGGAGAGGATGAGGACGAGATCGTGCGGAAACGCCCGGAAGTGCAGCAGGTTGCGCCGCACCGCGTCGGCCGTGCCCTGATACCAATGTGAACCCTTTTCGGTCTGCTCCGCCGACATGATGTCCACGAAGCCGCCGCCAAACGGGTCGAAGTGATACGTGCCCTGCACGTGCCGGTGCAGCGAGGCCGTTTGGAACTGCGTGAGCAGGAAAATCCGGTTGATGTCCGAGTTCAGGCAGTTGCTAATCGGAATATCGACGAGCCGGTATTTGCCCGCGAGCGGGACGGCCGGTTTGCAGCGCTCGGCCGTCAGCGGCGACAAACGCGTGCCGCGGCCGCCGCCCATGATGACGGCCAGCACGCGTTTTTGGGTAGTCAGGGTGGGCATGGGGTAAAAACAGGGACGGGGTGACCTAAAAACTTGCTCCACGTTTGCGCCTGACGCCTAATTCGCCAGTCCAAATCTTCTTTCATCATGTGCGGCATCGTCGGCTACGTCGGTAAACAACAAGCGGTCCCCATCATCCTGGAGGGCCTCAAACGGCTGGAGTATCGCGGCTACGACTCTGCGGGAGTCTGTGTCCAGCAGGGTCGCGCCCTCACGGTCGAGAAACGCGCCGGCCGCGTGGACAACCTCTCCAAAGAGATTGCCCTGCACAAACTTAACGGCACCACCGGCATCGGTCACACCCGCTGGGCAACGCATGGTGGCGTGACGGATGCCAACGCCCATCCGCACCTCAGCAGCGACGGGAAGTTCGCCCTCATCCACAACGGTGTGATCGAGAACTACGCGCAGATGAAGGCCTTCCTCTCGCGCAAAGGGTACACGTTCGCGTCCGAGACCGACACCGAGGTGCTCTGCAACCTTATCGCCTATCACTACGCCAAGGAGCCCGAGGTGAAGGGCCAGAGCCGCTTCCTTGAGAGCGTGCGCAAGACACTCCGCCACGTCGAGGGCACCTACGGCATCGCCGCCCTCTGCGCGGATTACCCCGGAGAAATCGTCGCCGCGCGGAAGGCCTCCCCGCTGATCCTCGGAGTGGGCGACAACGAGTACATCATCGCCTCCGACGCCTCCGCCCTCGTGAGCCACACGCAGAATGTAGTGTATCTGAAGGACGGCGAACTCGTCCACCTCACGCCCAAGGCGTTCTCCATCTCGACCCTCGACCAGGCCGATGTTTCCCCGGTGGTGGACACGATCACCTGGTCCGTCGCCGACACCGACAAGGGCAAATACCCTCATTTCATGTTGAAGGAGATTTTCGAGCAGCCCGCCGCGCTCGAGAACGCCATGCGCGGCCGCTTCGCCGCCGACGGCAGTACGGCCAACTTCGGCGGCCTCAATATCTCCCCCGCGGAGTTTGCCACGATCGAGCGCTTCATGTTCTGCGCGTGCGGCACTGCCTGGCACGCCTGCCTCGTGACAGAGCATCTGCTCGAGCGCTTCGCGCGCATCCCCGTCGAGGTGGATTACGCTTCGGAGTTCCGTTACCGGAATTCCCCGCTCAGCGCGCGCACGCTCTTCTTCGTCATCAGCCAGTCCGGCGAAACCATCGACACGCTGGCCGCGATGCGGGAAGCGAAGCGCAAGGGGTACCGCGTCATGGCCATCAACAACGTCGTCGGGTCCAGCATCGCGCGCGAGGCGGACGGCGGCATCTACCAGCACGTCGGCCCCGAGATCGGCGTCGCCTCCACGAAGGCGTTTACCTCCCAGCTCCTCATCGGGGCGATGGTCGCGCTCTATGTCGCCCGAATGCGCGACATGAGCTTCAGCGACGGCGTGCAATACGTGAACGCGCTCAAGTCCGCCCCGGACCTTGTGCGCCAGGCGCTCAAACTCGCCCCGCGGATCAAGGCCATCGCGAAGCGCTACGCGAAGTTCCACGACATGCTGTTCCTCGGGCGGCTCTCGCTCTTCCCCATCGCGCTCGAGGGCGCGCTGAAGTTGAAGGAGATTTCCTACATCCACGCCGAGGGTTATCCCGCCGCCGAGATGAAGCACGGGCCCATCGCACTCATCAGCGAGAAATGTCCCGCCGTTTTCTTCGCGCCCCACGGCGAACTGTTTAACAAGATCGTCTCCTCCATGCAGGAGATCAAGGCGCGCAAGGGCCCGATCATCGCGATCACCACCCAAGGCGCCAAGCTGCCCAAGGGACTCGCCGACGACGTCATCACCCTGCCTGACTGCCACGAAGCCGTGTTGCCCATCATCGCGTCGATCCCGGTGCAGCTCCTGAGCTATTATATCGCCGTCGAGCGGGGCTGTGACGTGGACAAGCCCCGCAACCTCGCCAAATCGGTCACGGTGGAATGACGCGCGCTTCGCCGCGTTCGGAGATCGGAGATCGCAAATCGAAGCTCGAGGATCCCTGGCAGAAGACAGCCGAACGACGCCTCAAGGCGACCGGCCCTGCTCATGCTCGCATTCTCCCAGAACCCGATCTGCGACCTCCGATCTTCGAGCTCCGGGTCGCCGTCGCGGCGGCCTTCATTCGCCTTGCTGATGGGTAGGCGGCCACGCATAAGCCCTGACCCGCCGATGAACATCCACCCGACCCGAGACGCCTTCCTCAGCCTCGCCGCGCAGGGAAATGTCATCCCGGTTTACACCGACCTGATGGCCGACTTCGAGACGCCCGTCTCGGCCTATGCCAAGCTCAAGGAAGCCGGGCCGTCCTATCTGCTGGAGTCGGTCGAGGGCGGAGAGAGACTCTCGCGTTATAGCTTCATCGGCTGCCGCCCGCGCAAGATTTTCATCTGCGGTCCGGCCACCACCGAAATCCGCCAGCCCGGAAAACCCACCCAGACGGTCCCGACGCCACCTGATCCGCTCAAGCTGATCGAGGCCGAGATGGCTGGCTTCAAGCCCGTCACCCTCCCTGGCCTGCCGCGCTTCACCGGCGGCGCGGTCGGTTTCGTGGGCTACGAGTATGTCACCCGCATCGAGCCCACCGTCCCTTCCGCCAAGAACGACGAGCTCAAGGTGCCGCTGCTCTATTTCATGCTGTCTGACTCGCTGCTGATTTTCGATCGCGCGAAACAGACCCTCCGCCTGTGCGTCAACGCCCATGTCCGCCCCGACCCCGGCGCCGCCTACGACGCCGCCGTGGCCGAGTTGAATGAGCTCTACGCCATCCTGAAGCACCCGCGCGAGATAGCGCCTGTAGCCTTGGTTGAATCACCCAAGATTACCGTCCCGCGGGGTAACTTCACCCAGCCTCGTTTCGAAAAAGTGGTTGAGGACGGCAAGGAATATATCCGCTCCGGCGACATCATCCAGTTCGTTCCCTCCCAGCGCTTCAGCCGTCCCTTCGAAAAGACGCCGCTCGATCTCTACCGGGCCCTGAGGACGGTGAACCCTTCGCCTTACCTGTTCATTCTCGAGGCGGGTGACTTCGCCATCGTGGGCGCCTCCCCCGAAGTGCATGTGCGCCTGACGGACGGAAAGGTTGAAATCAGGCCCATCGCCGGCACCCGTCACCGGGGCCTGACCGCTGAAGAGGACGCGGGCTTGGAAAAGGAGCTCCTCGCCGATGAAAAAGAGCGGGCGGAGCACCTGATGCTCGTCGATCTTGCGCGCAACGATATCGGCCGCGTCTGCCGCTTCGGCTCGATTCATGTCCCCGAGTTCATGGTTGTGGAGCGTTATTCCCACGTGATGCATATCGTTTCGCAGGTGGAGGGCACGATCGCGCCCGGGAAAAACGCCTACGACCTCATGCGCGCGACTTTTCCCGCCGGCACCGTCAGCGGTGCGCCGAAGATCCGCGCCATGCAGATCATCGCCCAATACGAACCCACGCAGCGGGGCTTTTATGCCGGTGCGCTGGGGTATTTTGGCTACGACGGTAACATGGATACCTGCATCATGTTGCGCACCGCTTTGCTTAAGGACGGCCAGATCCACATCCAGGCGGGAGGCGGCGTCGTGGCCGATTCCATTCCCGCCAGCGAGTATCAGGAGTCCATTAACAAGGCCTCGGCACTCTTTAAAGCCGTGGCCATGGCCGAGCAGTTTTAATCCGTCCTGAGCGCACCCAGTGCGCCACCATGACCCTTAGCAGAACTGAAGTGTGCCAAAATCGCGCCTACTGAGCGCGCGATTGTCGCATCCCTGCAGGGCGCCCGCCCGTCTTACACTTGGAATGGGCCTAGCTTACAGTTGGGAACAACCAACGGCTTCAGGCCTCTAACCCAACACGTAACCCGAGGATTTTTAATATCATGCCCAACAAATCCAAGTTCCACGACACCGCGGTCGAGCTCGACGATGCTCCCGCTGCCCTCCGCGTCGAATTGCAGGACGCGCCCCCCTCTTTCCTTGAAAAAGCGGACCGCACGGCTCCCGAGGCGCCCATCCCGCACGGCGAGCGCAGCAATCTCCAACTCTACCTCCAGGAGATCGGCAAAACTCCCCTCCTCACCATCGCCGAGGAAATCACCCTCGCGCGCCGCATCCGCCGCGGCGACAAGGCTGCCCGCGATCACATGATCTCGGCCAATCTGCGCCTCGTCGTGAAAATCGCCATGGACTACAAGGACTTCGGCCTGCCCCTTCTCGACCTCATCAGCGAAGGCAACATCGGCCTGATCAAGGCCGTCGAGCGCTTCGACCCGCGCAAGGGTGGCAAGCTCTCCACGTATGCCGCGTGGTGGATTAAGCAGTCCATCAAGCGCGCGCTGGCCAACCAGTCCAAGACCATCCGCCTGCCGGTCCACTTGGTCGACAAGATTTCCAAGATGCGCCGCACCGCCATGAAGCTCACCGAGGAGCTCGGCCGCGAGCCCACCGACGAGGAGTTGGCCATCGAACTGCAGATTCCGACCAGCAAGGTCGCCCACCTCAAGTCCGTCAGTGTGCGTCCGGCTTCGCTCGACGCACCCGTCGGCGAGGACGGCGACTCCGCCACGTTCGGCGAGATCGTCGGCGACGACAACGCCATCAGCCCCTACGACGGCCTGCGCGATAAGAACCAGAACTCCGACCTGCACGCCATGGTCGAGTCTCTGGACGAGCGCGAAGCCGAGATCATCAAGCTGCGCTTCGGACTCGATGGCAAAGACGAGCTCACGCTCGAGGAAGTCGGCAAGAAATTCCATGTGACCCGCGAACGCATCCGCCAGCTCGAGTATCTCGCGCTGTCCAAGATGCGCCGCGCCATGGCGAAGCATGAGGCCGTCCGCACCACCGAGGAAATTGAGGAGGACGAGCGTGTGCGCCAGCGCAACGCCGTCATTCGCGACTTCATCGAGGCGAAGTCGCGCAAGCCGGCCAAGGCCGGCCGGAACTGACGATCGAGCGCATTTAGCCTCTCAAGGCCGGCAGCCATGCCGGCCTTTTTGTTGCCCGGGTCTAGCGGCCCTGTGCTTTCAACGTCTGGGTTTCGAGATACTCCGCGGACTGGTCGGCGTAAATGCCATCGAGCGCCACCGGCACCCCCGCCGCGAGTTTCAGCCACTTGCCCGCCTGCCGTTTGACGGAGTCGGAGGCGGAATGAAGCGGCGCATGGAAATCCCAGGGATGCCCGCCCAAATCGCTCCGCACCGCAGCGTGCAGCCAGAGGCCGACTTTGCCCTTCGTCAGCCGCGTGATTTCGGCGCGTTTGGAGTTTCCAGCCATGAGCGCGCTCGTGGCGGGCGCCAGCTTCAGATTCGGCTGCGCGGCGCGCTCAATCATTCCCACCAGGTCCGCGATCCGCTGGGTGGCCTTTTCCAAGGTCACCCGCACATGGACTGTCACGCCGAATGCGGCGGCCTTGATCGCCAGGTTCTTCATCCCCTGTTCAAACGCCGCCGAAGCCTGCTCCGCCGTGAAATTGTTCTCCGGCGCCCGGTGCAGGGAGAAAATCAAGTCCTTCGCCCCGAGTGTACCCAGCTTGGCGAGCACGTCGTCGATCATTTCCATCCCGATGGCGTAATCCTCCAGCTGGTTGTCCACCAGACGCATGGTCGGATAGGAATTCATGCCCGAGCTCAAATCCACCGCCACGCGCAGCTTCTGCCGGCCGATCCAGCGCGCCTCGTAGGCCAGCGGCTTGATTTCCCGATCGTGCAGATAACGCCAGTCCACGACGACACCGTCGAAATGTTCGAAGAAGGTCGGGCGAGAGAGGATCGACTCCTTGATCGATCGCGTCTCGCGCAAGGTCAGCCAACGCCCTGCGGGACGCGAAGGTGGGCGCCGATGGGGCGTCTCCGCGACCTTCGTTTCCGCCACCTTGACGGTAAATATGCGGATATCGCCGCCCGCGATTGTCTCCGCGGTGTTCTTGCCCTCATCCGCGTTCTCGAGTCCCTCCGGTAGACAGCCCACCGCGGATCGCTCGGCCGTGTCGATCACGCATTCGTGGATCGAGCGAATCGCCCCGGCGAGCGAGGTGATGCGGAAGCGCGCTTCCTTCCATGTGTTGTTCCCAATGCCCAGGGTGTACTCACCGCGGCCCTTGCGACACGTCACCACGCTCAACCCCTCCCCCCCCGACCTGAAACAGCATCTGGCTGGCGAAGATCCGGGTGAGCCCGTCGCGCACCTCGCGCTCGAGTACAAACGGCCGGGCCAGCGGGCGGTCCACTTCGTTCTTGAGCGGGCCGGAACGCGGATTGGCCTTCACGCCGAACGCACGGGCAAAGAAGGTGACCCGCCCTTTCCCACACTTGACGGTGGTGGTGCGGCTGATCGTCTTCCGGCCGGCGATGCCGCCGGGCAGCTTGGCCAGGTTTCCGGCCGTCAGCACCAAGTGCCCGCCCTGGCGCGCATAGGCCTCCAACTTGTCGCGAATCTCCATGCCCCCGCTGAGTTCACCCGCCACGACGAGCACCGGATAACGCTGGAGCAGCCAGCCCTCGGCATCGCTCAGCAGGCAGTCGGCGATATCGCCGAAGGGAGTCGGCGTATTAAACCCCGATTCATCGTGGAAATACGACGAGTCTTGATAGCCGGGATAAAGCATATCGAGCACGGCGTTGGTCAAATGATCGCCCGCTCCATAGGGCAGATTGCCCCACACCCGGTACGTCCGGTCCGTGTAAAGATGCCGGGGAAATGACCACCCTGAGAAAAAATCGACCATCAACGCCACGGGCGTGTGCATTACGCCCGGCTGGCCATGAAGCTTGCTCCAGCGCACGGCGGCCTGCTGGACGGCGCCTACCGGGGTGAGCTGGTCTTTCTCGATCCACTTGTCGTCAAAGCCGACGAGCATCCCATTGTACAAAATGTGCGTGTACAGCAAACGCTTCAGCAGGCAGAGGCTGGTGCCCTTTGTCGGTCCGCAATCCCATCCATCCACCTTGGCTGGGGTCTGGTACCCCTTGAATCCCCAGCGATTCCAGACCGACGCGTTGCCGAACCACGGCACCCCGTACTGTTTGCCGGCTCCGCGGATGAAGGCGTAGTAAACCTGGCTGTTGGGCAGCGCTTGCGCCGTCTCCGCGCCGAGGAAGGTGTTGGTGCCCTCTTTCAGGAGGTAATGGCCGAAATTCAGCGAAGCCAGCGTCGCGTTCCGATGGCCCAGGTCACCGCACATGCGTTCGAAGTGTCGCTGGAAGTTGAAGTACTGCTCGAGCCGGCTCCCCGAGGCGGGTGACATCTGGTTAGCATAGAGGCTGATGTAGCGCCCGTCCTGCTCGCCGATGTCCACGCCCAGCCAGCGCTCCCCAAGTTTGCTCTCCAACAGGTCCAGCTGAGCGGGGGGCACCGTGAACTGCCGCCAGAACCCGCCCGGGCCTGACCCCGGGACGTAGGCCCAGACGTCGAAAAGGTAGAGGTCGCGTCGCTTGATCTCGTCGGCGAGCTCGCCCAGATTCTTGGCGAACAGGATCGGGTACGCGGGCCACAGGATGCTCCCGAGCCCGTGCGTGCGCGTGTACTTTTCTATCTCCTCCGCAAATTTAACGATCTCCCCGTCGACCACCTCAAAGTAGCGCAAACAGGTGAATTGCGTGACACCGCCGAAGGTCTTCCACGACGGCGGCTAGACCGCCCGGCGGCTGTAGTCCGGGTGATCGGCCGGTTCGAGCAGGCGGGAATAGACGCGAATTAAAGGAGACCTTGGAGCTTTGGGGGGCACGGTAAGGCTTGGGTTGTGGGGATTTTGCCGCGGTTGGCAAACGAGGAGCGCGGAATGAATTGGTTCGAGGTGGACGGGCAGGTCCCTGT
>Ga0335397_10000753_pt1 | contig 43179 bp, 21 predicted proteins | sample MAT04_FD_205740 | JGI IMG/M metagenome (GOLD analysis project Ga0335397, IMG submission 205740) | Freshwater microbial communities from Lake Fryxell liftoff mats and glacier meltwater in Antarctica - MAT-04 (spades assembly) (version 2) ... | reverse complement strand
CTCAACGTCGGCTTCAGATTCAGTTTCAGATGCGTCGTCGTCTTCGTTCGCAACCACTGGCGCAATGGCTTGCAGCTTCTCGCCGGGTTTCGGATTGATGAGTTTCACACCCTGCGTATTGCGTCCGGTCTCGCGGATTTCAACAACACGCGTGCGCACCATCTGTCCCTTATTGGTGATCAACATGATCTCATCGGTTTCCCGGACGGTCAGCGCCCCGACCACATCCCCCGTTTTGTCTCCGGTCTTCATAGTGATGATGCCCTTTCCTCCGCGACTCTGCACACGGTAGTCCTCGAATGGCGTACGCTTGCCGATCCCGTTTTCCCCGGCGACCAGCAGCGTGCATTCATTGTCCACAATCGCGGCGGCGATCACTTTATCGCCCTTAACAGGACGAATACCCCAGACGCCGATACTGTTGCGCCCCTGATCACGCATCTCCTCCTCATTAAAGCGGATGCTCATTCCGCCCTTGGTAATCAAAATGATCTCGTTCAAGCCGTTCGTGAGTTTGCAGTCGATCAGCTCGTCGCCTTGCTCAATCTGGATCGCAATGATGCCGCCTTTGCGGATGTTTTTGAAATCGCGGAGACTCGTCTTCTTTACGACGCCGCTCTGCGTGGCAAATACGATGAAGAGCTTGTCACTCCAGGTTTCTTCCTCGGTTTTAAAGCCCTGAACCCGGATGGTCGCAGCGATTTTTTCGTCAGAACGAAGCTCCAGCAGGTTTGCGATACTGCGGCCCTTGCTTGCCCGCGACATCTCAGGAATTTCAAACACGCGCTCGACGTAACAACGTCCGCTCTTGGTAAAGAACACGAGGTAATCGTGCGTGGCTGCGGTAAAGAGATGCTCGACGAAATCGTCCGCATCCGCCTCGGTCGCCCCATCGCGGGTAACCATTCCCTTCACGCCCTTGCCGCCGCGACGCTGTGCGCGATAGGCGGAAACTGCGGTGCGCTTGATAAAACCACCGTGCGTGATCGTGATGATACAACCTTCGTTCGCGATGAGATCTTCAATGTTCATCTCGCCTTCATCTGGAACGATCTGCGTGCGGCGCTTATTCCCATACTTCCCGCGAATTGCGAGGAGCTCTTCTTTGATGATGAACAGCACCCGTGATTCCTTGGCGATGATGTCGAGCAAGTCCTTAATCGTTTCGAGAAGCACGTCGTACTCTTTCTTGATCGACTCCTGCTCGAGTCCGGTGAGCTGATAGAGGCGCAGGTCGAGAATCGCGTTTACCTGGCGCTCGGTGAACTTGTATTTCCCGTCTGTAAGCACTGCCTCGCTGCGGATCAGAATCCCCAGCCCTTCCACTGTCGCTTTCTGCCAAGCCAGCACCAGCAACTTGGCTTTGGCATCGTCGCGATCATCGGAATCGCGGATGATTTTAATGAACTGATCCAGATTCGCGAGAGCGATGAGCAATGCTTCGAGACGCTCGGCGCGTTCCTCTGCTTCCCTCAACATGAAGCGCGTCCGGCGCAACACCACTTCGCGGCGGTGGTCGATGTAGCAAGTGATCGCGTCTTTGAGATTCAGGATCTTCGGCTTGCCACGATCAATCGCGAGCATCGAAGCCGAGAACGACGATTCCAGCGCGGTATGTTTGAAAAGATTGTTGATGACGACCTTTGGATTGGCGTCGCGCTTGAGATCGATCACCACGCGGGTCTGTTCATCGGACTCGTCCCGGATGGCGCTCACTTCAGTAATGATCTTTTCGTTCACCAGATCGGCGATGCGCGACACGAGTACTGCACGGTTCACGTTGTAGGGAATCTCGGTGATGATGAGTTGTTCGCGCCCACCTTTCGCTTCAACGACACCGATTTTTCCACGCACGCGGACTGCGCCTTTGCCTGTGGTAAAATATTGTTTAATCCCCGCCGTCCCAAGCAGATCACAGCCAGTCGGGAAGTCCGGACCTTTCACAAACACCATCAGCCCCTCAAGCGTGATGTCTGGATCATCAATCTGAGCACAAATCCCATCAATGATTTCGCCGAGATTGTGGGGGGGGATATTCGTCGCCATACCCACCGCGATACCCGTGCCGCCATTGACCAGTAGATTTGGGAACGCCGCAGGAAGCACCACGGGCTCCATCAGACGTTCGTCATACGTCGGCACGTAATTCACCGTGTCCTTGTCCATGTCATCCATGAGCGCTGCGCCGAGATGCCGCAAACGCGCCTCGGTGTAACGCATGGATGCCGGCGGATCGCCCTCGACGCTGCCGAAGTTCCCCTGTCCTTCGATCAACATTTCTCCCATCGCCCACGGTTGCGCCATGTGGACTAGTGTCGGGTAGATCGCCTGATCGCCGTGCGGATGATAGTTACCCATCGTGTCGCCGACAATTTTCGCGCACTTGATGTGCTTGCGATTCGGCATCACGCCGAGGTCATTCATCGTGACCAGGATGCGTCGTTGCGAGGGCTTTAAACCATCGCGCGCATCGGGCAAGGCACGCGAGATGATGACGGACATCGAATAATCCAAAAAGGACTTCGACATCTCGTCGGCCACATTCACAGGAATAACTTTTTCGTTTTGATGATACATGAGTGGTTAGGAGGAAAAAGGAGGAGGGATTAAGGAGGAAGTTTGGGTGTCAGTTACTCGCAGGGTAATGGATTCCGCAGAATCTTGGGACTACGCCGCCCAGTGATGCCCGATGTGGCTTTGCGCTTGCGGTGTCGTGCCATGCGAGCGATGCGTCGTCTTTAAGATATGCCAGCCCGATTTCGATCCCGGCTTTTGCTGCTTCGGCTAATTTGGTTTCCGAGGATTCAGCAAGCTCCAGCCATTTGCTTTTGAGCGCCAAGGCAGTAATGGAGGATTTCAATTCCGCAATCGCCTCCGGGGAAATTCGAGCATTGCGACGCATTTGCTCCAGTAGCAGCAAAGGAGTCCAACCAGGGTCTTTGGCGCAGGCAGCCCATATTACCGCATACAGAGGATAAGCTCCGTCATGCGCGACCAGATCAATCATATCACGTGTTTCAGAGCGTGAACCCATCGCGAGAGCCTTGTTGGTCAGCGCGTCAAAAGTATGCAGACGCCACTTTAAAACTGGATCGGCTTGAATCGGGAAAAAGCGCCATGCCGCATCCTGCGCCCACTCGAGTTTCACGCCGTCGCCTTTGCGTTCCACCCACACGCGCCGATAGGAAGGCTCCCATATCTGCCGCACTATCTGAAATCCCGCATCAGAAAGCGTTTTACAATCGCTCTCGCTCGCAGACGTCACCGCTTCTTCCGCATCGTGAAATATATCAATATCCTCACTATAACGCGGCGTGCTAGGTCCTGCGTTCAGCGCAATACCGCCTGCAATATGACTGGCTACGCTGCGATTTGCAGCGATCAGATCAATCACTTCTTTTTGTAAAGGCGTTAGAGGCATTGCTCGATTTTGTATGCTGCCTGCCAGGCATCTCGTCCGCCATGCTGACGCAAACGCCGGATCACCAGTTGCACGTCTCCAACCGTGGAAATTTTCGCCTCGTGATGCCGGAACCAAAAGCACCAGGGAAAATCCCGCACCGACTCCAGCGCCAGCGCGAGCACGGCGGCTCCAGCGGGTCGGTTGTCGGATGGCAAGACTGTTGTCATGATGGGGCACTGGCAGAAGGATAATGAGGTAAGCGCTAGCTTGCGGGATAATCGGGCGGCGTTTCGTTGAGAGAAAATGAAGTCTGACAACGTGTGATTTCAGTATTCAACTCGCTGATGCGATTGCGTGCAGCAGTAATCTCGGGAGCCAGATCAGTGACATGCAGCCGAGTCACCCTCCCTTCGCGACGAACAACCACAGGCAACCCTTCAATACGATGACGCTCCACCACATCCAGAAAAGCCTCATTCAGGCCGCGTTCTGTCAGCAAATGCATCGGCACTCCGGGTGCGAGTGGAAATTCATCGTTCATATTTTCAAATTGAAGTAGCTCACTGTTTTTTCAAAGGCTTCTTTAGCAACAACCGTCATTTCTTCAGTGCCACCATAAGCTAAAAGCACGGGGGTATGTTCACCGTTATTATAGAGAGCCCAGCGATCAACAACCGGCCTGTATATCGCGAACAGATTACGAAGACTGACTTCAAATCGTCTATGCAAGTCTTGAAGGGGGACGTTATGCCCGCCCTGCTCCACCCGATCTCCAACCCTTTGGATGGAATCCTCCACACTGGGCAGCATAAGATAATCCAGCCGGATGTGATAACCCGCTTCTTTCGCCCGCCGAAAATGCCTTGCGTAAGTCTTTCCGCTAAGTGTGGTTTCGAGACAAAAATCCCGCTTCTGCTGAACGAACTGTTCAAAGCGCTGAAGTACGATGCGCCCCGCCTCAAACTGGGCGCGGGTGGGATCGAATGGCGATAAACCTCTGGCGACTTCATCTGCATTCAGAAAATCGAGTATTGCGATTTCGCGGGGAGCAAAACGCTTGATGAACGTCGTCTTCCCCGCGCCATTTGGGCCTGCGATGACATAGAGTGACGACATTCACGATAAAAGTTGGATTCCAAACTAAACATCCAGGCGTGCATTGAGCGCGTTGTCTTCGATGAAGACACGGCGGGGTTCGACGACGTCGCCCATGAGAATAGTGAACATCCGGTCGGCTTCCACTGCGTTATCCTCGTTGAGATCCACTTTCATCATCTTGCGTTTCTCCGGGTTCATCGTGGTCTCATACAGTTCCTTGGCGTTCATTTCACCCAGACCTTTGAAGCGCCCGATGCTCATGCCTTTTTTGCCAATCTCGAGGACCTTTTCCAATATAGCCGGGACGGTAAAGAGCGGATGTTTCGTCGCCTTTTCGCCTTCTCCTTCCGTGAGTTCAAACAGCGGCTTGTCGCTGTGATCGTAGTGCGCGATGTCGAAGCCCTTGTTGTGAAGCTCGACTAAAAGACCTTCCACCGTTTTGGTCTCGTAAAGTTCGATCAGACGGGCGCGACGGCGGATGCCTTCCTCCTTTTTCTTCGCTGCCACAGGGGTGGCTGCTGCCTCGACGACAGGCTGGCCATTTTCATCCAGTGTCACCGGCACTTCCGGTGGCTGTTCCTCATAAAGTGCAAGATCGCGATTGGCCTCATGAAATTCGCGCAGGCTTTCCTGGGTGGCAAAGTATTGCACCTTCTCTTCATTACCTTCGCGGATACGAACAAGATACAGCGGAAGCGATCCATTTTTCCCGCGCGCACTGAGGTAATCCTCAAAATCACCGCCGTGACGACGAATGGCGTCGCTGTATTTGGCGAGACGCTCTAGCAGTGTGAGTATTTCTTTAAGCTGATCGGCCGGGAGTTCCTTGCCGTCGGATAGATTTTTGAGTCGCACTTCCTCCGCTCCCAACTGAATGAGCATTTTGTTCAGCGCGGCGTCGTCATCCACGTATTGCTCACGCTTTTTGCGGGTGATTTTATAGAGCGGCGGACAGGCAATGTAGATTTTTCCAGCGCGCACCAGTTCAGTCATCTGACGGTAGAAAAAGGTAAGCAGCAGTGTGCGAATATGAGATCCATCTACGTCCGCATCAGTCATAATGATGATGCGACCGTAACGCAGCTTTTCCATCTTGAAACTCCCCTCCTGGTCGCCGCCACCGATTCCTGTTCCGATGGCAGTAATGAGCGTCTGGATTTCCGTGTTTTGTAGCACTTTATCGAGACGAGCTTTCTCGACATTAATGATCTTGCCCTTGATAGGCAGGATCGCCTGATAGCGACGGTCGCGGCCTTGCTTCGCGGAACCACCTGCGGAGTCGCCTTCGACGACATACAGCTCGGTAAGATCGGGATCGCGTTCGGAGCAGTCGGCTAGCTTGCCAGGAAGACCACCACCGGTCAGCGCGCTCTTACGCACCGTTTCGCGCGCCTTGCGTGCGGCTTCCCGTGCGCGGGCGGCCATGAGGCCTTTTTCGATGACTCGCTTGGCCACGTTGGGATTCTGATCGAAATGCAGCATCAGCCCTTCGTAAGTGATTGAACCCACAATGCTCTCCACCTCAGGCGAAACGAGTTTCACCTTGGTCTGGGATTCAAAACGCGGATTGGGGTGTTTGATGGAAACTACAGCCGCCAAACCTTCGAGCACATCCGGCCCCGAAATCGCGGGATCCTTCTCCTTAATCAGCCCGTTGCTCTTCGCGTATTGATTGATCGCACGCGTGAGCGCACCACGGAAGCCACTGGAATGCGCGCCGCCGTCTGGATTCGGAATCGCATTCGTGTAGCAGAGCAATTGCTCGTTATAGGTGTCCACATACTGGATCACGACCTCGACAATGATCTTCTCTTTCGCCCCCTTGACGGAAATTGGTTTCGGATGCACCAGCGCTTTGTTTTCAGCAAGCTTGGCAACGTATTCCTCGATACCGTTCTTGTGCTGAATGAGCTCCGGCTTCATCCCTTCGATTCGCTCGTCGATGAAATTAAAAATGAGTGGCGCGTTGATATAAGCCAGCTCATGCAAGCGGTTGCGGATCCGCTCCGTCTTATACTCGATCGTCTCGGTAAAAATCACCGGATCCGGCATAAAGGTAATCAGGGTTCCCGTATGTGTCTTGTTTTGCACATCGCCGATTACATTCAGCTTTTGCGTCGTCTTGCCTTGCTCAAACCGCATCGCGTAAACCTGTCCATCACGCGTCACCTCCACCTTAAACCACGACGACACCGCATTCACACACTTCGCACCCACGCCGTGCGTTCCGCCTGAGTATTCGTAGTTACCCTGACCATACTTACCGCCCGTATGCAGCACAGTGAGAGCGACTTCCACACCAGGTAGCCCGGAGTCCTTATTGATATCCACAGGGATACCGCGCCCATTGTCGCGGATGGAAATGGAGCCGTCCACGTGGATGTTCACATCGATGTGCGTGCAATAGCCTGCCAGGAATTCGTCCACAGAGTTATCGAGCACTTCGGAGACACAGTGGTGCAACGCCCGTTCATCCGTTCCACCTATATACATACCCGGCTTCTCCCGGACGGCCTCTAGCCCTTTTAAAGTCCGTAAATCGTCGGCATTGTATTCGGCTTTTTTTGAGGCGGTTGAAGGCAGGGTTTCAGGAGTTGCAGACATAGAAAAAGGTGTATCGAAACGAAGGGTCAATTTTTACCGTTTTACTCCTCATTTCACAAGACAAACATTGTCTTAAAAACACAATTGCTTGCGGATGCCACAAACCCCAAACCGCGATATGGTGTGGAAATGGACTTTTACGGCTAAACAACCGCGCGCTCGAAAAAACAGGCTGATTATTGCAGCCAATTCCACCTGACAATTTTCATCGGCCCATGAAACCATTCGTTATCTTCGGAAGGCGCTTTTACGGCGATCACTTTACGGGCCCCAGGGTCAGCTTCGATCCATACATTTTCACCGAGATAAGCCATGATATGCACTCCGTTTTGAGTGACAGAAAGATCGCCCGGCAAAACCTGCGAGTGATCCAAGGCGTTGAGGCTGGGCGTATCCAGCACATAGACGGTAAGCCCATTGTAATGCTGCCCCAGCGACTTCGCTGTGCAGTCATACCACCAAAACACTATCGCACGGCGAACCAACCCGCCATCCAGTGTGAGCAAGCCGCGCTTTACCATCGCGTCAATCATTCCACGGCGGATCAATCCCGAGCAGTCGATGCCGCCCCGATTTTCTCCTCCCCAATGATACGTCACACCCTCATAGCGGCGCAGCGCTGCCAGGTAATCAGCCCGCAGCGTCTGGGTATCGATCCGCCTATCCGGCAGAAGCAGGAAAACCGTAGAGACGCCCGTGACCGTAATCAGCGTGAAACGCAAAGCGCGGCGCTTCCAAGTCAGTGCAATCCACCCAAGCCACAAAACGGCGACTAAAATCACACCAGCCAGTCGTGTCATCCGATAGCTCTCCGGTTGAATCACCAACACGATCCAGGCAACAAGCGCCGCCATCCATAGAATCCAAAGCGAACGAACCGTGAGGAGTTTTTTCATAGGAAGCGACCTAAACGGGGCAAGAGCCAAGAAAAGGCGTTATTCGAAGCGTGAGCGAATCTGATGTTTCGAAACCAAGTTTGCCACTTCGGTGCCGTCTCCAGATTCGTAGAATTCGATCATCCGGGCATTGAATTCCAGTCTAACCGATGCGGGGAGCGTGATAATATCCTGGCCTGCTTCGAGCAGGATATTGTTCATCAATAACCGACTAGTGCGCTTGTTGCCGTCCCAGAAGAATTGAGCCCTGCAACCAGAAAGAAAAATGCTGACAGCCCTTTCAAAAGGATTTTCCAGTTCTTGAATGACAACGCATGTGTCTTCGAAAAGTTTGTCGAGGGTTTCGTGCGAGGGTGGTTGGTACTGGGTGCCTGTAATACCTACTTTTCCAGTGCGAAACACTCCTGGTTCCAACGCTTCAAATTTAGCGGCCGACAAATTGAATTCACAGGCGAGGGTTTTAGAAAGGGCCCGGTTCTCTTTTTTGAGCAGAATCTCCAAGGCATTCTTTTGTTGAAGCACCTGCTCTGCATCTGAAATTTTATGCCCACCAACGGTTATGCCTTCCAAGAGCGTTTGCACCTCAGGGAGCGTAAAGGGGTTCCCTTCATAATGGGCGACATCGTAAACGATTTCTGCAAACAGCTTTTGCGCTCTCCAAATGGCCCTTTTTGGGTTGGGTTCTGAGATTTCAGGCCATTCGATTTTTTTTGGATTAAGAAAAAAGAGTGGGGCTTTCAATTTGTTTGGAGGCTGTGCCATGAGCGATTGTTCCTTATATTTGTGGGACTGATAGCAAGAAGGTAGGTTTTAGTTTTGGATTTAACGAGAGGGCTTTGTTAATTTAGCGCACTGGTAATTTCAGACCAGATTGCGAAAAGAGTAACGGTTGCCACCCCCTTCATAAAGTGCCATTTAGTGAGACGTTATGAAATATATTGCCTCCAAGGTCGCTCTCGTTGCCGGCATTTTTTCAATCGGGCTTACGTCTTCGATCACACGCGCTGAGTCCAATGCGTCCAACCAGCTCAGGCTACCAGCAGTTTCGTCGCCGCTGCGCGAACAGGCTCCGGCCCCGGCAGGCGAGAAGATGTTTTCCCGACTGTCTGATCCAGCAATGACGGGAATGACTCAGATCCAGAAGATCGAGCCCGATAATCCCAAATCATTTCTCTATTACAGCGGCATGGCGGTCGGCGGTGTGGCGATCGGCGATATGGACGGCGACGGCAAGCCGGACATTTACGTGGCAAACGGTCTCGGGAAAAACAAACTCTTCCGACAAACCGGCGATTTGAAGTTTGAAGACATCACCGCCAGTGCGGGTCAAGTGGACGGCGGCGATGCATGGGCGGCGGGCGTTTCCATCGCGGATGTAAATGGCGACGGTCGGCTGGATATTTACGTCTGCAATTACATGGAGGCGAACATGCTCTATATCAACATGGGATCCGGAAAGGGCGGCGAGCCGGTGGTTTTTGAAGAGCACGCCAAAGACTACGGCCTCGATATCGTGGACAGTTCGCACAGCGCCTATTTTGCGGATTACGACAACGACGGGCTGCTCGATGTATTCATCCTCACCAATCGCATCGAAGATCCCGACGGCTCCCCCAAAGATATCCCCGTGGAGACAATGAACGGCGAATTGCGTGTCATTCCCGCGAAGCAGAAATACTACACACTCTGGCGCTGGGACGCGAACGATTGGGGCGTGGAGCCGAGTGGAAGTCCGGATCGTCTTTTGCGCAACGAAGGCAAGGATGCAAACGGCCAAGTGCGCTTTAAAGACACCACCAAGGCTGCCGGAATAACCGGGCGAGGAGACGGTCTCTCTGCGACATGGTTTGATTATGATCGCGACGGCGACATGGACATCTGGGTCGGAAACGACTTCAACGGACCGGATAAATTCTGGCGCAATAACGGCCATGGCACTTTTACCGACATCGTAAACGACGCCGTTCCCCATACGTGCTGGTTTTCCATGGGCGCAGATTTTGGCGACATCAACAATGACGGCTGGCTGGACTTTTTCATCGCCGACATGTCGGCCACCTCACATTTCAAAGGTAAGAGCACGATGGGCGCAATGGGCGGCACCGACCTCAAACGGGCGAATGCCTCCAAACCCCCGCAATACATGCGCAACTCGTGTTTCATCAACACCGGCACCGGGCGTTTTATGGAGGCGGCCTATTCGCTCGGCATCGCCAGCACGGACTGGACATGGGCGGTCAAGTTCGTGGATTTCGACAACGACGGGTGGCAGGATTTATATATCAACAACGGGCTGGTGCGTCAGGTAAGCGACGCCGACAAGGTCGTCACTCAGGACATGCGTGCAGGCAAGCATCAGTGGGATTTCTACAAAAACGATCCCATGCGCAAGGAGCAGCATTTCGCGTATCAAAATACCGGTAAGTTCAAATACAAGGATGTGAGTAAAGACTGGGGGCTGGATTACATAGGAGCCAGTTACGGCTGCGCTTACGCGGACCTCGATCGCGATGGCGATATGGACATGGTGGAGATCAGTGCCGACGAAAATGTGGCGATTTATCGAAACAACCAGACTGGAACGAATCGGGTGCTTTTCAAGCTACAAGGCAGGAAGAGCAACACCGACGGGATCGGGGCGCGCGTCGAAATTCACACGGAGACTGGCTTGCAAGTGAGGCAGCTTTCCCCACAGACCGGCTATCATTCCTGCAACGAAGCGCTCCTTCATTTTGGTATCGGCAGCAGCACGGCGATCAAGGAGGTCATCATCCAATGGCCCTCAGGCATTGAGCAGAAAATTGTTAATCCTGGGATCAACCAGCTTCACACCATCACCGAGCCGGAAAGCGGCCCGGGCATCACGCCACCCGTGCGTCCGCAACCCATGTTTACGAAAAGCGACGTGCTCAAATTCTCCAAACACAATGAGGTGTTCTTCGATGACTTCACCAAGCAGCTTCTATTGCCACACGGCATGTCGCAGCTCGGGCCCGGCATCGCGTGGGGCGATGTAAACAACGACGGACTCGATGATTACTACATGGCGAAAGGCGCCGGACAAATCGGGGAGATTCGATTCAACCAAGGTAAAGGGCGTTTCCTTGCGCGCTTCAGCGAAACTTTCCGCGCCGATAAAGCGTTTGAAGATGTGGCTCCCGTGTTTTTTGACGCCGACGGCGATGGCGATCTGGACCTACTGGTTGCAGGTGGAAGCTATCAATTTGAGAAAGACACGCTGGAGCAGCTCGACCGGCTTTATCTCAACAACGGGAAAGGTGATTTTACCCGGAGCATCACCGCACTCCCGTCCGACGGTATGCCGACGAATTCGGCTTGTGTCGCGGATTTCAACAATGACGGAAAGCTGGATGTCTTTCTCGGCGATCGCGTCGTTCCCGGCGAGTATCCGCTGGCGTGCAGCGGGCGTCTGCTTCGCAATGACACCAAGGACGGCAAGGCGAAATTCACAGACGTCACGAAAGAGCTGGCTCCTGGATTGATCGATCTGGGTCTCATCACCAGCGCGACGTGGTCGGATGCCAACGGCGATGGCACCCCCGATCTGCTCGTTACGCTTGAGTGGGGTCCCGTGCAACTTTTCTTAAACAAAAACGGGCGGCTCATCAACGTCGGGAAATTCTCGGGCTGGCTTTCTAGCAGTCCCGCCAAAGACGACGGCTTATCTTTAGTAAAAGAAGAACAGGGAAAGCTGGAACTCCTCGAAAAAACCGCTCCCGACATGCAGAGGCTCTCGGGCTGGTGGAATGGTATCGTCGCAGTCGATCTCAATCACGACGGGAGGATGGATTACTTCGTGAGCAACCAGGGATGGAATACGAAATACAAGCGCGTGCTGGAGGAAAAGCCGCGCCTACTTTACTACGGCGACTTCGAAGACAACGGCAAACGCCGGATCGTGGAGGTCAAACGCGAAGGCGAGACACTTTATCCTGAACGCGGGCGCTCCTGTTCATCTACCGAGATGCCATTTCTAAAGGCCAAGTTCCCGACCTACCGCGCTTTCGCCTCCTCCACGCTGGAGCAAGTTTACACACCAGAGAAACTCGCGTCGGCGCTGAAATTTGAGGCGAAGACTTTCGACTCCGGCGTCTTCCTCAATAAAGGCAACGCCGCAAATGGCGAGCCGACTTTCACCTTCGAACCTCTGGAATCACTCGCGCAGCTTGCGCCCGGCTATGGATGCGTGACAAGTGACTTTAATGGCGACGGCCATGCCGATGTCTTCCTCGCGCAAAACTTCCTCAATCCGCAGGTGGAAACCCCACGTTATGACGGCGGGCTTGGGCTACTGCTGCTTGGAGACGGCACCGGAAAACTCAAGGCCATCTGGCCAGGACAAAGCGGCATCAGCGAAGGCGGCGACTCCAAAGGCTGCACAGTCTGCGACCTCAATGGAGACAATTTCCCCGACATCGCCATCGGCTTGAACAACGACGGCATCAGCGCATTTATAAATACGGGTAAAGTCGGAAAGAATCTCGCGGTTCGTCTGCCGACAGACAAAGCCATCGGCGCAATGGTGACCGCTGAAATTTTAGGCCTCCCTCCGCAAACCGCTGAATACAGCGCAGGTGGAGGATACGCCTCGCAGTCTGCGCCGACCCTTTACTTTGGCCTTGGAAAAGCGGAGACAAAAGGAACGGTGAAAGTCCGCTGGGCAGATGGCAAAACCACCACGCATCCCATCACAGGCACTAATCTCAAAATCAGCGCACAGCCTTAACCACGCAAAACCAGTCCACAAAACACATGAAAAGTCTGTCCACAGAACACACGGAGATACACAGAAATTAAGAAGCCAAAACGCTAAAACTGCCTTGCTAACAAAATACTAATTAGTGGCTCCAATCACACATCCTTAGCCTTGGCCTTCCCAAACAAGCTTTCTTGTTCCTTCTTTTCCGTGTCATTCCGCGTGTTTCGTGGACAAATCTTCGTGTGTTTAGTGTTTTTTGTGGACCTGTTCTAAATAGGTACGAGAGCAACCTTTCTCCTTCTTCCTTTCCATGCCCTACAAATTCCTAGCTTTCATTTTCATGTTAGCGGTTACGGCATCTGCAGAACCAGTCGCAACGCAACCCAGTCCGCAAACGAACCAGGCACCCAATATTTCCATGCTCGCTAGACCGGGATTCAATGCAGCGCAAAAAGGTGAATTTGAATTAGCGTCTTCACTTTATGAAAAAACGGCAAAGGCAGGAGACAACGACTCACGCTGGCTTTTGGCCGGTCTTTACCTGAGCGGAAAAGTCCGTGACGGCTCAAAGGTGCGCGCCAGGGAACTCCTTGAAACTGCGGCCGCCGAAGGACATCCCGCTGCGAGTTTTGATCTCGGATCTTTGTTTCAAGCAGGCGCATTCGACGGGAAACCGGATATTGAAAAAGCACGATTCTATTACCAGCAATCTGCAGAGGCAGGACATGCGAGGGGACAGTTTTTCATAGGGAATCTAACCATAGAAGAAGGAGCAAGTCACGACGACAAAGCTGCTCTGGAATGGTATCAAAAAGCCGCTGCGCAAAATCTGCCGGAAGCAAAATTTGCCCTCGTTCAGTTTTACGACACGGGACGCGCCGGGGTCGGCGTTGATACCATCAGAGCTACCGCACTCTGTCTCGAAGCAGCCACTGCAGGCAGCACGCTCGCGATGAATGACATGGGTATCCGCTACCAGCGGGGAACCGGCATCACTAGGGACGACGTCGCCGCGATCGGTTGGTTTTCACTCGCAGGACAGTTCAATCTCGCTGCGGGGCACATTAATCTGGGGAGCTGCTTCGAGACCGGTCGCGGCTGCAAGCAGGATCTCAATATTGCCGGTAGCCATTATGCCGCCGCCTCGAAACTCAATCATCCTGTCGGCCAGTTCATGCTTGGGAGATTCTTCGAGGAGGGCAAAGGGACTGAAAAAAATCCAGCGCACGCTTATGTTCTCTACTCATATGCTGCTGCACAAAACCACGCGGAAGCCATCACGCGTCGCGACGAACTGAAAAAGAAGCTGAGCAAAGAACAAATCGCCGAAGCGGAAAAGATGCTGAAAGCAAATTCCGCCCCCTGACACTTCCCCGCCTGTTTAACCTAAATCCATGAATAGGATCCCCGAAACACGCAGAACACGCGGAAAGAAAACAATTTAAAGCCAGGGTGCAACGCACCGATTGGGTGAACGACCATCTTATCAGAAGTGCCTTTATTTTCGCGTGTTCTGCGTCTTTCTCGGATCCTAATGCCTTTTATAGGTTTCAGCCGTGACTATTCAGAACTAGTCCACGGAACACACAGAATGACACAGAAGGAGAGGGAACAAAAATAACCCATTTCACTCACAAAGGGGTGTGATTAAAAGTGGGTGCGGTTGACGCGCGAGCGGCGGTGAAGCCGCCCAATGGTGCGCATGCTTCCAGCTTGCGCCTACCCGCAATACTACGCCTAGCGTTGCAGGTGGGCATTCCACGGAAATCATCAGCATTTGTTTCCAATTGGCTGCGATGCGCGGCGCAAGCTGGAAGCTTACGCTACATTGCTTCGCTCCTCTGGCTTCGCCAGCACCTCCCTCAACCGCACCCACTTTTAATCGCACCCTTCACAAAGCCTTCCACTTTAAGCCTTTGCGTTCTTCGCGGTTCGTCCCTATTGCCGCTTTTATTAGATTCAACGTACTTACGAACAAGGTCACCCAGTGGTATATCCCTTCACTTACGCGGATTGGAATTGGTTTACCTGACCACCTCTAAAAATTCCGTATAATTCCGTGTCTTCCGTGGACAAACTTTTTGCATAATTCCGGCTATACACCGGTTTCCGCCACTACTTTTTCAGCAAAGAGAGCGCATAATGCAGTAATCTTTTCATGTCTTGCGAGTGCCTCCACCCATTCAATGGGAATGGTGTTTACGCCATAGCACACGCCAGCAAGGCCACCTGTCACACTGGTAGTGGTATCGGTGTCGCCTCCCAGATTCACAGCCTTCAGTAAACAGTCCTCAAAACTCCCGGTTTTCAGCAAACACCAGATTGCCGCAGTCAACGTATCCACGACATAACCGCTTGAAAAAATTTCCTCTTCGCTTTTTTCCGCCAGATTGCCCGAGAGCAGACTTGCAAAATTGGGCCGTTCATCTGGAAAAGAACCCAGATCCATAAAGGGGGTGATGGATTTTAATGCGTATTCGTACGAAGTCTTTGGAGACACTCCTTTAAAAAGCGCCCTTACCATCAATCCGTAAAACGCACAGGCGAGCTGACATCGACGATGCGCATGGGTCAGGCATGACGCGCGACATATTAAATCGACTTGCTCATCGATCTTTCTGCCCGATGTAAAAAGCGCGACTGGCAAAATCCGCATCAACGAGCCGTTCCCATTATCACGGTCATTGTTACCGCCACACTCTTCAGGCGGCTCGCCGGTAGCGAGATTCGAAATCGCAACGGATGTCGTGCCACCAATATCGAAAACCTGACCATATGGTCGCCAAAGCCCTCCTTCAAACCAGGCCACAAAACGTCTGCCCATGTCATGGAGATCGTAGCCACATTCCAACAGACTTTCCGTGCCGCAAAGCAACAGGGATGAGTCATCACTCCATGTTCCCGAAGGCTGATTATGGGTGCCGTATCCTCTCATTCCCTTCACCGGATCTTCCTGCAAAACAGCGCGGTCTTTAAACTCCACAGGCACACCGAGCGCATCGCCTGTAATAGCGCCCAGCAAGCCACCCGAAACTCTTTCACAAGAAGTCATAGAAATGAAGCCCAGTGTAAGGTGTGTGTTTCAGCAAGACACCATAAAATTAAGGCGCAATTCACAAAGCTGGATCCAGGAATGGTGCGTGGTCGATGGAAAGGAAGAAGGAGCAATGACGAAGGTGAAAGGGCGTGGCGCGTGCAATTAATTAAAAAAAATGGTGCCTTCCATAGCGCGAAGCACCACTCCATTTTTCCCCAAACCTTTTTCCTTCCTCCTTCCTTTAAAGTCACGGCTTGACCATCTGCCGCTGGCTTGCGACAAGGCGCGCCCGCTTTTTCACCAAACCAATGAACCTCGTCACATCCCTCAAACTCCTCAAAGGCAACACGAAATCCAAAGTCGAAGCTGAAATCAGCAAAACGGGCGGCCTTCTCCGCCTCGCGCCCTGCTGGGTTCCCCGCTCCTTTCTTCAGCCCGGCAAACGCCTCAAACTGCATCCCGATGATCTTTACGCCTTCGGCTTGAATCGCGGCGGCATCGACGAGCGCTGGTTCGCCAGCACCACCCCTTGTGCCAACGAAAACCGCACGCCCGATGAAGGCTTGAGCTATGTGGTCGTCGGCAAGGAAAAGTTCACCCTACAAAAGGCAGTGGAAGATTGCGGCTCCACGCTCATCGGCAGTTCGATCTGGAAGAAATATAAGAAATGGCCGGTTTACTCGAAGTTCTTCGACAACATGGGGCCGATCCCACACCACATGCACCAGAGCGCCAAACAAGCCGCGCTGGTTGGTCAGGAAGGCAAGCCCGAGAGCTATTACTTCCCGCCGCAACACAACAACGTCGGTAATAATTTCCCTTACACGTTTATGGGACTCGAACCCGGCACGACCAAGGCGCAGGTTCGTAAATGTCTTGAGAATTGGAACAAAGGCGACAACGGCATTCTCGATCTTTCTCGCGCTTATCGTCTCAAACCCGGCACCGGCTGGTTGATTCCGCCGTGCGTGCTGCACGCTCCCGGTTCGCTTTGCACTTATGAGCCACAATGGGGCAGCGATGTTTTTGGAATGTATCAGAGCCTGGTGGAAGGACGCGAAGTGCCCTGGAGCCTGCTCGTTAAAGACATGCCGAAGAAGTTTCACAAGGATCTCGATTTCATCGTCGATCAACTCGATTGGAATGGAAACACCGACGAAAACTTCAAGGACAACCACTACCTCGAGCCCATTCCAGTCGCCGACACCCGCAAAGAAGGTTTCGTGGATCGCTGGATTGTTTACGGCAAGGTCGCTGGCGAACAGCTCTTCACCGCTAAAGAACTCACTGTAAACCCCGGCGTTACATGCACCATCAAGGACACTGGCGCTTACGGTCTCATCTGCGTTCAAGGCAGCGGTAAGATCAACGGTCTCCCGCTCAATTCGCCAAAGCTCATCCGCTTCACCGAGCTCACCGAAGATGAATATTTCGCCACGGAAGACGGAGCCAAAGCGGGTATCACCTTCACTAATACGAGCGAGACCGAACCGCTCGTCTGCTTGCGTTACTTCGGCCCTGAAGTAAACCCAACCGCCCCCAAAATGGGCGCGTATAAGAAGAACAAATTCAACTAGGCAACAACTGCCTCATCAAAACGCCGACTGCCACCCAGCAGTTGGCGTTTTTTGTTTTTAGATCGTCTGACTTAAAAAGCCGCCATCTACGCGAATATCCGCCCCAGTCACAAAACTAGACGCTGCATGGCTTGCAAGGAAGATGCACGCGCCGGTCAATTCCTCGGATTTACCAAAACGTCCCATCGGTGTGTGTCCCCAGATAGCATTGGTGCGAGCCGTCGGTGAACCGTCATCATTAAAAAGCAGCTTACGGTTTTGCTCCGCCGGGAAAAAGCCGGGCGTTAAAGTATTCACTCGCACACCTCTGGTTGCCCATTCGCGGGATAGGAATGTGGAAAGACTCAGCACTGCCGCTTTCGACGCACTGTAAGCTACCACTCGAGACAAAGGCAGATGGGCACTCACGCTCGCGATGTTGATAATAGAGCCGCGACCTTGTTCGCACATGGCTGGACCAAACTCCTGACAAGGCAGCAGCACGCCGCCGACGAGATTCATATCAAAATTTGCACGCCAGTCTTCCAGCGCGATACTTTCCACTGGGCGCTCCGGCGTAACGGTCACCTTTGGGTCGTTCCCGCCTGCAGCGTTCACTAAAATGGTCGGTGCACCGAGCTGTGCCGTCACCGCCTGATGCGCCGCCTTGATCGAATCGCGATCCATCGCATCCGTTGTAAAAAATTCCGCCTGACCGCCAGCCTTACGAATTGCATCCACACGGGCCTGTCCTCGCTCTGAATTACGGCCGAGCACCGCTACCTTTGCGCCTGCAGCTGCGAGACCATCTGCGAGCGCTCCACCGAGCGCTCCGGTTGCACCGATTACCACAGCGACATCTCCAGAAAGGGAAAATAGATTATTCATAACAAGCCGCGCACCTCACCGCAGAGCGCAACACCATGCAAGACCGGATTCCCTCCGCCCAACATGGGACAACCTGGGAGGCTGTTGAAAAACTCTGATTATGGAATTGGTGTGTGAGTTTGAAGGTTCCTACTCTTTGTCTTGCTCTTGATCTTACTCTGAAAACGCCCCTTTGGATTAAGAGCAAGACGAAGAGTAGGATTTCATCCCGGTGATATGTGCCGCTGCGTATTTCAACAGTCTCCAAGGACTCAGCTTCAGGCTTTTGCCTTCCACTTTTTATAGGCTTCCACCAGTCGCGCAGAAAGATCACCCAACCGGCGACGTTCGCGATAGCCAACTAGACCCACAAGCCCCAGCGCTCCAATAACCGTCGAGGGTTCCGGCACAGGAACGATTTCAAAGTAAGGTCCGTCATCAACCTCCAGTGCCGTTCCGATCCACGCACCTGTATCATTATAGAAACTGATATTACCGAGGTCCGTGCCGGACAAAACGGGGTTATTTAGAAACTCAATACGATCCTGGGAGGCTGGACCGTGATCCACCGTTTCATACGGCGCATAAATAAATCCGCTCCATCCGTAAACCGCCAAAGTGAATCCATTCATGACAAAATCGGTAAAGATCAGCCGGTTGGTATCGCCGGAACCAAAGAAAATGGCCGAGTTTGCCGTAAGCGTCAGAACACCCATCTGCTCAGTTGCATTACTCAGGCTTCCGCTCACGCCTGCGATACTGAGCACACCGCCATTGAGTATTATATTCGCAGAATCATTCACACGACCATCCGCGCCATCCAGCAAGAGTGTGCCGCCACTATTGACGGTAATATCCGATGTTCCGCCCAGTGTATTCACGCCGTTCGCAAGGAGCGTTCCGCCATTGGTGTCAATCGTCGTGGAATCCGCAAATGTGTTGTCACCCGTCAGCTCTAAAGTTCCCGTATTGGTCTTTGTCATACCACCATTCTGAATCCGTGCGGAAATCCGCATGTCGCTGGAAGCCAAGCCGTTGTTGATATCGTATGTCCTGATGCCGCCATCCATGTCGATAAAACCAGGATTGGCGAGTGCACCACCGTTGAGAATTTGTGCCGTACCGGAAGTCAGGCTCGCATCCACATAGATATCATTTCGTAGTAAAATCCGCCCGGCATCTCCCGGGCCTGCAGACGAGTTCAAAGTAATCGTCGGACTTGCAGTGCCCCCAAAATGCATATCTGCAGTGCCTCCACCTACTTCCACCAGCAGCGTTCCGCCCGCCTGCACAGTGTTCGTTCCACCTGTGATCACCCAGTGCTTGTCCGAAATCAAACCGCCAGTGTTGATCGTATTCGTGCCGCCCGACCATGTAATCGAACCAAGCCCGATAATCGTATTGGCACCTGTGGTTAATGTGCCGCCGCTATTCGTGAGGCTACCAATGGTCTCCGTGCGCCCGCTGCCGGAGAAAGTCATGGCACCGCTTGTCATATTGATGCGCGCCGTATTTCCGATCTGCTCACTGGCCGCAAGCAAGAGTGTTCCGCCGTTGATGAGGATATCCGTCGTGGCATTCACGCCATCCGTCAAAATCGTGGTATTGCTGGAAGCCGAATTGTTTAACCGCAGCGTTCCAGCGGAAACGGTAGTCAAACCGGTGTAAGAATTGGTTCCCGACAGCGTTACTGTACCGGTCGTCGTCTTGTTCAAGGCAATCCCTGCACCTCCCAGACCAGCGGTCACCGTTCCGTTTTGCATTTCAAATGTCCCTGTGGTTGTGAGGGTGGACGTCCCGGTTCCGTCAATACGACCACCGCTAAACACCCCCCCCAGCGTTACCGTGCCCACGGTGTCGGTACGGTCCAATCCCATGTCCAGAATGGCGGAAGCTGATCCGGAAATCCGGTTCACGTTCACTACTCCTGTTGCAATAACGTCGTTGGTTCCATATAACAGCGTGCCGTTGTTTACATTGGTTGCCCCGGTATATTGCTGGCTGTTAGTAAAAGTCAGAGTGCCAGCGCCTTGCTTGGTTAAAACACCAGGACCATCCAAGACAGAGTTAATGGTTACGGCATGTCCGTTGGTATCGAAAATTGCACCACCATTCCCTGCGAGAATCTCGCTATTCGCCACATTACTTCCATTAAGGAAATTCAGGGTGTCTATGTTCGCCTTGAGCACCGTGCCGTTATAGTTCACCAAACCGCCGCCCCATCCATACTGAATCGCATTGGTGAAAACTGTGCCGCCGTCGAAATTGATAAGGCCCTGCGAAGTACCATTCTCACTAGCGTCAGCACCAATAAAAATGGTTCCACCGACATTTAAGGTACCGCCACTAATCGTCAGGCTGGTTGCGCTCCCGGTTCCATTCGTGGCGATATTATCTGCATACGATACGCTAATATCGCCTCCTGAACCAGACACACCTGTCGTCACTGTGCCGCCTGTTTGATTATAAATTCCCTTTCCATATTCACCCAGCCTGATCGCTGTGCTTGTGGATGTGGGAAAGAACAAAGGATCCTGTTGAAGGAACTGTCCGGTGATATTTAGCGTTCCACCAGTGACATTGATCGTACCAACCGAACCTCTCATAGCTCCAGCCCATAGTACGCCACCGATATTCATGGTGCCACCACTCATATTAAACACCCCCGTACCTGTAGTGACAGGTTGATTCCACGTGGGCCCACCACCTGGATCTGGTGCCCATGGAGGAAAAATAGGGAAGGCATTGAAAACCGTGCCAGTCTGGTGAAGCACGTTCACATAGTTAGGCGTGCCTGCCGTAGGTAGCCCTGGCCCTGTCAGATAGCTCAGCCGCGCTATCATGTTTCGATTAAACGTCTGTGCATTTCCAATTGGCGGGTTCGGGAAGAAGCCTCCGTTCATGTATCCACCCACAAACATATCACCACCTTGTGCTACTACGCCCAGACCCGTAGTCACTGTCCCATCATACATATTAAAAGTACCGGTGCCTCTATCACCGACACTGATTCCGCCATTATTCGTTACCGTTCCTCCCCCCACCCCCGGGCTGGTTCCTACATTAAAAGTTCCGGTAGAACCGGTATCGCGGCCGATGTAAAGCGTGCGCTGACCTGTCGCATCCATCAGGGCGGGATTGCCTGCACCATTACTGTTATAAACGTCCTGCGTTGCCCCCATGGTAAATGTGCCCCCATTGGTCACACTGACCGTTCCCGTTGCAGTCCCCTTGCCCACTGATACCGCAATTTCACCTTGAGCGAGTGTGTAAGGTCCGACATTGGCAACAAACGTAGAACCTGCGCCGTCCACATTCAGAATGCCGGTTGCCCCATCACCAATAATCACCTGACCGGCGCCTGTTACAGTCGTGGTAAACGTTCCGCCGTTCGTCACATTCAGTGTCGCGTTTTTTTGATAGCCGATTTGCGTGCTCCCATTCAGCGTTGTGGAAATAGTGGATCCCGTTCCTGTCACATTGATGACGTTATTATTCGTCGTGCCCGTATTGCTGCCGCCCAAAATGTTACCTGTGACATTCAGCGTTCCACCCCCGGTTACGGAAAGCACCGCATCATTGGAGGTATCTATGTTTACGGTATTCAAAACACCGGTTCCTGTAACGATACCCGTAGTCCCGCTAAAAAAGATCGTGGCCGCGCTGCTTGGTGCAGGGATGCCTGCATCCACGGTAATATTCGTTCCGTTTCCGATGGTCACATTATCCGCTGTTGGATTGGGATTTCCATTCGGTGTCCAGTTTGCAGGAGTGCTCCAGTTTCCACTCCCTGCAGAGTTGTAGTCCACAGCCTGCGCCACCGGCCCAGCCACCCACGAAACACCCAGGCACAATAGTCCACGAAGAAAACTCCTCAATAGGTCAAGCCTACCCAATATGAGGATTGGTTTTTTCATGGATTGCAAACTGGGGCATTTTTAGGGGGGAATAATTCTTCGACCTCAGAACGTAGAGGTTGGTTACAAGTTTATCAACGGCTACTTACAACTAATTAAGAATTTTTATAGCACATAAACATAAACCATTTTTATGGTGTCTGCGTCACCACCACCCGGAAGAAGTTATGGCCTCCGAGGAAAGGCACACTCACAGCGTTAATAGTTCCATCGGTGGCATTGACTGTTGGCGTGGCGGTCTGCTCAAACCAATCCGTCATATTTGTAGTGAATTCGACCTTATAGACCAATCCCGCCGCGATGTAGTCCACTCTACGAGAGTAATTTGCAAAATATGGACCTGAGCCTGTCTGGGTTGGTTTTCCGCGCTGAGTCACCACACCGCTTCCAAAGACCAGCATCTGTGTATTGGTAGAAACATTCGGATTCGTTCCAAATGCATACTCAAGGAGGTTGAGATCACCGTCACCATCGGCATCATCCGTAAGGCCGGCATTTGGCTCGGCTAGTCCTTGTTGGCTAGACCATATCTGGAATGTAGTAGTCGGTAAACCACGGGAAATCCGGTTATTATGCGTGTCAGCCACGTAAATAACGCCCGTCGCAGAAATCGCGATACCCGTTGGCCCCGAGAAGGCCGCAACGCTACCCAGCCCTGGAACACTACCAACTTTCCCTGCGGTACCTCCAATAGTGGTCACCACTCCAGCCGGGGTGATTTTGCGAATCGTGTTATTCTCGTTGTCAGTTACGTAAATGATTCCACTGCCACTCACAGCCAGATTGGTGGGTTTCTTAAACCGAGCTGCACTACCAGTTCCATTCGTGCTGCCACTCAGCCCTGCACTTCCAGCGATCGTCGTCACCACACCTGTAGGGGTAACCTTGCGAACGATCTGATTAAAGGTGTCCGCTACATAAATATTTCCATCGATATCCACAGCCACTCCGTTCGGTGATTTAAACCGTGCAGCAGCACCGGTTCCGTTTGCCGTACCAGAAGTTCCCACAGTTCCCGCAAGCGTGGTCACCGCGCCCGTAGAAATGACAATCTTCCGAATCGCATGGTTGGCGCTGTCAGCCACATACAGATTGCCTGCACCATCCACAGCAACACTGGCTGGATAGTTAAACCGAGCTGCGGCACCCGTACCATTACTAGTCCCTGCAACTCCCGCACTTCCTGCCAGCGTAGTCACCACTCCCGCAGGGGTGATCTTGCGAATCGTATGATTATCCTGATCTGCCACGTAAACATTGCCGATGGTATCCACTGCCACACCAGAAGGATTAAAGAATAGTGCCGCACTGCCAGTGCCATTAGTGCTTCCCGATGTCATCGCAGTTCCCGCAAATGTGGTGGTCACCCCAATAGCATTAATCTTTCGAATCGTGTGATTGTAACAGTCTGCCACGTAGGCATTTCCAAATCCATCTAGGGCTAAATCCGTAGGGTTATTAAACCAGGCAGCCGTGACCGCCGTATCCGCGCTTCCTGCTACACCAGCCAGACCTGCCAGTGTCACCACTCTTGAAGAGATTGCACCAAACACATCGAATTCACGGAAAGCCGATGCGCCATCGCCCGAGCTGTTACCGCTTGCATGCGTAGTTTCAAATCGCAACTCCGCAACTCCACTCAGACCCCGAACATTGATAGTCATCTGAAACTCACCACCATGCGGCTGGATTGGTCCTTTTGCTCCGAAACGATTGAAATCCTCGGTAACATGCCCATGCTGGTTACCAGGGTATTGCCAATCACCGTACCACTCATTATAAAACTGGCTACCATCCAATCTTCCAAGACTTCCAGGAGCATCAATTGGAGAGCCTTGATTCCCGCTGGCAGGTGTCAGCAAATTCGTCTGAAATGGTGCACCAGCAGGGTTGGTTAGCCCTTCACTAAAAGCAGTGCCACTATCTGGCTTGATACTCACAAATTCCGTCTCGCCTACCAGGCGATACAAAATAGTCACCGATTGCGCCGCCCGATGGGTATGCTTTCCGTTAGGTCCGGTTGTCTCCGTAGGGCCGCCCTCTGCCGTCGTGATCATGATTTTGTTAATATCATATCCATAAGGACTGAGTGTGGTATTCAGTTTATAAGTGACGTGAAAGGATTTCAAATCTCTGCGCAGCGCCGCTGTTGCAGGAGTATTATCGTAAGTTCCATCGGTCAGCACATTGATCCCTCCCCAGCTGGACGGCAAATGATAGGGACCAAATACATCGAAGTTACTTGTCACTGGCGTAGTTGGATCCAGCGTAGGCTGCCCAGTATTAATGAGATCGGTGCTGTTTACGCTAAAATTAGTCCCTAGCAGTTGCTTGGCGTAAGAATGCACTGCAACCGGTGGAGTCGTTGTGATTGTTGGGGTCGTGGTTATTTTACGAATCGCGTGATGGTAGGTATCTGCAAGATAAATACCTCCGCTTCCGTCCGTTGCGATTCCCTGTGCACCATTGTATTGCGCCACCGTTCCGTTTCCATCGCGCCCTGTCGTGAGCTCCATAACCCTGATATTATCAATCAAAATGGAGTTATCGCCACCCGTGTTCGTCCCCTGAAAAGTCAGTGTCGGCACTGCGTTGCTTGCGACGAAAGTAACCGAATATTCGTCAAAGGCATTCGTTCCTGCACCGGGATTGTAGCTCCCTATAGTGCCGGGATCAATTTGCCCCACATTTGGCGTGGAACCAATAATCAAATTCCAAGTCTGGGCACTACCTGGACGCTGTGAGGCCGCAAAACTCACCCGGTAGGTCCGCCCCATGATCAAGCCCCACAGTTTGGTCGTCATATAGCCGCCATTTTGGATAAACGCGACCTGGGTACCAACAGGAGCGACTTTTGCACCGAGAAACGCACTCCCATTTGCGGCAACACCCGCGCCGCTATAAGTCCAAGCCGTACCGGTTGGAGTGTATTGAAACGTTCCCGGCACCGCTGGCGTCTCAAAGCTATAGTCTGTAACACTAATATCCGGGCTATACCCCGAAATAGTGGTCACCACACCAGTCGCCGCTACAATTTTACGGACCGAGTTATTCCCTGCATCACTGACGAAAAGATTACCGCTGGCGTCTGCAGCAATAGCCATCGGATTCTTAAAACGGGCTGCTGCTCCAGTGCCATTCGCGCTACCGGAAACTCCTGCTGAACCAGCGAGAGTAGTCACGGCTCCTGCCTGTGTCACCTTGTGAACTACGTGGCTATTGTAATCTACCGTATAAACATTCCCGCTGGCATCCACGGTGACTCCCAAAATATTCCCCAATCCTGTTGCCATGGTAGTGACGACTCTCACGGCGTTAATTTTCCGCAATGATCCATTCCCCGAATCAGCAACGTAAACATTCCCAGATGTATCGACTGCAACGTTTGCTGGCGCATTAAACCGGGCACTTCCTCCAGTGCCATTCGCGGAGCCTGTAATGCCAACGCTGCCCGCAAAAGTGCTCACCACTCCTGCTGGAGTAATTTTACGGATCACATGGTTGGAGTAATCAGCGACAAATACATTCCCGCTCGCGTCCACTGCCACACCTCTTGGGTTATTAAAGCGGGCGGCGTTCCCTATTCCATTAACGCTTCCTGTGCTTCCGGCACTTCCGGCCAGAGTCGTCACAATACCCCCCGTGCTTATCTTGCGGATTGTATGGTTGCTCCATTCCGCAACGTAAGTATTACCGCTGCTATCCACGGTAACACCCGTCGGTATATTAAACCGGGCATTGTTCGCTGTGGAATCCACACTTCCCGCATTCCATGCACTTCCCGCCATGGTGGTTACTACTCCGCTTGATGTCACAATTTTCCGAATGGTATCATTCAGCGCATCCCCCACATACACGTTTGCACCGCCACTTTCCACAGCGATACCTGATGGGCTGTTAAAACGGGCTGCACTTCCTGTCCCGTCTGCAATTCCACTCGTGCCTTCCTTGCCTGCCAGAGTCGTTACCTCTCCCACTGATGTCACTTTGCGAATGGCCTGATTGCTCATGTCGGCGACATACACATTGCCGCTCCCATCCACAGCCACCCCACGAGGATACTCAAAGCGTGCAGCTGCCCCTGTGGCATTCACTTTCCCTGCAAAACCCGCACTACCCGCGAGAGTCGTGACGACACCGGCAGAGGTCACTTTCCTGATCGTATGGTTGTCGTGATCAGCCACATAAATATTTGCACCGCCACTTTCAACCGTGATGCCAATCGGATTCGTAAAGCGTGCAGCGCTCCCTGTCGCATCGGTGCTCCCTGTGCTTCCAGCAAGACCCGCCAGAGTGGTCACCACTCCGTCGGAAGTCACCATGCGGATGGTGTTATTACCACTGTCCGCCACATATACATTGCCGCTTCCGTCCACTGCCACACTCGTTGGATTATCAAAGCGTGCAGCGGTTGTTGTTCCGTTGGCGCTGCCTGCAACACCGCCACTGCCAGCGAGGGTGGTCACCACCCCGTCGGAGGTAATTTTACGAATTGTGTGATTTTGTTGATCGGCCACATATACGTTGCCGCCTCCGTCCACCGTAACACCAGCTGGTACTCTAAAGCGTGCATCTGAGCCCGTCCCATCCAGCTTGCCGGCAAATCCTGCTCGGCCTGCCAGGGTTGTCACCACTCCAGCTGGGGTGATTTTGCGAATCGTGTTATTCGCCGAATCTGCCACATACACGTTACCACTGGCGTCCACCGCAGCACCAGTCGGTGAGGAGAAACTGGCACCGGCACCGGTTCCATCCGCGTTACCCGTGCCGCCTGGCTGACCCACAAAGTTGGCCCATTCATAAGACCAGCCATTCCGTACCGTAACCGTAAAGCTGCCATTTGCAATATTACCGGATGGATCCTGCGCGGACACATTCACCGTGGTCGTGCCTAGTGAAAAGTAAGTTCCGCTCGCTGGTGTGGCAGTAACCGTCAGGTTATTGCTCACAATATCGGCGGCGAGTTTCGGGAACGTCACATAAGCCCCGCCGCCGTCCGTCGCTTCCACGGTTTGATTCAGCAAAGTGAGCGTAGGAGCAATCGTATCCGCCACGGTCACCGTAAAACTTCCAGGAGTGCCAACATTTCCGGCGGAATCACTTACCGTCACATTTACGGTAGTTACCCCCAGCGGAAAGAGACTTCCACTGGCTGGCGTGCAAATCACAGTTGCTGTGCCCAGATTATCCGTAGCAGTTGGAGCAAAGGTCGCCAGCTCTCCACCAAGGGTTTTAGCTTCAACCGTCAAATTGGAAAGCGCATCCAAGACCGGCGGCGTATTATCCACCGTGAAAGTCGCTCCGCTGGTCGGCGCGGTGGTGATCAAATTTCCGGCAACATCCGTGCCCACACTCATCGCCACCGTTGCAGTCCCGTTTCCGGCTCCAACTGTGTGAACATAAGTATATACCGTGCTGCTCGACTTCGTCATGTTTGTCGCTCCGAGCGTATTCGCTCCGCTGATACCAACCCTGACCACTGGTGAATCCTTCATCGCTTCGTTAAAAGTCGCCGTAATGGTTAGTGATGCTCCCGCCTTCACCATAGCGATGCTGGGCGAATAAGTGATCGCTGCAGTCGGCACCGTATTATCCACTGTGAAAGTCGCCCCACTGGTTGGCGTGTTAATGATGTTATTCCCTGCGCGGTCAACACCCACGCTTAGCTCCACCGTCGCCGTGCCATTTCCTGCACCCACTGTATGGTTGTAGGTATATACGGTGGTGCTCGACTTCGTCATATTCGTCGCAGCAAGCGTATTCACTCCGCTGATCTCGAGCTTGACCACCGGTGCATCTGCCATCGGTTCATTAAAGGTGGCCGTAATCGTGAGAATGGTTCCCGACTTAACCGCACCGCTCGGCGAATACGTAATTACCGCTGTAGGAGGTGTATTATCCACAAGGACCGCAGTGGTATTCGGGGAACTAAACGTGAGAGCTGCATTCACGCTCAGCGGATCACGGATCGTCGCCCCGTTCAAAGCAATCGGGGAAGCCAGCACGACGCCGTCGGAGTCGTTTTCACTCACCTGAGCCGTATATCTAAAGAGCAATGCGCTTGTACCGCTGCCGGAAATGTAGGTCGCCGTGCGGGCTGTTGCACCAACGGTAAGCGTCATGGATGGCGTTCCACCTGCAACCGTGACAGGACCATCAAAGTTGACGGTGAAATTCAATGCCTGACCTCCTGCATAGCTGCCATTCGCCGGAGGAGTCACGCTGGTGACAAAGGCCGGTGTGGTATCCACAGTCACCACTAATGCGCTCGTAGCAGTAGAGATGTTCCCTGCAAGGTCCGTCGCCGTCGCGGTGATGTTATGGGTGGCACTGCTCAGCGTGCTGGTCGTAATGGAGTAAACACCTGCGGGGGAAAGGCGGTTTTGCGGAATGATCGCTTTGGGAGTCGAAGTGCTGAACCAGCGCAACTCCGCCGTCTCACCACCACCACCCTGATAATACTCCATTACGATGTCGTAATTAACCCCTGCCGAAAGTGCGATGTTTCCACTCCATTCGGTGTCCCCCTGATCTATCCATTTGTCCACCAGGAGCACCCCATTCACCCAAAGACGGGCACCATCATCCGTAAATGTATAAAATGTATAAGTCTCGGAATGCTGAGGGGTCACCTGCCCACTCCAGCGCACGGAAAAATTGTCATCGTCCGTCATGGTTCCTCCAGGAATCGCATCGTTCCAATTGAAGTTCACCGTGGCATCAACACGCGTAAAGTTTACAGGAGCTGTCAGCGTTGTATTATCATACCACTCACCATACAGACCGGTTCCAGTCGCTCCCGTCCCACTGCCTACGGGTGTTCCCCCAGCATAAATAGTAACCGTCGCACCCGACTCCATCGTTCCAGTAAACGTAGGGGTATCATCCCCGGTATAATTATCGGTGTTAGAAACGCCGGTGTCGCTTGCAGCGAGCAGGTCGGGAATCGACGGTACCGCGGGGGCCGTGGTGTCCAGAATGATCACCAGCGCTGTCGAACTGGCAGATACGTTGCCTGATGGGTCAGTCGCGGTCGCAGTAATCGTCCGAGATCCCGCAGTAAGAGTGCTCACCGCAATCGAATAGTTGCCGCCTGTTGCAGTGCCGGTGCCAACCAGCGTCACCCCATCATAAATTTTCACCGTGCTGCCGCTTTCCGCCGTTCCAGTAAAAGTCGGCGTGGTCACGTTGGTGATATTGTCAGTATTGGAAGCACCCGCATCACTTGCCGCCGCAAGATCAGGAGCGGACGGCGCCGCAGGAGCAGTGCGATCCACTGTCACGGTGCTAGCGTTAGTCGTCCAGACAACGCCAACACCCACTTCATTTAACACAAAGTTGCCATTAGTGGCTCGGCCGGGGCCATTGGTTGGCAAAGACGCATCTTCAATTACCTCAAGGCGGAATCCGGTCACGTTACCGCTTATGCCTTTCACCACCGCCGTGTAAACGGTGGTTGCTGGGTTCGCTCCACCTACGAGGATGGATCCATCTCCCTGCACCGCGCTGGTCTCGCCACCGGTGCCCGCAAAAGAAACGAAATTCAGCACCGTCCATGTAGCAGTTACGTCGCCGCCATTATCCAGTCCGTCCGCAAAAGTAGTGCGGTTATCCGTGGTTGCAGAGAGGCGGAGCCGCCCAATGGCATGCTCGCTACCAAATGCATGAGTAAGGGTGAATGTGAACTGTGTGTTCACATTTGCCGTGATGTCGCTGGACGACTCCCAAACAATGGTGTTCGCCGCAGTGACCCCACCATTATCGTCGGCCCAACCGTTGGAACCGGAAAAAATGCCATCAATGGTAGACGCAGCGGTGGTATTGGGGGGATTAAAGTTTTGCGTAAAAATCGCTGCCGCGTTCTGCAACGGTATAGCGCTGCTGCCAGCATTGCCCGCCAGATCACTAAAGGTTATCGCAATCGCGACCAATCCTTGGGTCGTACTTCCGTTAACCACCAATGTGGCCGTCCAGTTATTGCCACCTACATTGGATACGCTTGCGGCTGCTCCTGCCAAAGTCACCGTAGGCGCCTGAATCGCTTCACTCGAAGTAAAACTCAGCGTGATCGTATTGCCCAGCGTCGCAAGCGCGGTGTTTGCGTTGTTGGAGGCGATGGTTACCGGTGAAAGTGTCGGCGCAGTATTGTCCACAAGAACTCCGGTGGTGTTTGGAGGAGTAAATGTCAGTGAAGAGTTATTTGTCGCCGCGTCCCGGATAGTTCCGCCCAAAACAATCGGCGAAGATGAAGTGATGCCGTCCGTATCCGTTTCACCTGCTTGCACAGTGTAGCTAAACACTAAAGCAGAGGTGCCGGAGCCAGAGGCGTATGAAGCCGTGCGCCCTGTGGCCCCAACAACAAGACCAAAGGTAGGAGTGCCACCTGCCACAATAACGGCTTCACTAAAATTGACGGTGAATGACAGGACTTGTCCGGCTTTATACCTGCCGTTTGAAGGACCAGTCACACTGGATATTGACGGCGCCGTGTTATCCACCAGGACCGCCGTGGTATTAGGAGGAGTGAAGGTCAGGACGGCTGGACTGCCGCTGGCCACTGTATTGATAGTCCCGCCGTTCAAGGCGACTGGTGAACTGGACGCGATGCCATCAATATCCGTGTCACTACCGACCGTGTAGCGGAACACCAGAGCACTGCTGCCGCTTCCTGAAAGATAGACACAATTCCGGGCTGTGGCGCCAATGGTGAGGACAAACGAAGGCGAGCCGGTGACATTGACGTTCTCAGAGAAGTTCAGCGTGAAGTTCAAATTTGTCCCCGTCTGATAACTTCCATTCGCCGGAGGAGTCACACTGGTGATGGCACCCCCTTGCGCCACGAAGGATAAAATATTGCCATATTGGAGAGCCCCATCCGAAACACGGGGGGCCACCACACGGTAATAATAAGTGCTGTTCAGAGTCAGACCGCTGATGCCCGCGTTGATAGCCACCGGTGAACTCCCATTCGTAACAGTCTGGTTACTGGTGGAAGTAGCGCCGACCAAAGTGGGGCTTGTGCCCCATTCGAAACGGCAGTTAACGACGTTGCCGTAGTTGTTGGGATTTACAGTGGCGTTGAGCGTCGCAGAGGTCGCCGCGACGCTGGTCGCCGCAGTTGTGACGGGGGATGGGCCTATGCGGAGACGATAAACTCCGCCATCACCAGAAGTTCCTGTAATACTGGTCGTAGTTCCGTAAAGATGTCCATCCGTGTGATAGAGAAGCTGTCCATATCCAGGGTAGCCCCCCAGAACCGCGCCACTATTACCGGTGAAAGTAAATAGGTTAGTAAAGGTTCCCCCCGTTGTAACCTTGAAGATGGTTCCCAGACTGGTGGATCCACCAAAGGTGGTCGTTCCGTATAAATCCGTTCCGTCCGAACTCAGGCCACTGAATGGCTCCGAGCCCAAAACCAGCCCGCTCGTTCCGGTAAAGTCCTTTACGTTGATCCCCTGCGAGGCGTCATTGACCCGGACGTTGTCAAAGAAGACGGTGTTGTCGCCCCCATAATTGTTAGTCCCTTTAAACTTTAATACATGAGTGGTCGCGCTTGCGACAAACTGAGCGTAATAATCGACATAGGATGCGATCGGACCTTGATCGTAAGAGGCAATCACCCCCGCATCGATGAGAACATCCCACGTCATGTTGCCGGCACCGCCCCGCACTTTCGCTGCGTGAACGATCTTATAAGTATGACCAATGGTCAGCCCCGCGAGGGTCTGGGAGATTTCTGGTGTGCCTTGATATAAAAAAGCCACTTGCCGTCCATCGGCCGCGCCTATATTGCCAAAACCACTGTTATTCTCGAAGGCTACGCCAGCATTGCCATTGTAAGTCCAGGACGCATTATTACCAGTCCACCTCCAATAAGGCAGCCCCCCCCCAACCCAATCATCAATCTCGAAACTGCCATCCTTTGGTGCTTTTTCCTGAATGCGCAGGTTATCAATCAAGACTGTGTGATCCCCGCTTCGAACCCCAGCAAACTGCAGCACCGTGCTTGCTGTTGCTGTGAAATCAATAACGTAATCGTTGTAAAGGTACCACGGATAATTCGAATCTCCCCCGAAACTTTTAATTGTCGTTCCATTAATTCTCACTTCCCATATTTGCCCGTTACCGAAGCGTTGAGCTGCGGAAAACGTCAACCGATACGTGCGATTGGCAGTCAGACCTGAGAGCGTTTGCGTGGCAGTTGAGTTATCGGACAGCAAAACCAAGCACTGGGTGCCAACCGGAGCGTTTGTGCCACCCACAAAAGGGCAGCCGTTAGCGCCGATGGTCGCGTTGCCTGTAAACGTCCATACTCCTCCGGTCGTCTGATTCCCAAAACCTGGATCATTTGATGCACGACCATCCATGCCGTTCGCATTTTGCACAGGAGATTCAAAGCTAAAATCAGTCACATCAACCACCCCCGTGGGGATCTTGAAAATTGAACCCAAATTCCCACTTACCCCGCCGAGTCGCGTTGTACCCCAGATCATTTGTCCGGCAGTATCCTTATAGAGATTCCCGACTGGAGCCTGTCCTGGGCAAGCTCCCCCCACCCCGGTAAACTCTGCCATCGTCGCAAATGAGTTGCCAACCGAATTTACGGTAAAGACTGTTCCGTAGTTCCCAGCATTACCGCCCGACTGGGTCGTACCCCAGAGCTTTCCGCTAACCGAGTCGAACAAAAGCCCACTTCTAGGATCGGATCCCCGAAGACCGCCTGTGGTTCCTGTAAACTCGATTACCGTATTCAATACTGGAGTAATCGTGATCTTCCGAACGGTGTGATTGCCTCTATCCGAGACGTAGAGATCCCCTGCGCTATCAGACGTAATAAAAACCGGGTTATTAAAACGCGCTGAACTGCCGGTTGCATCCGTGCTACCTGTATTATTTGCGAGGCCCGCAAACGTAGTCACTACGCCACCTGCTGCGACCTTACGAATGGTGTGGTTGTATTCATCGCAAACATAAAAGTTACCGTAAACATCAGCCACAGTTCCACTAGGACGATTAAACCGCGCCGAACTGCCGGTTCCATCGGCGCTTCCTGTATTACCTGCAAGACCCGCCAGCGTCGTAACCACCCCGGCTGGTGTGATTTTCCTCACAATCTGGTTTTCCCAATCTCCTACATAAAGATTGCCGCTAGCATCAATCGAAAGCCCCGTCGGGTTATTAAATGTTGCACCTGTGCCAGTTCCATCCGCACTACCAGAGCTTCCACTTCCCGCAAACGTAGTAACTACCCCCGCCGGAGTAATTTTCCGAATTTTATGGTTACCACGATCGGCTACAAAAATATTGCCACTGCTATCTATGGCCATTCCAACAGGTCCATTGTCATTGCTTCCAAACCGAGCGGACGCTCCTGTATCATCGGTATTACCTGATGTTGTCGTAGATCCCGCAAATGTGCTGGTGTCTCCGTCTGGCTCGATTTTGCGAATCGCGTAATTATTTTGCTCTGACACATAAACATTTCCAGAGCTATCAACTACCATCCCCCTAGTGGTTCGGAATCGGGCATCCGTACCTGATCCGTTATCGGTTCCATTGGCATCACCTTCAACATTGGACAGACCCGCCAAGGTAGTAACCACACCCGCTGGAGTTACTTTTCTAATGAGACGGTTGCCTGGATCAGCAACGTAAATATTACCGCTACTATCAATCCCAACGCCTCTCGGATCATTAAAGCGAGCGGAGCTACCGGTTGCATTGGTATCCCCTGGATTGCCGGCCAAACCCGCCAAAGTGCTAACCACAGCATTGTTTGTAATTTTGAAAACGGTTCCAAATCCCCCCGCACCTCCCGCTTTCGTAGTCCCCCAAACCACTCCGGATGAATCCAGTGTGAGTTTGCCGTAAGGCTCACTTCCCTTGGCCGCTCCACTCGTTCCCGTAAACTCAATCACGGTCGTCAATATTCCAGTGGTTGGGTTGATTTTAAAAACCGTTCCAAGATCTAAAGCGCCACCGTAGCGAGTCGTTCCCCAAAGATAGCCTGCTCCATCTTTCATCAAATCCGTGTAAGGATGACTTCCTTTGTTTACTCCGCTTGTCCCGGTAAAGTTCACCACCGTGATCACGCTGCTAATGCGTACATTATCGATAAATATCGTGTTATCTTCGTTTACGAGATTGGTGTTCGTCCCCACAAACTCCAAGGTATGGCTCGAAGCGGTGGCCGTGAACGTCGCTGTGTAATCGGTATAGTTTGTAACGCCGATAGGATTAAAGGTTGTGGTTGTTCCACCGATTTTCACGTCCCAGGTTTGGCGTTTGTTTCCGGTGTTGCGCTGAGCCGCAGAGAAGATCACTTGATAGGTTTGTCCAACCGTAAGGCCCGATATCACCTGCGACATGTATCCCAATTGTTGAAGGTATGCCACCTGAGCTCCTTCCGGAGCGTTAGGATTTGCCGCGGTGAATCCACTTCCGTTTCCACTGATGCCCGCACCCCCGCCGCTCGTACCCCAAGTCCAGCCACTACCCGCAGGCTGATCCACAAACACCCCAGCTCCGACAACCGGTGCCTCAAATCCAAATCCTGTCCCGGTCACATGGTTTGCTCCGGTGGTGCTGATTTTATAAACCGTTCCCAGACTGCTGCTGCCCCCAAGCTGTGTCGTGCCCCAAAGATATCCTGCTCCATCACTTACCAACCCGGCGTGGTAAGGGTTGGCGCCTGCGGGAAAAGTCGCCACTGGTTCGTAAGCTGGACCTGCATTTAAAACCGGTAGAAAAACCGCCGCAAATGCAGCCAGAATTAAAAGTTTGGAATTTTTCATATTTTCGGGGTGGGGATTTCAGTGTTTATAAGGGAAAACACCTACTTTAATAAAATAATAATTAGCATCCTTTATGCCTTTTAAGTCCTGATTTTGAGTATTTTCTGTCAATCGACGCAGGATTAATTAATTCAAATTAGTAATAAAATTGGTAAGGGAAAGCCTCGCTGAAAAATGGGGGAGGAAAGTTCATTCTCATTTCTTACTAAGTCAAGACGAAGCTTGGGTTTCAAGAGGGTGAAATATTCCGGATTTTACTTTTTAAATTCTTAACCATGAGGGCATTAGCAACTTTTAAACTGAGAAACAAGTTGGGGTGAAACCCGAAGATAAAGAGGGTGGTTATGCGATGGCAAAGCCGACGCATGGGGAGCGCCGAGAAGGCGGAAGGGAATAGGGGAGGCGGAGGGCGGGCGAGAAGGCGACCCGCATGCAGTTTTCGGAGGACCGAGGAGGCGGAGGGGAATAGGGAGGTCGGTGGGTGGGCGAGAGCCGAAAACTTTGATCATACAAGGCGCAGCATCACGACTTTAGAAAGATGGAGGCTGCGCCTTATGTTTGGAAGTTTCAGACGAGTCGCCTGAAACAGCACGCGGGTCGCGTGCGCTCCCCTATACGGGCTTTACCCCACCACTAAGTTCACCAAGCGACCGGGAACGATGATCGTTTTTTTGACCGATTTACCGGCCATGTGTTCCTGAACTTTAGGGCAGGCGAGTGCAGCAGCTTCAATTTCCGCCTGGGATGCATCTTTTTTGACCACAATCTTGTCCCGCACCTTGCCGTTTACCTGAACGGGAATTTCCACCTCGTCTTCGATTAGCATCGCCGGATCGTATTTTGGCCATGACTGCTCGCAGCACTGTCCTTCGCCTCCCAGCTTCTGCCAAAGTTCCTCCGTAAGATGCGGCGCGAAAGGATTTAACACTTGAAGTAACAGTTTAATTCCGCTGCGTGGGCGTGTGGTCACACTAGTGAGCGCATTGGTGCAAACCATCATCTGCGAAATAGCCGTATTAAAGCTCAGTGCCTCAATATCTTCGCCCACTTTTTTGATCGTCGCATGGATAACTTTTGCGAGTGGCTTTTCAATTTCGATGTCCTTTAGCGTGCCCGATGGAATCCATTCGCCGGTCTGGTCTTCTTCCATCACCAAACGCCATACGCGGGCGAGAAAACGCGAGACGCCTTCCACGCCGGACATACTCCACGGTTTGGTCGCCTCCAATGGGCCCATGAACATTTCGTAAAGACGCAGCGAATCCGCACCGTATTCGGCGATGACATGATCCGGATTCACGACGTTCCCTCGTGATTTCGACATTTTCTGTCCGTCTTCGCCCAAAATAAGCCCTTGGTTGACTAGACGCTGAAACGGCTCGGGCGTGCTGACAAAACCGAGATCGAAAAGCACCTTGTGCCAAAATCGAGCGTAGAGAAGGTGCAAGACAGCGTGTTCAGTGCCACCGACGTAAAGATCAACGCCGCCGGGAGATTTTGGATTTTGGATTGCGGATTGCGGATTGGCTTCCAGCGAACCCGTCATCCAATAACGCTCGGCTTCCTCGCCCACAAACCGGCTGGAGTTTTGCGAATCAATGTAGCGAAGATAATACCAGCACGAGCCCGCCCACTGCGGCATTGTGTTTAATTCGCGCGTCGCGGTCTCGCTGTAACGCACCCAATCCTTCGCCTTACTGAGCGGCGGCTCGGGCGTACCGGTCGGCTTGAAGTCCTCGAGCTTCGGCGGTGTGAGCGGCAGTTCGGACTCAGGAATCGCACGGTGACTGCCGTTCTCCCATACGATCGGAAATGGCTCGCCCCAATAACGCTGACGGCTGAAAAGCCAGTCGCGCAATTTGTAATTGATGGTCTTTTTGCCAACGCCTTTTTCCTCCAGACGCTTCAAGATTTCATTCTTAGCTTCGAAGGTCGGTAGACCATTCAAGACGCTGGAATTAATCGCGAATCCCTCGCCGCCAAAGCATTCCAGCGGCTCGGCGCTGCACGGCGACTCGCCACCCAATCCCAAAACCGGTTCCGGTGACACCACCGCACGAATTGGCAGAGCAAACTTTCTGGCAAATTCCCAGTCACGCTCGTCGTGCGCAGGAACCGCCATGATCGCTCCCGTGCCATAGTTCATCATCACATAGTCAGCGATCCAGATCGGGATCTTTTCCTCGTTCACCGGATTGATCGCATACGCGCCGGTCCAGACGCCAGTCTTATCCTTGGAAAGCTCCGTGCGCTCCAGATCACTCTTGCTGGAAATCGAAGTGCGGTAGGCAGCGATTGCGGATTGCGGATTGGCGATTGCGGATTGATCCGCTCCCTTCCAACCATCCGGTGTATTCGTCGGCCATTCCGACGCCGTGATTTTTTCAATCAACGGATGCTCGGGCGACAGGACCATATAGGTTGCCCCAAATAGGGTGTCAGGACGCGTGGTAAAGACGCGAACAACGCGCTCTGACTCCGACAAATTCTTAAATCCTAAATCTAAAATCTTAAATTCCACCTCGCCGCCTTCACTTCTACCAATCCAGTTACGCTGATGAATCTTGATGCTCTCCGGCCAGTCGAGCCCGTCGAGTTCATCAATTAAACGCTGCGCGTATTTGGTAATGCGCAGCATCCATTGACGCATCGGACGCCGCTCCACAGGAAACCCACCCACTTCGCTTTTTCCATCTATGACCTCTTCGTTGGCCAAAACCGTACCAAGCTCAGAGCACCAATTAACAGGCACTTCGGCGACATACGCGAGACGAACACTGTCCTGATCAGAACCTTTGTAAGTGCTGATCAATTCCGCTTTTTGCGTCTCTGGATTCAACCACGCGTTATACAACTTCAGGAAAATCCACTGCGTCCACTTGTAATAACCCGGATCGGTCGTATTCACCTCGCGCTGCCAGTCGTATGCGAAGCCGATGCGTTTGAGTTGAGCCGTAAAATTCGCGACGTTTTGCGCCGTGGTCACCGCCGGATGCTGCCCGGTCTTGATTGCGTATTGCTCCGCAGGCAGACCGAACGCATCCCAACCCATCGGGTGCAGCACATTGTAGCCGTTCATCTTTTTAAAACGCCCGATGATATCCGTCGCTGTGTAACCCTCGGGGTGTCCTACATGTAGTCCCGCGCCGCTCGGATACGGGAACATATCCAGCACGTAATATTTCGGTTTCGAAGGGTCGAACCCCGGCTCGCCTGGATTCAATACATGAAAGGTCTGACGCTCATCCCAAAGCTGCTGCCATTTAGGTTCAAGGACATCGAAAGGATAAGGCTTGCGGCGTTCGTTACTCATAAAAGAAAGGGCGCAAAACGTAAAAGACAGAGCGGTGGTGTCACTCCCAATATTTAAGATTTAGGAGACAAGTGCCTCACTGCCTTGCGTGCGAGCAGGGCCACGACCGGGTGCTCGAGGCGGCGCTCGGCGCTAATCAGGTAAAGTCGTATCTGGCATTCCGTCGTTCTGCCGATGCTGACAAAGCCATAGCGCTCGATCGCCTCCGATTGCACGATTGTCGGAACTGTGGTGATACCGATCCCTTCCGTTGCGACGATTTTGGAGAGCGCCGCATCTTCGAATTCGCCGACCACTAGTGGCTCGATATTCACGGCGTGAAACCACTTTTCCAAATCGCGGCGCAAGGCGGTGTTCTGCGTCGGAAGCAAGATCGGCGCGCCATGGAGATTGCGCGGAAAACGGCCGGTCAATGTTTGCGCCAGCGCCGGAGAAGCACAGAAAGTCACCCCGCTCGTGCCGATGGCGTGGGTGAAAGTCTTGACCTTGGCGCTGGAGGGCGGCGGCTCGTCTGCAAGCAGCGCGTCAAGACGATGCGCGGCGAGCTGACCGAGCAGGTCGTCGATCTTGCCCTCGTGGCAGGTGACGTGGACCGGTGGCACCTGCGCGAAGACGGGGCGGAGGATGTCGAGGCTCAGCAGCTTGGGAAAGGAATCCACGATGCCGATCTGGAGGCGCGGCGTCCGGACGGAGGGGGCACGGCGCGAGACGGTGAGGAGTTCGCGACCGAGTGCGAGGATTTCCTCGGCGTAACCTTGGATGGTGCGGCCAAAGTCGGTGAGCACGATCGAGCGTCCACTACGGCGGTAAAGCGTCTCGCCGAGCGCGACTTCGAGCTGCTTTACCTGTGCGCAGATGGAGGGCTGCGAGATGCGCAGCTTTTCCGCAGCGCGGCTCACGCTACCCTCCCGCGCCACGGCGTGAAAATAACGAAGGTGATGGTAGTTGAGCCATTCATCGGCGGTGTTTGTGGATTCCATAAAAGCTCATGTTCGCTGCGAGAATGCGTCTTTGTCAAACTCTCAACGTAGCGGCAGAGTCGAGACGTTATGAAACTCACTATTCAGCATCGCCAACATCAACCGTCCGAATCCTTCGCCGCGCTCGTCACCAAGCAGATCGAAGCGCTGCGCGAGGCACTGCAAATCGACGAAGCCCGCGTGCTCATTGAGCGGCGGCTGGAATCCAGCCCGCCCTTCCGCATCTCCGCGCACCTCGTCACGCCGGGGCCTGATGTCCTCGCCGAGGCCGTGGATCACACGCTGCGCGCCGCACTGAAGAAGCTGATTGAGGAACTCGAATCGCGCATTGACCACCGGCACGCGAAGCGGGCGCGGCGCAAGCAGAGCCACTTCAAGACGCACGTACCGACTCAGATGGGTGCTGCGACTTCGCGCAAGTAACCGAACACCAACACAGCGAACACCCACAGGACCATTGCAACCATGAACATTCCAAAACCCCGCGAGGGCTCGCGTCTCGCCATTTACCTCACCTACGTGTCGGAAGAAGGACTTGACCTCGAACGCTTTGTCGAGGACGGGGGCCGACTCGTCGTTCGCGAGGACTCTGCCGGTTTTCGCAGTTACTTCGCCGATCTCCGCCATAAAATCAGCGACTTGCGCCCGACTCACCCTCAACTCGCGCGCCAACTCGACTTCCTCGCCAGGTTCTTAGATGCCGATGCTGAGGGCGATCCAGTAAGCGTAATCCACTTTCCGGAAGCCGTCCGCAATGAAATCACTTTCGCTCTTTTCTACACGGTCAAGAACATGGACTTGATCCCGGACAACCTCCCGGACGTCGGCTACCGCGACGACTGTGCCGTCGTTGCAATGGTGCTCACCCGGCATGCGACGTTTTTCGAGCACTACTGCGATGCGCACGGCCTCGAATGGGCCGCATTGAAGCCTGAAACCTTCAACTGAAACCTCATCACTCCTCATCTCTCATAACTCTATGAAATGGTCCTTCAAAATCGGTCGCATGCTCGGCATCGACGTTTTCCTGCACGCGACCTTCCTGCTCGTCCTCGCCTTCATCGCAGTGACTCATTGGCTGGCTCATGGCTCGCTGGCTGCCGTAATCAGCGGAGTGGGCTTTTTCGTGGCGCTGTTTACATGCGTGCTTCTGCATGAATACGGACACGCGCTCGCCGCGCGATATTTCGGCATCGGCACAAAGGACATAACTCTGCTGCCCATCGGTGGCGTGGCTCGGCTCGAACGCATGCCGGACAAGCCGGTCCACGAACTCTGGGTCGCGCTCGCCGGCCCCGCCATCAACGTCATCATCGCGGCGGCCCTCGCCGTCTGGCTCACTCTCACGGGTTCGTGGGAACCGCTCACCTCGCTGAGCACGACTGGCGGCGGATTCGCGGAGCGCTTGCTCGTGGCGAATGTCTTCCTCGTCCTTTTTAATATGATCCCGGCTTTCCCGATGGACGGTGGGCGGGTGTTGCGCGCTCTGCTCGCGCTGCGGATGGAATACGCCCGAGCCACCCGGATCGCGGCAAGCATCGGCCAGGGACTGGCAGTGGTCTTTGGGGTCATCGGCTTGTTCTCAAATCCGTTCCTCATGCTCATCGCCATCTTCATTTGGTTCGGAGCTGCGCAGGAAGCCGCCGCTGCCGACGCGAAGGCGTGCATCGGCGACCTCCCCGTGCGCGAAACCATGCTCACGAACTTCCGCTCGCTCTCGCCACACGACGCCCTCGGCGACGTCGCACGGTTGCTCATCGAAGGTTCGCAGCAGGATTTCCCGGTGCTCGACGGCGAGCGTGTCGTCGGCGTCCTCACTCATGCACGGCTTTATGAAGTGCTGCGTGAACGCGGCGAGTGGACGCCTGTGGGCGAGGCCATGGAAAGAGAATTTCGCATGCTGCGCCCGGATGAACGGCTCGACGGCGCGCTCTTCAAGACGGAGGCAGGCACCGCCGTCATGCCCGTGGCTCGTGATGGGCGCCTTGTCGGTCTCCTCACGACAGAAAACATCGGCGAACTGCTGATGATCCGCTCCGCACGAGCACTGCGTGTGTCCGTGCCGCCGCCACTTTCATCGACTCACCATATCCACTGAACCGAAAACACCTTGACCAAAATGCCTAAGGCAAACCAACACCCCCAACGCAACTTTACTATGAAATCCGAAAACACAATATTCACCGAGTCTGACTTAATTGAACTCATCATACGCGGTGCCGCGCGGCTTACTCCAGCAGATGCGCACCGGCTTGTCGCCGAAATGCCTGAGCTCCGCGAGCAATTCGCCCGGCTACGCGATTCCGGCTACCCGGAGGCAGAACGTCAGTTGTGGTTTCTGTCGCACATTGTCGAGCAGGTCTGGACCGATCAGTATCGTGAGATGTCTTATGGTGCAGCGCTTGAGGCGGCGTTTGCCGTCACCTATTTCCTCCGCGAAGGCGATCTGATCCCTGACTTCATCGGTCCCATCGGACTGGTGGACGACATCGCCGTCGTCCAGGCCGTCCTCCAGCGCAACGCAGTCGCCTACGAGGTCTTTCGAGCAGCGACCCATCTTGATTGGGCCGACTTAAACCTCAGCCCTCGCCACTGACCTTCAGGAGTATTCGGCGCAGAAACACCTTTTTAATACTATTTTAGAATGACTGACACTATTTGGCTGTGGATCGGCTTTAACGCCTTCGTCCTTTCAATGCTCGCGCTGGACCTCGGCGTCTTTCACCGCAAGGCGCACGTCGTTTCGCTGAGGGAATCACTGGCTTGGACCTTTGTCTGGATCAGCCTCGCGCTCGTCTTTAACTTCGGTGTCTGGCACTATATGGGGCCACAGAAGGGGCTCGAATTCTTCACCGGATACGTGATCGAGAAATCGCTCAGCGTGGACAACGTCTTCGTCTTCGCGCTGCTCTTCTCCTATTTCGCGGTGCCGCCGATCTTTCAACACAAAGTGCTCTTCTGGGGCATCCTCGGTGCGCTGGTGATGCGGGCGATCATGATTTTTCTCGGCGCCGCGCTCATCACGAAATTCGCCTGGATTATCTACGTCTTCGGCGCATTCCTGATCCTCACAGGCCTCAAGATGATTTTCAAAAAGGAGGAGGAAATCCATCCCGAGCGCAACCCGCTCGTGCGCTGGTTCAAGAAGCTCATGCCGGTCACGAACGACTACCGTGGCGATAAGTTTTTCGTGAAAGAAAACGGCATTCGCATGGCCACGCCGCTCTTTGTGGTGCTGTTACTCGTCGAGTTCTCTGACGTGATCTTCGCGGTGGATTCCATCCCGGCGATCTTCGCCGTCACGAAGGATCCCTTCATCGTCTATACATCGAACGTCTTCGCCATCCTCGGCCTGCGCTCGCTCTACTTCGCACTGGCCGGAGTAATGGACAAATTCCACTACCTCAAGATCGGTCTCGGGGTGGTGCTGAGCTTCGTCGGAGTGAAGATGTTGCTCGGGCACACAACGTGGAAGATCGACACGCACGTCTCGCTCGGTGTGATCGTCGGAGTGCTCGCCATCTCGGTCATCGCGTCCTTGCTCCGGCCCAAGAGGGTCACGGTGAAGGCGGACACTGTCCCGTCCATACCTCCCGCAAAGCCGCCTCACATCTGACAAACACACAACAAACAACACACAACACTTATGAATATGCTCTTTCTCCTCGTCTTCGTCTCGACCCTTGCAATCTCGCTCCTTGCGGTCTGGCGTGTCAAACGCACTTACCTGCGCTACAGCCTCGTGCCAGCCTCCTCGGGGCTCAGCGGCGCGGAAGTGGCCGCACGGATTTTGGAACGCGCGGGCATCACAGACGTGAAGATCGCGGAGCTCGACGTAATGCTCGGCGACCATTACGACCCGCTGCACAAGCGCCTCGTTCTCTCCTCGCAAAACTTCCATGGCACCTCCACGGCAGCCCTCGGCGTCAGCGCTCATGAATGCGGGCACGCCATCCAGCATCATATCGCCTATGCGCCGCTAAAATGGCGCATG
>Ga0335397_10000752_pt1 | contig 43185 bp, 39 predicted proteins | sample MAT04_FD_205740 | JGI IMG/M metagenome (GOLD analysis project Ga0335397, IMG submission 205740) | Freshwater microbial communities from Lake Fryxell liftoff mats and glacier meltwater in Antarctica - MAT-04 (spades assembly) (version 2) ... | reverse complement strand
GCGAATGACACGGTGATAATCTTCACCCACGGCGTAGCGTGCCACCCGGCCATAACTGCCCGGGGGCGGCGTCGGCGTCACGCTGTAATAGCTGACTGAAACAATAATCACACTCTTTGCTGCTTCAAAAGTCTTATTTGGCGTGCTGCGCCTGGCGGGGTCTCTTTTGAGATATTCCATGTCAGCGGCATAGCCCTGATCTAGCCATTGTTGATAATGGTCCGCGGCCTCAGGCATAGGCAGAAGCGAACCGATTTGCACCTGGTGAAATCCAAGTTGTTGGCCAAATGCTAAGACTGTTGCTTTCAAACTCATGGTAAAGACTATAGCCGAAGCTGAGCAGACTATACTAAGCAACAATTGTAAATCCTCAAGAGATCACCGTGAGCGAAAGCCTTACCATTGAAGACTTTGAATACGATTTAGACCCCGCTCTAATCGCTCAGCAACCGCTCGGCCAAAAAGACCAGTCAAAACTTATGGTGGTCAACAGGCAGAGCGGCGAACTCTTGCACAAGAAGTTTTTTCAATTGCCTGAACTTTTGCAAAAAGGTGATTTGCTCGTCGTCAACGACACCAAAGTATTGCCATCAAGACTAATTGCCACACGCAAATCAGGCGGCACAGTCAAGCTCTTATTATTGAAACCGCTGAGCCAAAATATCTCTATATGGGAAGCGATGGTGACACCGATTAAACGCCTTAAGCCGGGGCAAGAGCTGCTGGTGGAGGGCGAAGTCGGTAGCGAGAGCGCTGTCATCGTCGTCAAAGAGATCATCATTGGTGCTGATGGTTTTAAGAGACTGCTGGTTGATTTAGGACCGCAAGAAAATATCTATAACCTGCTCAGTCGCGTTGGTTTCGCTCCACTCCCACCTTATATCAGCCGTGATTATCGCCAGGACAAACCGGCCCACCGCGAAGAAGATCTCTTTCAATATCAAACTGTTTTTGCTCAAGCCCCCGGGGCGATTGCCGCTCCTACCGCCGGTTTGCATTTCACCCCGGCGGTTTTAGCGTCACTGGCTGATGCCGGCATTGAGCTGACCACGGTGACTTTGCATGTGGGCGCAGGAACTTTCAAACCCGTGGCGGAAGAACTGCATAATCACACCATCGAAGAAGAGGCTTACACGGTTACGCAAGCTGCAGCTGACGTCATTAATCGGGCAAAAGAAGAGGGCCGCCGGGTGATTGCTGTGGGCACCACGAGTTTGCGCACCATTGAGACGGCCGGAGCAAGCGGTTTGATGCAAGCGGCAGACGATCAAAAAACCGCGCTATATATTCAACCCGGTCATAAGTTTGCCATGGCCGACGGCATGATCACCAATTTCCACCTCAGTCGCTCCAGCTTGCTCATACTGGTGGCATCACTGGCCGGAAGAGAATTGATAATGCGCGCCTATAAAGAAGCGATTGCCGAGCAGTATCGCTTTTATAGTTATGGCGACGCCATGCTGATTATCTAAACAACGGTTACGGCTTCAACACTTTGTCGAACATCAAAGTCATAAATGAATCGAGTGGCACAGTAGTTTTTGTCGTCTTAGCGCGCATAATAGCACCGTGCCAGCCGCTCTGGAAAAATTCGGCCATGACCACATTATCGAACTGATTGTTAATGAGTTTGCTTTCCTGACCTTCTTTAATAACCGCGGCAAAGCGATTGCGCCAGCGGGTCAATACTTCTTCAAGCTTGGCTCGCAACACTTCTGATTGATCAGACATTTCTTGCGAAAGATTGCCTATTAAACAACCGTTGCGGCATTGATTTTCTTTGAGAGCCTTGCGGCCTTCATTGCAATAGGCCTTGAGCCGGTCTGGAGCATTGAGTTTTTTGTCTTCGAGAAAATGCTTCAAGGTGTCTGCATAAGTAGAATCGAAATGTTCGATGATTTGTAGAGCAAAATCTTCTTTGCTGTCAAAGTAATAGTAGAAAGAGCCTTTAGGCACACCTGTGGCCTCCAGCACTTCTTGGATGCCTGTATTGTTGTAGCCTTTAGTCAACATAATGCGTGTGCCGGCTTCAAGTAAAGCCGTTTTAGTTACTTCTTTGGTACCGCTCTGCCTGGCCATGTAGCACTCTCCCAGCATGTGTGTGGTTCTATAATAGACGAGTCGGCTACTAATCGTCAATGGCCGCCAGGGTCACTTATAGAGACAGATGGCCACTTCCCTGACGTTCACAGAGTGGGCCCTACTAATCACTTTTATCAAAAGCTCAGACGCGGCCAAACCTCTCACTGGCAGACTTTTCAACCTGCTGACAATTGTTATGTGGATGTTATTTAGCCGCCGTAATCTCATAGTCACAAACCCATTCCCCCACCAAGGCGGCCAAGAAATGAATCCAAATAACAACATCGAACAAAAAGCTCGCGAAATCGTCAAAGAGATGGATCAAAACGGCGACGATCACGCTCAAAAAGCAGCTGAGATGCTGAGAAAAGAATTTGCTTCTACCACCATGACCAATGACGAAAAGCGTCAGTTGATTGTCGCCATCAGAAATGGTGAAACTAAAGGTGAAGGCGCCGACATACAAGTAGCATCTGCCTCACTGCAATCTATTCGCGAAAATCCAAAACTGGCTAATCAATTTTATGTGCAACTAACCACCAAAGATCGCCCACTGGGTGATTCTATCTGGCACGCAGCGCCACTTTATGTAGCCCAGACCGAACCAGGCATGAAAAAAATCGGTGCCGTCAGTGAAATGCAAAACCAGGCCATTCACATTGCCCGTCGCATGGATAACGGCGATACACACGCCGCCGCCGACGAATTGCGTCAGGCCGGCAAGAAAATGAATGCTGAAGATTTCCAGGCATTGCTCAAAGAAGTAAGCAAGCAAGAAGCCCATGGCGTCGGCGGCGACCTGGTGAAAACCAAACCATATATCGAGCCCATCAAACCTACCGATAACTTCGCCACCAAAGACAGAAAAATCGCTGAACTGGCTAAACCTGTAGAGTGGAGCTACCAGATGATGCGCACAGAGGCCGAAACAGCTAAAGAAAAAGCTGCTTACGGTGGTGCCACCAAAAATCCAGCTTTCGAAGTGATCGCCAAGCAAACCGATAGCCTGCCTAAGTTCACTATTGTTGATGGCGATTCACGCATTAACTATTAGACACGGTAAAATTGAGAGCTCAACGAAGGAAGTTAAGTGTCTCAACGCCGTTGCCCAATAATTGAGCTTAATCTAAGTCAGATTGAAAGTCTCATTCGCCCTGCATTGACAAACACAGTGGTCAGCTTCGAACTGATGACCCAGGGTGCCATCAACAGCAACTACAAAGTCACTCTGGACAACGGCAAAAACATTTTGCTTCGCCTCTACGGGCAGCAAACGCCGGGGGCAGAGGGCCGCAACAGAGTCGAAGCAGATGTGATTAGTTTAGTGGCGGACAGAGTGCCTGTAGCCGAAATATTGTATGCAGGCAACACTTGCGATGACAGATTGATTGGATTGATTGATCAGGGCATTGGTGGAAAGCCCAGACCATATGCGATTTTAAAATGGTGCGAAGGCATTCTTCTACAACAACTTCTCGATGGCGGCAAATATCTCAAATCAAGGGCCTATTTAACCGACGTCATGGCAGCGGTAGGGGAGACGCTTGCAGCCATTGGCTCTTACAAATTTGCCCGGTCTGGATTCTTTGCCGCCAACTTGAAAATTGACCAAACTTTCGGTAGCGACGCCAGCGAATATTTGCATTCGTGTTTAGCAAATGACTTAGTGCAAACAAGGTTAGGAGCCGATTTACATAAACGCTTAGGTGACTACGTCGACGCGGGAGCCTTAGAGTTAAATCAATATCTGGCGGGCGAAGAGACAACTCTCGTGCATGGCGACTTCAATGCCCTGAACATTCTTGTTACTGAAAATCGCGACCGATGGTGCGTCAGCGCCGTGCTGGATTGGGAATTCGCTCACGCCGGCACAAAGCTTTTTGATATAGGAAATTTTTTGCGCCAGGAACAAAAATATCCCGGCATGACCGCTGCATTTATTGCCGGCTATGAAACAAGCGGGGCAAAACTGCCGCAAAACTCTCGCCAGATGGCGCGCTACGTTGACCTGAACAGCTTGCTTGAGTTTCTCACTATAGCCGAAGCACGACAAGAATTATTTGCTAAAACCATAGCCAATATCGAACAGACTCTGGCACAAAAATCTTGTTATTAGCCTTCAGGGGCGTAAGCAAAACCATTTCCGCCCCGCTGCTGCACAAATTCGCAGGCCAGGTCGGCGCGCGCCACCAGCTCACGCGGATCTTCACCATGCACCGGATAATAGCCAATGCCAAAGCTGAGAGTAACGGGAATGTTATGCCAGTTGTGTTTCAGCTCAACTGATTCGAATTTTTTACGCAGACGGTCGCAAAGAATAGCGGCACCGCGCCCTGGTGTCTCAGGTAGAACCAGAATGTAGCGGTCATCAGCCAGACGAGCGGCCATGTCAACATCAGACCTGATGCCGTCAAGCAAAAATTGAATCACCGAAAAAACCACAGTGTCGCCTGCCAGTTCGCCGTAATTAGGTTCGACATTTTCAAAACCATCGATACCGACAATGACCACGGTGGTGGGACGATTGTAGCGTTTAGAACGCTTCAGCTCACGGGCCAGGCGGCGCATCAAATAACGGAAGTTATAACAGCCGGGAAGGCCCTCAAAAAAGGCAATCAACTCAAGATCTTCTTCATTGATTAGATGTTCGTCGTCGTCACGCATGTGCGAGAAGACGTCTTCTTTTGGTTCGGCCGAACCATTTTCACCAGCTTCTTTATTTCTGGCGTCGGTAAAAACCGAGTTTCGCACATTAGAAAGACTGCGGTGAAAAATACCGTCTCTAACAAATGTTCTTTCGGGTTGTTGGTTTGGAAGCTGTGCCATATTTACTGAGGTTTTATAACCATTTAAACTGACTGATAATTGAAACTAGTCGAAGGAAAAATCGAGTAAAGCAAAGTATAGACGGTTTCCTGCAAGCAAAGACTGCCCTCATCAATATTACCCAAATTATTACCGGGATAATCAGCGGGGCAATTTTAATATTAGAGATACTTGGGCAGGGCTTGCGACATCTGCGGCGAAGCTTGAGATTGAGCAGCGATTTCGCGAGCAAATTCAAGTGGATCAATTAAATAGAGCCGCACCATATTCAGTGCTTCGTTGGCCGTGCGCCATCTTACTTCGGCACGTGGTAAACGGGCTCCCAGCTTAAGTGTTCGACCAAAATAAAGCGGAGCGCTTGCGCCAGATGCGTCTTTACCGGCGGCCGATAAACCAATATAAACAGTGCCCACAGGTTTGTCTGCATTACCACCTTCAGGGCCGGCAATACCGGTAACGCTCAACGCCAGATCGCACTCCGATAATTTACGCATGCCGTGCGCCATCGCTTCAGCACACTGAGCGCTGACCGCTCCGAATTCTTGCAATAATTGCGCGCTTACTCCCAACAATTCTTGCTTAGAGTGATCGCTGTAAGTGACGGCGTTGAGCATCACATATTTGGAGCTACCGGGAATATCGGTCAGCCTTTCGCTCACAAGGCCGCCGGTGCACGATTCTGCCGTGGCTAATGTCAGGCCTTTTTCAATAAGAAGGGCACCGACTGTAGATTCTAGAGTGTCTTTATCTACGCCGTAACATCTGACGCCGCTTTTTGCTTTGATTTCATCAATCACCGGTTGCGCCAGTGCTCTGGCCGCTTCCTGGGTTTCCGCCTTGGCGGCCACCCGTAGCCTACATTCCCAGCGACCGGCATATGGTGCCACAGTAGGATTAGACAGCTCCAATAAATGAGCAAACATCTCTGCAAGAGCCGATTCGCCAATACCAAAATGTTTTAGTTCTTGCGACCAGATGGTGCTGGCAGAATAATTTTTCGCAAGATAATCATAAGCAGTGCCCTGCCACATGGCTTTTAGCTCTGAGGGCACCCCAGGAAAAGTCAAAACGGTTTTTACTTTATTGCCGGCCACAATGGCTGCATGGGCTAAATTTTCTGGGCTCAAGCGCCAGACCACACCGGGTGCCGAACCCACGGGGTTAGGCAAAATATCTGCACCGCGGGGCCGGAGCGCCTGCTTTTTATTCGACTCGGGCATGGCAAAACCGCGGGCGGCAAAAAGACCGGTGATAAAAGCCAGCAGATCTTGATCCATTTCCAGGGGCGCACCGCAAAGCCCGGCCAGACATTCAGTAGTGAGATCGTCGGCAGTGGGCCCCAGGCCGCCTGAAGTAATGAGCACGTCGGAGCGGCTCAGAGCCTCTCTCATGCAAGCTTTAATGCGTTCAGGATTATCACCGACAGTGACGGTGTAAAAGCAGTCGAGGCCAAGCAAAGCCAGTTGCTGGGCCAGAAATTGCGAGTTAGTATCGAGTACATCACCCAGCAGAAGCTCGGTGCCGATGCAAACGACTTCTGCTCTACTCACGGTTTGCCTTAGTGATGGCCGGCGGCGGCAGGCGCTTCAGTAGCATCGACGTGATGATTGAGCAAAGCCCATACGCCAATGGCGAACACGGTGCACATAAAAGCGACCATGAAAGCGATCAACCAGTTTTTGGAAGGGTCGCTGTGTGTCTCTGCGCTCATATCCCGGATATCTCCTAAACAAAATCAAAAATCAAAACTTGGACAATCAGATTTTAGTATAAGCGCTTGGCTGCCTATCTTCCAATTTGAGCCAGCCAACCGAGCGCCTTATTAGTGTCAAAGGGGCGGTCAGAGGGCTGAATAACCTGAATCATCTGTACCTTTTTACCTTCGGCCTGGCAAGCAATCAAGCCTTCATAAATGGTTCCTTGCTGATCCTTAAGGCGCCCCTGCCAATAAGTAATGGTCCGGCCGTCGATTTCTTTCTTGCTGGCCTTGGCGGCAGATTGAAAATGCGCCCATTTAGTCGGCGTCCAGATGCCGTTGTCGTACATATGCTCCAGCTCTTCGTCAGGATCGACCACCTCTGGCGTTTCATAGCGCCAGAATGAAACTTCAGTATGATCGGGTGACTGTAAAAAGACTACAGAACGGCTTAAGCGGGCCGCCATCACTTTGGTGAAACCTGGCAAAGGGTCGGCTGCACCGGTGATATAAGTTGTGGTTTCGCTCATGGCCTGAGGATCTACAGACTTTTTAAAAAAATCGCGCATCATGACAATTCCCGCAGCCCCGGAGACAGCCGCAGCAATGATGCAGAAAGCGGCCAGACCAGCCAGCATTTTCACAGGATTGGTAATTTTGAAAAGCGGCGCATCCGCATCGGTAGGGAGGCTGGTCATGGTTATTTGCCGGTACGGCTCTTGAATGCTTTCAAAGTATTGCTCAGTAGCATAGCCACAGTCATGGGGCCAACTCCCCCCGGCACCGGAGTAATTAATGAGGCATGTGGATAAGCTTCGCCGTAAGCAACATCGCCTACCAGGCGGCCCTTACCGTCAGCGCTATCAACGCGATTAATGCCCACGTCGACGACAACGGCGCCGGGCTTGACCCAACTGCCTTTGACCATTTCCGCCTGGCCACAAGCAGCTACCAGCACATCGGCCTGGCGACAGACTTCTGGTAAGTTTGCGGTTTTACTGTGGCAAATGGTGACAGTGGCATTTTCTTGCAAAAGCATCATCGCTAGTGGTTTTCCAACCAGGTGAGAGCGACCGACGACCACAGCATTCTTGCCTGACAGAGCGACTTTATGATGGGCCAGAAGCCGCATTACACCAAGGGGAGTGCAGGGAAACAGCCCATCGGCCCCTTGCAATAGCAGACCGGCATTGACAGCGCAAAGGCCGTCGACATCTTTGGCCGGATCAATTAAAGCCAGAATGGCAGCAGATGAAATCTGCTTGGGCAGCGGCAATTGCACCAGAATACCGTCGACTTTATCGTCGAGATTTAAAGCTTTGACTTGCTCGGCAACCACAGCTTGATCAGTATCGGCGGCCAGTTCTATGAGAAAACTTTCGATGCCTACAGCCTTGCAGGCGGCAATTTTGCTTTTGACATAGGCCTTTGATGCCGGATTATCACCGACGAGCACCACTGCCAGGCCGGGCTGGCGCGTTTTACCCTTAACTGCTTCGGCAACCGCCAGAGTAAGCTCGCCTTTGACCGACTGTGAAATATCTTTGCCGTCAATGACTTTGGGGTCGGCCAGAGCTGTGTTTGGTGAATCCATGGCTAATCTCGCAAAACTTTAGAGCATCAAATTTAGCAGAAATGCTTGAAGCAATGGTTTAAGTCCACTACACCAGAAAAACGAGAGCTCGGCATCCCACCCTCTAGAAGCCTGATGTGGGGCTGGTTTTCGCTGTCATCACCCGAGGTCGCAGGCCTGGCAATTACAACTCCAATCTTCTTAAAGGGAAGTTCAACCGTGTCCCACAAATCGGCGGCCATGGTTGCTACCAGCTCATAATCTTCGCCGCCATAAAGGGCCCACTGGCAAGGATCAAGACCAAGAGAAGCAGCATATTCGCCAGTTTGCGCGCTTATAGGAATGGCAGCGAGGTCAACATCAATATCAACATTTGATTGTTCGGCTATCTGGTAAAGGGCGTCGGCCAGACCGTCGCTGGCATCCATGAGGGCACCGCGACTGGCGGTTTGCCGCACCAGGGCCCATGATTCGCACAAGCGCGGCCTTGGCTCTAAATGGGCCTGCAACAACTGCGGATATTTCTCTCTTGCCTGCTGGTCCGGCCCCAGTAATATTTGCAACCCGGCGGCACTGGCGCCGAAGTCGCCTGTCACCACCACCACGTCGCCTGGTTGGGCACCGCGACGCAGGAGCATTCCAGCCTCATGACTGACCCCTATGGCGGTGACGCCAATCACTACATCGCGGCCCACAGTGAGGTCCCCACCCACAATCTCGGCCTGGTAAAGATTGGCGCAGGCTGTGAATCCGGCATAAAACTGCTCTAAATTTCCTTGCATCTGCCCTTCGGTAGCGGCTCCGTCAGCAGGGGGCAGAGTCAGGGCCACTGTCAAATAACGGGGTCGGCCGCCCATAGCGGCAATATCGCTTAAATTGACGGCACAACTGCGCCAGCCCAGCTGACGCCAATCAATGCAATCTAAGCGAAAATGCGTGCCTTCCACCAGAGTGTCGGTGCTGACAAGCATTCCGTTAGCCAGAACGGCACAATCGTCTCCGATAAAAGTGCTGCCTGACCATGCTTTGATCTTCTTTACTAGTGCCTGTTCTTTAGTGACCATGACCATTTATCAAAAATGCTACAATTTCGCTAAATACCCCAGTTGTGCACGGTGTTGTTATGAACCCAGTTCTGCAAATTATAGACGGCGTAGTCAGCTTGATCAGTATGTCACTATTTCTCTGGTGCCTGCTCTCCTGGTTTCCCAATATCAACTGGCAAGAACAGCCATTCGTCACCTTGAATCGCATCATTCGTCCGGTGCTCGCGCCTATTCAAAAGGTGGTGCCACCGCTGGGCGGCATGGACCTTTCACCGATTGTGCTGATGGTGCTACTTAATGTGGTGGCCAATTTCGCCCACATGCTACTCAATCACTAAAGTGATTCTTCACTCGCATCCTTCAAAGAAAGCGCTTATACAAATTGGCAATGCAATCTAGACGTTCCTTCCTTTTTGGATCTTTGTCGTGGACATGCGGCACACTGCTTCTTATAGATCAGTTAAGCTATTTGCCCGCCTTTGCTAAGAAAACGCCACGCATCCCCACAATTCGCGGGCCTCATACCCTTTCGCGTGAAGAATGGGCCCCGGCAATCGTGCCGGACCACGTTGGCTTGGCCGATAAAGGCTATATCTGTTTTACCGACGAATTCGGCCGCCTGGCGGTGGTCGATATGCGCAAACCGGTCTCAGTGAAAACGCCTGTTAAAGTAGTGGCCGAACTCAGTGGCCTGGGCAACAAAATGGTAGATTTTGCCGTTACCCCTTATGCCGCTTATGGCCTGACCTACAAAGAAGGTGAGCAGAACGAGGCTGTAGTCAACCTGGTATCTGTCTCTCTCACTCCCATCGATGCCCCTTCGATTTTAAGCGACATTCGCCTCGGTCGTTACAGCGAAGCGGGTAATATCTGCAGCGCCAACGATTTGATTTGCGTCAGCGGCACCACAAGCAGTGGCGAAAATCTGGTTTCCATTTACAGCGCTAAACGCGGCGTCAAAGAGCCGACATTTATATCGAGCATGTCAACGCAAATGCCTGTGCGGGCTATTGATTTAACCGACAAACAACTGATCATTTTGACATCGGCCAATGGCGGCGCTAGGTCGCAAATCGATTTTGTCAATATGAGCACATCGGACAACCCCGAAATTACAAAATCTATCACTTTGGAAGGCGATTACCGCGTTATTGCCCGCTTCAAAGAAATGATTTTGATTGCCGGCTCAGACCATAGCGGCAAAACGAAAGTATGCAACGCTCAGATTTTAATCAGTGGTGCCTCACCAAAAGTGCTCTCCAAAATTGTGCTCGATCAAGTCAGCGCAGTAGAATCGGCAGCGGCACAAAAAGATCGTTTTCTTGTGGTGGGCCGAGGCAAAGGCGAAAGACAGGTAATTTCACTGGTATTAGATCGCGCCCGCAACGCCTCAGTGGAACAAGTAATCAAAATGCCTATGGGCAAAAATGATGGCGGCAAAAATTGCTCAGTAGTGATGCGTGACACTTCTGCATACGTCGCTACAGGCTGGTCTGGAGTGCAGCTTTTAACCCGCAGCAAAGACAGCGCCTGGGCAATCACTTCTTCATACAGCATTCCCAAACTGGCTGCTGCCGGTGTGGCAGTCTACAAAGATCTGGTAGTGCTGGCCGGCAGCGATTTGCAGCTCTATAACGTGGGCCGCCCGGAACGTCCCGTGATGATGAACTCAGCGGCGCCTTCTCAGGCTATTCGCGCGATGGTCGGTGCAGGCAGTTTTGTTTTATGTCTAACCAAAGACGATCTCTCCCTGCGCAAAATGGACAGCCTGCAAAATATCGTCACCACCTCGAAGTTGCAAGGCAACCAGCTTTGTTTTGATATCGGCCAAATGCGCGCTTTCACCATCAAGTTTTTAGACAAAACCACCCGTGTTCAGCCGGTAAAAGTTTTTACCGATAAGCTCGAACAACAAAAATCATTTGAAGTGCCAGGAATTTTCAATCGCTGCCAGGCCTCTAAGGGCCAGCTGATGCTTGGTGGCTTGAATGATATTGCTGTTTACGGCCCGCTGGGAACGCCTGCTGCTGCTGCTGCTGCGTCAATTACTACGAGTGGCACCGAGACAAAACCGGTGGTGAACGCCTTCAGCACCACCAGCAGTACCAAGACTACTGCCAAAGATGCTAAAGAAAAAGAAGCTAGAGAGAAAGAAATCAGTCTGGCCGGCATGGAGCTTGTGGGCAGTCGGCACTTTGAAAATTTGGCGGTACGCGACATTGCCTTTGCCGATGACGCTATTTTGGTCACTGCAATCGACCAGAACTCAAAAGGTTTCTTTCTGGTTTTAAAAAGAAACGACAGAGAATTGCATGTGTTGGGCACCATTGATTTACCTCACGACGGCCTGGCGCTGGGCTGCCAGGGCACACGGGCAGTGGCTGTTGGCCGTGGCCTCGACGGTAAAGACGTAGCCACAATCATCAACTTTGAAAAACCAGGTGCTCCGCAAATTATTGCCACTCTGCCCGCCATCGAAGGGGTGTCGTCAGTGGCCATTCGAGATCAGTTGGCCGTCTTAGGCGGCCGTGGTCTGGAGATTTTGACTCTTAGTTAGTTAGTTAGTTAGACAGGCATCACAAGTATTTTGTAAACAGGTATTTAGTAAACAGGAATTTTTGGCAATGAAAGCACCGGCTCTGACCACCCAGATTTTCATCGGTCTGGCATTGGGAATTTTAGTCGGTTGGCAATGGCCGCATATCGGCGTGGCATCTGCACCGGGCGCCGATATCTTTTTGCATTTGATCAAAACCATTATCGCTCCGCTGGTATTTTCAACACTGGTAGTTGGTATCGCCGGTGGTCACGGCCATGGCGAGATGGATAGCTCCAGTGGTGCTTTTTCAGTAGGGCGTGTTGGTCTTAAATGCTTGATTTATTTTGAACTAATCACAACCTTCGCATTAGTGGTGGGCCTGCTTGTAGTCAACATCTGTCAACCAGGCGCCGGTATCAATTTGAGCGCGCTGGCCACAGGCGAGGCCCAGGATTTGCTTGCGAAAAAACCCAGTGCTGGAGATTTGATTACACACATTTTCCCCACCAGCGTCATTGATTCAATGGCCCGGGGCGACGTTCTGCAAATTGTCGTTTTCACAATCATTTTCGCACTTGGTGTTAAAGCTGCCAGAGCCACACAAATTGTAGACCTCTGCCAGAGCCTGGCCGAAGTGATGTTTAAATACACTGGTTATGTGATGAAAGTGGCGCCCATAGGTGTTGCTTGCGCCATGGCCAGCACTGTGGGCAAGCATGGTTTGCTTGTACTTTTCTCACTGGGCAAACTGGTGGGCACACTTTATCTGGCTCTCTTCATTTTCATTACCTGTGTTTTACTGCCTGTAGCGCTCCTCGCCAAAGTGCCGTTAAAGCGCTTTGCTGCTGCCGTTAAAGAACCTTTTTTGATAGCCTTTTCCACTACAAGTTCAGAAGCGGCCTTACCGAAAGCTTTGCAAAACATGGAAGCCCTGGGAGTACCAAGGCCCATCGTCAGTTTTGTGTTACCACTGGGTTATACATTTAATTTAGACGGCACCACCCTTTATTTGTCACTGGCGGCAGTCTTTGTCGCTCAGGCTGCCGGTGTGCACATGTCGATTGAAAAACAGATACTGATGATGTTGACTTTGATGTTGACCAGCAAAGGCGTAGCTGCTGTGCCCCGCGCTTCGCTTGTGATATTGGCCGGTACTCTGGCCACATTCGATCTGCCCCTGGCAGGAGTGGCTTTGATTTTAGGCGTAGACACACTAATGGACATGGCACGCACATCAGTCAATGTGCTCGGTAACTGCCTGGCATCAGTAGTGGTGGCACGGTGGGAAGGTGTCTTCAACGACAAAACCGCACCGGTAGCAGTTGAGCCGGCAGTTGTTACTGCGGTCTAATCACTCAACCAAAATTACTTGGCCGGACGCCTCAATCGATAACCGACCCGGCGCACATTTTCGATAATAGATTCAGACTCATCAGCACTTTGATCAAGAGCTTTTCTTATGCGTTTGATAGAAGTACGCACAGCGTCGGCAGTCACTTCAGAATCATAAGACCAGACCCTCTCCAAAATCGTCTCAGTGCCGAAAATTTCTTCCGGATAGCGCATGAGAAATTCTAATAAAGCAAAGTCTTTTTTCAAAAGGTGAATTTCTTCATCGCCTTTTTTAAGCGAATGCCTGACGGGATCGATGTGCAAATCTAAAAATGTCAAAGCAGCACTGGGTCGCGCAGCAGGGCGTCGCGCCAAGGCGCGCAGCCGTGCAGCCGTGCAGCCGTGCAGCCAGTTCTCTCATATCAAACGGTTTGGTCAAATAATCATCGGCACCGGCATCGAGGCCCTGTTCTTTTTCGGCAATATGCGACTTGCCGGTGAGCATTAAAACCGGCGTGGTGCCCCCTGAAGCTCTAAACTGGCGACAGATCTCAGGACCGGATAGTTCAGGCAACTCCCAGTCTAAAATCACCACGTCATAGCGACCGGTGCGCAGACATTCAAGACCCTCTCCACCATTATGAACAATGTCGATGGCATAGTCTTGCTTTAACGACACGTTAATCAATGTGGTCAAATCTTTGTTATCTTCAACCAAGAGAATCTTCGGCAAGTGAAACTCCAAAATGCAAAGTGCGCTTACAATAATGCAACCTGCAATTCTGCTTTAATACCCAGGCCAACCAAAATGCACACCAGGAAATTGGATTGAAATTATCACTCACGACTAAAGTGCTAATGCTGCTTGGTTTTCAGCTGCTCTTCGAGATTGGTCTGGCCGGAACAGTAGCCCACTTGCAGCATGAAGCGGAGCAAGATGCCCAGCGGGCAATCAAAGCGCATTCAATCTCAGATTGTATCAACCGACTGACGGGAGATTTATACGATCTCTGGATTATGATCGGCGCTTCGAGCAAAAGCAGCTGGCTGGAAACCGGTTATTTGCAGAAAATGTACCGCGGCTCAGTGGGCAAACTCAAAGCAGACTACAAAGAATTAGATCAGCTCACCGCTGATCAGCCCGAGCTCAATGCCGCAGCCCGGCAATCGAATGCCACAGTGAGCGCAGCCACCGTAATTCTCGACAAAGGGGTTGCCGCCCTCGAAGCAGCCGATCTACCTGAGGTAATACGGATCAACAAAGAGCTTTTCCCCAAGCTGAAAGTAATGTTTAAAACTATACTTTCACAAGAACTCAAACTTGTGGAACGCCACGAAAAAGAAGTCTCAAAATATAGCCAGAAGCACCAGGCGATTATTCGCGGACAATTGCTGCAATTGTCCACGGCGGCATTGATTATCAATATTATCTTCAATCTGGTAATCGCCTTCTTACTGGTCAAGGGCATCACTTCTCGCTTGAAAGTAATCAGCGACAACACCAGATTATTTTCACAGCGACGGGAGTTGCACGAACCAATTAGCGGCGGCGACGAGCTGGCCGAGCTGGACAAATCTTTTCACCAGATGACTGAAAGATTACTGGAAACCGAAAATCAGCATCAAGAAATCGTCAATATGATTACTCACGATATGCGCTCGCCTTTGACTGTGATTCAAGGCTGTTTGGCTATGCTCAACACCCGGCAGCTCGGTACATTGAATGAGAAAGGCAATCAGCTGGCGCCGCTGGCCGAAAAAAATTGCAAAAGAGTGATGCAACTGGTGAACGATTTGCTCGATATTGAAAAAATCAAATCTGGCATGATGCCCGTTGATCAATCGAAGTTTTTCGTCAATGAATTATTTGAAGAAGTGAATGAATCGCTGGCAGTGTGGTTGCAACAATTAGGCATTAAACTGAAGATTACGGACAGCGATGCTTATGTGCTGGCAGACAAAGATCTGGCCACAAGAGTAATCTTCAACCTGGTATCAAATGCGGTGAATTACTCGCGCCGCGGCGACACGATAACGCTCAGCGCAGAGCAGGTAGAAGATTGGGTGGAAGTTTCAGTGCGCGATCAGGGCAAAGGTATTGCAGCGAAAATGCAAAAAGCCATTTTTGAGCGTTTTCAGCAAGTGGAAGAGCAAAATAGCGGCAGCGGCCATGTCGGCTCAGGTTTAGGCCTGACAATCTGCAAGTCGATAATTAACCTCCACGGCGGTGAAATCTGGGTGGATAGCAAAGTCGGGGCAGGCAGCAACTTCCTTTTCACCCTACCGGCGGTCAATGCCTGAAAGAGTGGGAAATTTTCAATTTAAGCAATATCTGCAGCGGCGCGCTATAAAAGTGGGTAGATCCTTTATCAAGGACCGATTCTTAGTATTTTAGCTTCTGGAGGTTTAATTGATGAGCCCTACCGAAACGTCGACCCGTCGGAGGTTCCCACGTCTATGCTCGAGCGCCTTTGAGCATCCGGCCGACAGACAAGCCCTGGAAGCACTGCGAAAGATTCCTGGCCTCGATAAGCTGATTCGCAAGATGTTGGAGCTGGGTGCTGAAAAAATCATGCGTGTTGAACTTCTGGGCGGAGCGGTGCACATCACCCCCAAACAGTGCCCACGTGTTTACAAGCTCTTCAAAGAAGCCTGCGAAATTCTCGATGTGCACGAGCCAGACTTGTTCCTGGCGTCAAATCCAATCGTCAACGCTTACACTTTTGGCGTAGAGCGACCCTTTATCGTTTTGCAGTCAGGCCTTGTCGATTTGCTTGACGACGAAGAACTGATGGCCGTCCTCGGCCACGAACTGGGACACGTTAAAGCCGGTCACGTGCTCTACCGCAGTCTGGCACTGATTATGATTCAACTGGTGCACATGGTTGTGCCAATTCAGGGCATTGCCGCCATTGCCTTAAAAATTGCCTTATTCGACTGGTACCGCAAATCAGAAATGACTGCTGACCGGGCAGAACTACTGGTAGCTCAGGACGTCAACATTTGCTTGAACGTGCATATGAAGCTGGCTTCTGGCTCGAAAACAGTGTTTGCCCAGATGAGCTGTCATGAATTTCTCAAGCAGGCCGACAGCTATGAAGAAATGGACTACAGCACTTTGAACAAAGTCTACAAATTGCTCAAAGAAGTTTTCCGCACCCACCCCATTCCTGTTTATCGCGCCAAGGAAATTAAGCTCTGGTCTGAAACCAAGGCCTTCAAAGAAATCATGGCCGGCCGCTACCCCACCTCAGAGGCTGAAGTCAATCTACGCGCTTGCCCACATTGCCAGAGCAAGATTGCTCCTTCATTCTTCTTCTGTCCTGATTGCGGCAAAAACGTTCGCATCTAGTCGAGCTGAATTTAAAAATGAAACGTATACGTTTTGTTTTGAGAATTCATTTGAGTTTGAGCTTTCCAAAATGAAACGATAACGTTTCATTTTGGAGATCTGAATTCTGCCCGCATCTCAGCTTTTGGGCAATTCAAATTTAGGAAAATCCAGTTCTCTAGTCATGGGTGCCGTGCCCACAAGTTTCTCGGCAGCAATGCCGCGCACAACTCTATCCATAATATTTTCGATGCGCACATAGCCGGTAGCAATGCGATTTTCCTGGCTTTCGATTACAGGCAACCGCTTCAGGCCGTGCTCGCGCATGGTGAGCATAGCCAGTAGAGCCGAATCAGCTGTAGACACTGCAATGGGATCTCTGACCATAATTTCGTTCACGGTCATGGCCGGAATATGACGAGCGCGACTGGTGGTCGACGCTTCAATGGCCGCCAATAGATCAGAGCGCGTAATCAGACCAATGAGCAAGCCGTGATCGTCAATGACGCAACAAAAATCCAGTCTGTGTTTATTGATGCGTTCAATGGCTTCTTCCACTGAGCTGTGCGGCCGCAGTGGAGCACCGGGCAAAGCATCGATAACAGAATCAAGTGTGATTGATTCAAGCACATCGCGATATTCATCTAAACTTTTAGCCGGTAGTCCGCGCCTTTTAACCGCCTTAGCAACAGCGTCACGCAATGGAGCCAGCGCCAGAGATATCTGCGTAAACACCCCGCGACCAAGCACCACTACTTGAACATCAGTACGGGCTCTGACTGTGGCATTACGCGGCCGATTGTCAAGCAAAGCGGCTTCACCAAAGAAGTCACCGATACCGAGCACGGCAATGACATCGAAAGTTTCGTCAGCACGCTTTTTTAAAATTTCCACTTCGCCGTCTTCAATCATGAAAAAGTCTACGGCGGCGTCTCCCTGTTCAAAAATATAATCGCCGGCGGTGTAAAAAGCACGAGAGACACGCTTGGTCGGATCTGCGCGCAAATGAGCCAGGGTGCGGGGGAAGATCAGATCAAAGCTCCACTCCAGACCTACTTTTATTTTTTGCGAAATGGACGGCAACTTCATCAAATAAATGCCGCGCCACAAAAACCAACCAAGAAACCCTGAAATATGCAAACCGGATATTTCAGCAATGGCATTGCGACCACCAATAGAACAAAGCTGCCCTTGCATTTTGAATGAGAAAGGCTCAGTCGGGCGTCCCTTTATGGCCCGTACGATATTGTTGGCCACCTGCACTCCCTGGCGTTCGGCAAACTGTGCCACAGTGGGGCAAAGCGAGCCGTCCAGGGCATTAACGGTGGCGGCGCAATCACCAATGGCCCAGGCATTGGCATAACCGGGCACGCGCATATCAGCTTCCACGGCAATGCGCCCATGTTTTTTTGGTACAGTGAGGCGATCTACCAGGGGCAAAACAATTGTGCCGATGGTACAAATTACCGTGCCACCATGCAGCAATGTGCCGTCGCGCAAAGCAATTCCATCTGGTGTAGCTCTTGCTGCATGCGAATTTAAACGTATGTTGACGCCGGATTTTTCCATTTGTTTGCGCGCGCGAATACGCAATGATTCATTTACTTCGGGCAAAATCTGATCACGCGAATGAATCATGGTGACGTTAATGTCTTCAGCTTTAATATTGTGGAAAAATTTCAAACTCTTCCGCAAAAGATCATTGACTTCGCCGGCCACTTCTACGCCGCTAAAGCCACCGCCTACAACAATAAACGAAAGATACCAGCGCCTTCTCTCATCGTTGTCGCAGACTTCGGCTTTCTCCAACCTTTGCATGACATGAGCCTGCAAAGCAAGAGCGTCACCAATTGTTTTCAAACCAAAAGCGTGTTCGTCCATTCCGGGAACGAGCGCCAGATTGGCACCATTGCCGCAAGCAATAACGAGCTGGTCGTATTGCATTTGCCTGCGTTTACCGTCGTGGGCTTCATATTCAATTTGATTGTTGTCGAGGTAAATGCTAAGCACATCTTCGGTACGACATTGCACATGATCTAAAAGCTGGCGCAAAGGCGCGCCCACGTCTTTGGGTTGCACTGCGGCACTGGCCACTTCAGCCAGAAGCGGGTGAAAGACCATATGGTTTTCGCGATTGAAAAGAACAATATTATATTCGTCGACAGCGAGCTGCTTGCGCAATGCCCGAGCGCATTTTACACCCGAAAAGCCGCCGCCCAAAATTAGGATTTGCTTCTTCGACATTGCGCACCAGTAAGATTACTTCTACACCTGCCCGGAGGCCGGCAAAATCTAACAAATTTCGCCCTGGTCAAACATTAAGGGCATCGTCCACAATTTCACCATCTTTCATGCGCACAATGCGCCTGGCGTGATTGGCAGTTTCCTGGTCGTGAGTGACCACAATGACGGTGATACCACGGGAGACCAGTTCATTGAACAAACGCATGGTATCTTCGGCCGTATGGCTATCGAGAGCGCCCGTGGGCTCATCGGCTAAAAGAATACTGGGGCGATTCGAGAGCGCTCTGGCAATCGAGACCCGCTGTTGCTGGCCGCCTGAGAGCTGATTGGGCCGGTGGTACAAACGCTCACCGAGGCCGACCTGTTGTAAAACTGAAACAGCACGCTCCATTCTTTCGGCAGCTGGGACGCCGGCGTAGACCATTGGCAGCATGACATTTCCGATGGCCGACATGCTGGACAGCAAATTAAATTGTTGAAAAACAAATCCGATTTTGGCATTGCGCACTTCGGCTAGTTGATCGTCACTGCAGCTCAAAATGTCTACGTCATCAAGTGAATATGTGCCTGACGTCGGTCTATCAAGGCAACCGACAATGTTCATCAAGGTTGATTTGCCAGAGCCAGATGTGCCCATGATGGCCACATAAGCGCCTTTATCAATTTGCAAAGTGAGACCCTTGAGGGCATAGAGAGCCTCACCTCCCATTTCATAGACTCGCGTCACCATATTTAAATCGATCAAAGCGCTCATTTATTCTGACCTCAGCGCAACAATGGGGTCGAGTAAAGCGGCTTTACGAGCTGGATAAATGCCAAAGAACAAACCGATGGCCAGTGATACCAGAAATGACAAAATTACCGATGATGAAGTAACCACTGTACTCCACTGGCCGAGACTGCCTATCCAGTAAGCACTCCCAAGACCAAGCAAAATACCGAGGACACCACCGGTCAACGATAAAGTAATGGCCTCAATGACAAACTGCATGAGGATGTCGCGATATTTTGCGCCAATCGCCTTACGAATACCGATCTCGCGTGTGCGTTCGGTGACTGATACCAGCATAATATTCATGATGCCTATGCCACCAACCAGAAGTGAAATAGAAGCAGTGGCACCAAGCAAAAGAGCAAAAACACCGGTGATTGATTGAGCAGTTTGCAAAATGTCCATCTGCGTACGGATAGTGAAATCGTCTCCGTCAGGCGATTGCACGTTGTGGCGCAAACGCAATAGGTTGGTAATTTGAAATTGAGCCTGCAAATCTTCACCCGGTTTTGCTTGCACAAGAATACTTTTGACGGCGCGTCCGGAGACGAGATTTAAACCAAACAGAGTGGAGTAGCCTGTTTGAATCGGTATAAAAATTTGATCGTCTTGATCACCGGTAGCGTTGGCACCTTTGTGCTCCATCACACCGACAATGGTAAAAAGTTCACCGCGAATTAAGATCTGCTTACCTATAGCCGCTTCACCAGCAAACAAATCATCCACTACTCCGTCACCCACGGCACAAACCCGGGCGCTGTCATTTGCTTCTTGCACTGTAAAAAAGCGGCCCTGCCCCGGGTGAAAATTGCGAATATCAGGAAAAGAAGCGTCAGTGCCGACTACAGTGGTAGAAGTATTTTTCTCGCCGGCCTGCACCTGAAAAGAACCGGTATATTGAGCGGCTACATCTTCAGCGGCCGGGCAGTTTTCTTTGATGGCAATGACGTCTTCATAAGTCAGGGTCGGAGCTGTGCCCTGCCCCATATAAATACCAGAAGCACCCACAGAACCCGGGCGAATATAAATCAGATTGACACCGAGTGCCTGTACTTGTTTTTCCGCTTCACGCTTGGCGCCCTCGCCGATACCCATAAGCGTGATTACCGACGCGATACCAATGACGATACCAAGCACGGTCAGTCCGCTGCGCAGCCGATTACTTAAAATACCTTGCCAGGCAATTAAAAATAATTCGCGCAGCCCCATGCTAACGTCCGAAACCGCGGGGCACTGCGCCACCACCGGCGCCACCACGGCCAGCTCGGCCGCCACCGGCCCCAACGGGCATGCCGCCCGGTCCGCCACCTGAGCCGTATCCTTCGGCGGCCAATTGAGCTTTGTTGAGACCTTTAAGTACGACGTCGCCTTCTTTCAAGCCCGAAAGCACCACGATGGCTCGGCCGAGAGACGCGCCGGTTTTGATTTCTTTGAATTGCGGTTCACCCTTTTCGTCGGGCACATAGACACCGGCCTGGCCCTTTTTAGAAACTACGCAGACAGCCGGAATCGTGAGGGCATTGTCGTCATGACCAACAATGAAAGTAGCGCTGACATTCATACCGGCTAATAGCGCATCTTCGGCACTTTCAAGCAATTGAACGTGTACTTCAAATGTAGTGACGTTAGTGGTAACAATAGCCGCCGGTGCAATTTGTGTTACTCGCCCTTTGAATACTTTGTCGGGAATGGCAGTAGCGGTTATTTCTACTTCCTGCCCCACTTTCACTTTAGTGATATTTGCTTCTGAAACTTGCGCCACCATCTCAAGACGACCTGCCAGAGCCACAATCGAGCTTGAAGTAGCAGAAGTTGTTGATGACGAAGTGGTAGGAGTAACGATGGCACCGGCATCGGCATATTTTTGCGTGATGATGCCATCGAAAGGAGCGAGAATACGAGTGTCGTGCAACACACTTTCTATTTGTTGCAGGCTGCCTTTCGTCTGACTGGCACTGTGCAATGCAGCCGCGACGTCTTCTTGCCTGAAGCCCGATTTCATCATATTGTTCTGTTGCTTAATGGTCTGCAAATCAGTCTCGCTTTGAGCTTTGGCTGAATGAGCTTGCGATAGTTCACTTTCGGCCGCCATCAAATTAGAGCGCGAAACGCGCGCTTGAGTTTGGGCGTTAATGCGATCTTGATCTGATATAGCACCATTATTGGCAAGAAAAGCTTGAGTCAAGGCAAATTGTTCGTCCCTCGCCAGCGTGGCGCGAATAGCATCCATCTGTGCCTTCAAGCGGTTTATATTACGTTCGGCATTGCTTACACCCTGCCGGGCTTTTTGTTCTTGATAAAAAGATGCGGCGACCTCTTGCGGCCGATTGCCCGCTTTCATTTTTTGATAATTGTCCATCGAAGCCAGGTAGGCGCCTCTGGCCGATTCCACCTGGCCTAGTAAATTACTGTCGTCCATGCGGGCAATCAGTTGGCCGGCTTTGACTCTGTCTCCCTGCCTAACCAGCAGTTGTTTGAGCAAACCAGTTTGCTTAGGGCTGATTTTTACTTCACGCTCTGGCTTGACAATGCCAGTGGCGACCACTTTCATGTCGGCTTTGCCGCGCTTCACTACGACGGTGTTTTTCTTCCAATCGCCGCTGTCTTTGTTCTGGCCAAAATAAAAGTAAGCGGCTGTGCCCAGCGCAACTAGTACAAGCAAACCGACAGCTATCCAGACTTTATTGCTGGCTTTCTTCATGCGCACGATATTCGTATTTGCGGGTGTGGTTGCTTTTTCATTTAGAATTTTCATAGACTGGGCCTGGCTTCAGCAGTGAGTGTGGGTACGGAAATCAGACCAGTGTCACGCAGCAATTGTGCCTGGGCTACATTGTAATTGATGATGGCCTGAGCTTGAGTGGTGAGAGCGTTGATATATTCGCGTTGAGCCTGAATCAATTCAAGGTTGATACCCTGACCATAACGCAAGCGCAAATTAGCCAGACGTAATTGCTCAGTAGCGGCTACAACCGCTTCACCGGCCACATCGACCTGAGCTTCGGCCGTAAGCATATTAAGATAGGCACTACGAACCTGTTGCAAAACTGTAATTACCTGTTGATTGAGTTGGAGCATTGATTGCCTGGCCAGAGCGCGGGCGGAGAGCGTGTTGGCGACGTCAGGCAGACCAAAACCATTTAGATTCCAACTGAGGTCAAAACCGGCGGTGAATGAACGTCCACCGCCACCACTGATACCAATTCCGCCACCACTGCCGCCGGTAGGAATAATGACGGTGGAACCGGTCAAATTGTTGCCGGCACCGTTAGACCTTCCGCTTGTAGTTACGGTTTTGGTGGTAAAAAACTGAAAAGTAGGATAGAGCGGAGCCGCGGCCACCTGAATATTCCGATCGGCGGCACGCCGCAAATATTCGAACTGCTTCAGCTCGGGGCGAAAGCGAGTAGCAGCTACTGTCAATTTATTGATGTCGATAGAATCTTCAAATAAGCGCGCTTCACTGACGCTTTCTTGATCAGGCAAAAAATTGATGGCAATATTGGTGTTAAGTAAAAGCGCCAGTTGCAGGGCCGCTTGGCGCAAATTGACTTGTTGCTGCAGCAGGGCTTGTTTATCTAAAGCCAGCTGCGTGCGCGATTGATAAATGGCAAAGTTAGTGCCAACTCCCGCATCTTTCAACTCTTGATTGAGCTGTACTTGAGCCCGCGAGAGCTCTACCGACTTAATGCGAATGCGCAAGAGCAGGTGATTGAGTAGAAGATCGTTATAGCGCTGGTAGACACTAAGCATGGTGTCATTAATACTGGCTCTATAAGCGTTTTTGCCGGCCTTGGCCCGACTCAAATTGGCCAACGAGTTGAAGAGTATGCCACCGCCCTGGAAAACCGGATAGCGAATAGTGGCCGAATCGGTGAAGAAAGGAGTGCCCGTGCCACGCTGAGTGTCGGTGCGCTGACCGCGCTTAGTCAAAGTAAAATCAGGCAGAGCCTGAGCCACCGAGCCGAAGAACTGATAGCGCTGCGACTGATAGGCGGCTTGCGAAATGCGAATAGGCAGGTTGTTACTGAGGGCGTAAACCAGAGCTTGCTTGAGGGTTATCTGCTCGTTGTAAGCCGCTTCAAGTTTGATCGGTGGCAGTTTGCCCTTACCAATGGGCAAAAGCTCAGACATGATGATTTGACCAAGAGAAATTGAACGCGCTTTATCGAGCTCAGTACTGGTGAGCTTCATGTCGGTATTGTCGGCGGAAAAATTCGGCCCGGGTTTGGCGGGGTAGAGGTCGCGGATGCTGGCATTGCCAGGTGGCCTGAGCATCGAGCCCGAAGTATGCTCATTCGCCCGGCTGTCAGGCAAAGCCGGTGCGTCGCCCAGATTAGTGCCGGGAGCATGAGGTGCCTGCGACGGCAGGGAATTGTCATGAATTTCGGATGGAGGCGGCGCGATGCGCTCCAGGCCAGTGTTTCCCGCACCGCCCTGGTCTAAGGCTTTGCGCTCGGCAATCGGATCAGGAGCCGATGCGGGTGCAGCATCAGCCTGACCACAGGCTGCGGTGCCTGAACTCAAAAAGAGCGTTAGAAGAACGGAATAGCAAGCTGACTTCATGACTTCCTGTAGATGCCGCATTTTATTGAAGACGATACAACACGGCTAAAAGTTCAAATTACAGGATCAATTATTGCTCATTAATTTCAGGTCTGAGCTTTAGTCAGTTCTAAAAAACGGCTGAGGTCATCTCGCAAGGCCAGGAAAGACTGGTAACCCTCACCCTCGTGCAGCTTTCCGTCTGTGCCCGTGCGCAGGCGCAAAGTTTTCAACAGCACTTCATCCATGCCCGCGGACAAATCAGGTAAAAGTTCTGAAGGCCGGCGTAAAGAGAGCAAAGGTGTGAGATATGGATTAGACATTGCGAGCTCCATGTCTACCATGGCTTTAAGCGAATCACTGGCCCAGTCATTGCCTTCAGCGTTGCCGGCGGCGGCAAAAGGGTTGAAGCCGACAAAAGTTTCCCACAGAATAATGCCTAGAGCCGTAATGTCATCACAATCGAGCCAGGGATAATACTGGGGAGTGGTCAAGCAGGCTTCCGGCTCAATTTGACCAGAGGCCACTGCCATGGCACCAAAATAGCCCAGCTCACGGAATAACAAACCATTTTTGCTGACCACAATATTTTCAGGCTTAAGATTGCCGTGATGAACAAAAACAGCATTTTCGCTCAAGTCGGCCATTACCGTACAGATGTCAACGGCCGCAGACAAGACCTGTGGTCCTGGGTCGATATCATATTTAATAATATCGCGCAATGTCCGGCCAGCACTAAATGCGGTGCTATAGAAATTATCCTGCACCGAGCTAACCACAGGCAACCGAGGATGCACAATGCCTAAACGCATCACTTCGCACTGAAGTAGAAGTTGGGCCTGCGGCAGCAGTTCGCGAATGACATCACCAGTGAGTCCAAGCAGGCGAGTCGGATTTATAATTGCTCCGACTTGCGCACCAAATTCATTTTCTGGTTTAGCCACCTTGATTGAGAATTCGGCACCGCTTTCGTCGACACCGTGAAAAAGATAGAAATAGAGACCTTCTTCGATCAGGTAATCAAGTCGATAATTGCCAATTTCTTTGCCGAGCCAATCCGTCCAACTATCTGCTCTTTCAGTGCTCACACTCCGCCTGGTGAGCTCTGCTTGCACTTGCAAAAATTGTCCTTCGATTTCTGCAGGCGCAGGCAATCCGGCCAGACTACAGCCCATGAGAATGGTGTCAAAACTTTGTTTTAGAGCTAGAAGTGTTTCGTCGGTTTCGTTTTCTATTGTCACGGTAGTTTCAGAAATGTCTTTCTTGCCTCCATTCCACCAGTGAAAGAATATCTTGTAAACTGGCTTTAAACTGCTGAAAAAGCTGTTTGGGAGCGGTAAAGTGCAGCTCGTCAATCACACGGGCATCAGTGCCTGTAATAAATATTCCCAGATCCTGCACGTCGGAAAATTTCCAGATGCCCTCTACTACTAGGCCGTTACGACCACCTAAAGTTTCAGTATGCTTGTCGAGCATCTCAAAAAATTCGGGCTCTGATGCATCGCGCACCACCATTTCAATGTTACTGAACTCTTCGTCGCTTAAGGCATGGGGCGCTTGCGACAATAACTCGACAAATTCGTCGGCGACAATTTTGGACAGCGGTTTGCCCCGATAGAAATAGTGAAATTTGACGTCGGGCTCAGCTTGCAGATAAAACTCTTGCACCACCAGCTCACTACCAAGAGTACTACCGACTGCCTGAGCTTGCCAGCCTGGAGGCATTTCGCGTAGCTGAAACTGGGCAAGATTGAGAATGCTGCTCACGGTGATCACCTTTGCTCAGGCAGAAGAATTCAAAGTTTCCTGTGGGTGCTTGCCGAATATATACCCCCGAAGCGCTGCCCGGAACCCCTTGCAGCGAGTAAAAGCACTGAACCGAAACCAAAAGATCTGGGCGCGAAATAAAAACTAGATTGATATCAATCTAGTTTTTAAATTGGCAATTCTCTAGCTAGACCGTTGGTGTGTGCGGAGAGTCGTCTTCCGGCTCGACATCGACTTCTTCTGTGCCTGTTGAGCCGTTGCTCTCAGACTTTTCCTCACCTGAGTTTTTGAGAGATGAACCGCAGGCCGGACAGAATGCTCGCTCGCGGTTGGCAGGCGCGCCACAGCTTTCGCAGGTAAAACCAGGCGAAGCGCTATAGCCGGCCTTAGCTTCAGCTTTTTGCGCCGGTGTGGCGTCAGGGTCGTGGTTAACTTTGATTTGATCAAGCTCAGACTGCAAGACTGAAATTTCGTGATCTACAGCTGAGATTTCGCTGCAACGCTCTTTCAACAAATCGTCGGAAACATCTTTGTTGCTCTGATGCTTGTCAAAGACCAGACGTCCGACTTCAGCTAGCTTGGCGTGTTTTTTGCGCTCCAGCTCTTTGATTTGATTGGCTAGATTAAAAGCCTGAATGCCATCCTGGGCACGAGACTGAACTTTATTGACCTCTTTAGTAACAGTGTTGATGACGTTATCAATGATGCTCACGGTGGAGTCTCCCTTAACTAAGCGAATAAAGTCTCATACTTCACTTTATACCTTACCGGGAAAAAAGCGAACCTGACAAAACCAGCGAAAAAAGTGAAATTTAGCGAACGTCAACCGTGCTCTCAGACTCGCCGGCTTTGCGGCCGGAACCCTTGGCGGTTGAAACTTTGACACAATTTCGTCCGCCTTCTTTAGCGCAATAAAGTGCTTCGTCGGCTTTGTGAAAGAGATCGTCGGCCGAATCGCAATGCAGTGGATAGCTGGCCACACCGAGGCTGGCTGAAATATTACCGTGGCCTTCCACCGTGATTTCATTAATCAATCGTCTAAGACGCTCGGCCAACTGTTCAGCCATATCTATTTCAGTGTTGGGCAAAAGCAGGCAAAATTCCTCGCCACCATACCTGGCGCAGAAGTCGATAGAGCGTGACGATTGGCGTAAAATTTGACCAATAGAGCGAATCGCTTCATCGCCGGCCATATGGCCAAAATTGTCATTAATTTTCTTGAGAAAATCGAGGTCGACGATAATCAATGAAAGTGTGTGCTCGTAGCGTTTTGCCCTTTCGAATTCTTTGTGCAAGGCCTCGGTAAAGGCGCGACGATTAAAGACGCCGGTGAGGCCGTCCATTACCGCTTGCAATTCGCGCTCCTGGTGCAGTTCGGCGTTTTCGATAGCCACCGAAAGATTGTCGGCCAGTGAGCCAATCAGCGAAATGTCATCAATGCTCCAGTCGCGACTGACGGTAGTATCTTGCAAGAACAGCACACCCAGTACTTGATCGCGCATCACCAGCGGCACAATCAGCCCACTGCGCAAATTAAGTTCTTTGAGGAAACCACGATCGTACGTGGTGCGCTCGTCAAAGTCAGGGTCTTCGATGTTTTCGGGCGTCTCTTTGTTCAGAGCTTTAAGAGTAAAATCACGCCCGAGGTCAGTGTGGAACATGTCTTTCACAGGGGCCACATTAGCCTGCGTATACTCAAATACATCAAGTTCGTTGAGCATGTTGTGCGGACGCAGCAATAAACATCTGCTGACGCCAAAAGTAGCGCCGATTTTTTCTACCGTTGTATCAAGCACTTCTTTGATGTGCACCGAACTGCGCACGGCATTGCTTATCCAGTAAACCAAACGCTCTCGCTCAAGGTGTTTCATACGAATGGCATCGCGAGCGGTTATGTCGTGAATGAGCTTGCGTGTTTGCTCTTCCATACTGCTGGTTTTGTCTTCAATCTCTTCGTACTGGCTGCGCAAGCGCTCGTTTTCGCGCTGCAACTCTTTGCTCTCCCAGCCGCGGGCGAGAGCCAGAGCGACTGGATAGGGCGAAACTGCTTCTTCGACACCATCGACATCTTTTAATTCGCTGCCGGCAAAAAGCACGAAGGCCCGTCTTTGACCTTGATTGACGGCTGTCAAAAGATAAACGTCGCCTAAATTTTTCAAAAGCGAAGGAGAGAGAGAAATCCCTTCAACTTCGCGCAGGTCTTCAACTTTGAGCTCTACATCACCGGCTTCAAAATCATCGCCGTCGTACTTCTCAACAAAAGCCTCGGCCAGAGCGCGCAAATCTTTTTGTTTATCGCCCACATAGGCACGGTCGGCGAAAGTGTCTAAATCAGCATCCCACATCAAAATAGCGGCAGACTGAGCGCCGCTCACTTCGAGCACGGCGGTACCGACGCGCTCCATTACATCTTCCAGCTCAAAGGCAGAAAGCAGGTCAATTATTCTTAGTTGTGTTTGCTCTGATGAAGACATATCTGCCATTAAATGTTCCCAGATTCTGTCAGGTCAATCAATATAGGTGAATTTAGCTAGTATTTGCAGCGAAGGGGCAGCAAAACGCTAAAATAAGGGTGAGCGAAGGAGCTAATCAAGAATGCCTGCGAAATACGCACCGAAAAAAGCACAGAGTTCCGATTTGATGGTCAGAGTGATGTCGGCCCTCTGTTATCTGACCGCCGGTCTGGCCGGTTTTATTTATATCATCGCCAACGGCAGGGACAGTAAAGCGGTCTTCTTCCGCTTCCACTTCATGCAAGCCCTACTCACAGCCATGCTCGGTTGCTTTATCACCTGGACCGGCACAACCCTTATAAGCACAGTGGGCGGAATTATCGGACTCTTCGGCGAAGGTGCTCTAGAAATGTCTACACCGGCGCTCGGAGCAGTAGCTTTCGGCATTCGCATGATCGGCTATTCTTTCTCGATACTTATCATCTTTGGTATCGTGCAGTCTTTGCGTGGCAAGTATTTAGAGCTACCCTGGATTTCAAAAATAGTACGCGGCAATCTGCGTTAACTGGTTTCAAACCAACGGTAAAAACATGAGTAAACGTCGGTTAGAGCCATTTTTTTATAAATCGTTGCCAGCTCTTTTGACCTTGAATGCCTGTTTTTGTCTGGCCGGAGCAAATAGCGAGGCCCTGGCGCAGAGCATTCTACCGCCGCGCCCTGAAGCGATAGGTGGTGGCAACCCGCTGGAAGGCTTGGGGCGCGCCGATGATCCTAATCCTTCAAGAGCAGGTGATTTCGCTGCTCTCAACACTCTTTTCCCTACTCCGACACCTGACGCCAATGCTCCTTCGAATTCGCTCAGTTTTCCCGCCAACACACAGGGCGACCCACTCACACCGTCATCAAATCCGATTCTGAACCCTGACGCCAATGCCGCTTTTAACCCCGGCAGTGCGCCCGACAGCACCGCTACTGATTATCCGGGCACCACTTCGGTTCAACAGCTAATTAATTCCAGCAGTCCGCAAAACAATCCACTCAACAATGCCGTGAGAAATGCCACTGGAGATTTGAATGACTCACCTCCTGTTGATCCCAATCTTGCAGGCGGCCCCCCGCTCAATGCCGCCATAGGCAACACTCCCGGCGCTGAAGAAGCTTTGAAAAAGGCTCAAGAACTGGCTAAAGAAGAAGGTCGCGGCGAAGCTACCGAAGAGCCGCGCAGTATGTTTAGCAATGACAAAAACGATAACAGTAACGCTCAAAGAGAAGCCAACTTTTTCAAAGTGGTGCCGGACAGCCCGATTAGAACAACGCTGGTAGATATTCGCGAAGGGAGATACGAGGCGGCTTTGAATCATCTCTCCAGCATGTATGCGCGCAATCCGGCAGCCATTGAAATGCAATATTTGATGGGCGTCTCTGCTGTGATGCTGCACCGAAACGCTGAAGCAGAGATGCATTATCAAAAAGTTTTGAGCGATAAACTGGCGCCACTACGACTGAAACAGTTAGCGCAAAAAGGATTGGGCAAGCTCTCGAAGATGCCGCGCTGATTACAGCTAAAGCTTGCCTTAGCGAGTCATGGTTCCTACTCTGGCACAATCTCAGCGCGACCGAGCAACACCATAAGGCCGGCGGGATCATCGGTAACAATGCCGTCCACACCCATTTTCAAAGCCTTTGACCAGGCGCGCCTGCCGTTAGCCGTCCAGACATTGACCTTAAGACCGGCTGCCTGAGCCTCTTCTACCAGGTCAGCTCGACACGAACCAAGGCAGGGATGGAAATAATTGACACCTAGTTTTTCTGCGTAAGCAGGCATGTCAACGAGCACACCATCGAGCAACAGAGCCAGTTGCAGTGAAGAATCTAATGCGCGCAAGCGTTGAATAACATAGTGATCAAACGAACTTACTATGATTTTGTCGCCGTGGCCATAATCTGCAAGCATTGCCAGCAGCTCTTCTTCGATATCATCATAAGCGATCGGTGCATTTTTAATTTCAACATTGATATTCAGCTGCCCGCTAATCAATTTTAAAACATCACTGAGCAAGGGCACGTTCTCGCCGCTGAAATCGCTGTCAAACCAAAGCCCGGCACTCAGTCTATTAATTTCATCATAATTAATATCACAAACCTGGCCGACACCATTGGTGGTGCGTGAGAGATCTTCGTCATGAATGACAATCAGTTCGCCGCTGGCGCAACGTTGTACATCGAGCTCAATGTCTACTCCCAGCTCCAGGCACTTTCTAAAAGCGGCCATGGTGTTTTCAGGGGCCCAGTGAAGGCCTCCGCGGTGAGCGATTACATGAACATCTTCGGCTTTAGAGATCGAGCACCTTCTGCGGATGAAGGAAACCCATATTGAGCGTAACCACTAACTTACCGTTTTGCACCAGGATTTTCTCAAGCGGGCATTCGATGCCGTGCTCGATGCCGACCAGTCCGGCGATGTTCTTCAAGACCAGGCAATCTTTCTCGCGACCGACCTCAAAGCGAATTTTTTCTTTCTGCTTGATGATGAAATTGCCCCAACGTTCTGCGGTGGGATGCTCATTCACAATGCTAATTACGTTCGACTGGCGAATCACTTCGCGCACATGAGAAGCGATGGCCCGAATCAAGCCGGGTATTTCATCTCTCGAACCAAAAGTCTCCATCAACACGCGGTTGACGTGGTAGCCGTGCAATGAACTGTTCTCAGGACGGCCTTCCAAAAATTTAATAACACCTGAAAATGGGTCCGACGAACTTTTCACCACTTTACGGGCTATCTCAATGACTTCGTTCTCGCAGGCTACGAGAGTTTCTCGTATCTGGGCATTCATGGTCTTGCGGTCGCAGCAATCGCAGGCGGCTGAACTATGTTCCATGAGCAGTCTCCAAGTCTAAGAACGTCTCTACCTTTAATGCTCTGTATATCTTTTGCCACATTCGGCCGATAATTATCAGTTTTCTTTGTAGCAGGCCTACCTCTCAAGTGGCACAAATTAGGACTGCCCTGCCAGGCGAATCTGTTTTGGCGGCCACACAGCGTCGTTCTTAACAGAAGCGCCCTTCTGATCATGGCCGCCAGAGATTCGTTTACAATGTGCTGAACAGCAGAGGAGCCTTTGTTTTGATCAGAGATTTGCCAAATCAAGCCCAACAGCACTACCGAAAGCAACTATGCTTCGCCGGGAGCCTGGCGCTAACAACGGCTGCGACCATGGCGGTTGCCCTGACGCCTGCGTCGGCCAAGCCCGATTCGACCAAGCCTCGCTATGTGCCCTCTGCGACCATGAGCCGGATTGAAACCATGGATCCTAAGAACGTCCCTGACTTTCCACCTAATATGCCGGCCGCTGCCCCAGCGATACACTCATCTTCTACTCGTATCGCCGCCCCATCCGACTATTCAGGGGTCAGCTCCGGCACGGCCCTCCGAGCTGACGCCTCTTCGGCGTCCCTGCCGGTGCAGACCAGACTCAAATTAGTACTCGAAACTTTCGTAGACGCCAAAGCCAGCAATCCGGGCGACCTCTTCGAGGCCCATGTAAAAGATGACCTGTTCTATGGCACAAGCTTGCTTCTGGCCAAAGGTACTCTGGTAAGAGGCCGGGTTTTCGAAGTGACCAAACCAAGATTACTCAGTCGCGCCGCAAAAATCGGCCTACGCCTGGAGCAAATTGTCACCCCGGCAGGCGAAGTCATTCCCCTTGATGCCGCTCTGGAATTTCAAAAAGGCCTGACAAACCAGAAAGGCCAGCTTGACCCCGGCACCAATTTTGGTACTAGAGTTGAAGGCGGAGTAAGAGCCGTAACCGGCATGTCGTCTACCGGCACTGCCCGTGGTGCACTGATTGCCGCTAACGTGGCCACATTAGGCGCGCCGGCTATTGCCACCGCTATTGGTGGCTCAGCCATCGCCATTTTCAGATCAGGCGACAACGTCAGCCTGGCACCCGGTCAGGAGCTTGAAGTACAGTTGACCAACGATCTGGGCGTGCAAATAAACTAGCCTGTCTGCTTTTGCAGCTCAGGCTTGTACTTGTTTGCGTCTTTTATTTTTAACCAACACCAGATTAGAAGCGAAGGCTTTATTGGCCGGCTCTAAATTGCTGGCTTTGGTGAATTCTTCTTCTGCTTCTTCAAGATAATTGCGCTTCAAATAAATTACACCAAGATTATTGTGCACCCAGGCATTTTGCGGTTTCATCTTGACGCAGATTTTTAGCTCTTTGAGAGCTTCATTGGTTTTGTTTTGTTTGATATACAAATTAGCCAGATTATAGTGGGCAGACATTGAGTTGAAATAGAGCTCAATGGCTTTGCGATAAGCTTCTTCTGCTTCCACATAACGATTCTCTTTCGCCAACACCGATCCAAGATTGATGTAGGCCTCGGTGTAATCGGGCCGCCGGTCAACGAGATATTTGTAGCGCTCGATTGCTTCTTTATTGCGCTCTTGAACCTGATAGATCAAGGCACCCTGATACTGTGCTTCCCAGTACATGGGCTTGAGCTCTAAGGCGATGTTGATCTCTTTTAAGGCTTCGCTGAATTGACCCATTTTGGTCAATTTCTGCGCTCTTAGCAAGTGCGGCTCGGGGTCGCGCAAATGCACAGGAATGGCCGGAGCAGTCAGTTCGCGCAGTTGTGCCTCTTTGGCTTTTTTCTGCTGCTCGTCTCTGTATTCACTCTCTTCCATCTCTTCGGCGTCATCGATTTCTTCTTTACGCCGTGGAGCATATTTGAATTTCCGTCCGCCAGGGGCAGCGGCTGATTCTTTCAGATCGTCATCGTTTTTGGCAGGAGCTGGTTTCGCTTTTGGTTTCTCAACTTTGACCGGAGCCACTTCAGGCTCGTCTTCTTCGGGGGCCATTTGTGGATCTGGCGCAGCGGCTTTAATAGGCTCTGGAGGTTCAGTTATCATAGCCGGCGTGACCGCAGCTTCAGGTGCTCCCGCTGCCGGTTTCGGGGCTGGAGCAACGGCTTTGATCGGCTCTGGCGGCTCAGTTCGCGCCGGACCAGCACTGGCAGCGCCACCACCACCAGGAAGTGGAGCTTTCACTGCGGTTTCAGATTCAGTTTCAGGTTGAGCTTTAGTTTCAGGTTTGGTTTCAACTGGGGTTTCAGCTTCGTCTTTCTTGCGACCAAGACCAAAGCCAAAATGGAATTTACTGCGCGCTGCAGCGGGAGCGGGAGCAGCAGCTGTCGGAGGGGCAACCGGCGCTGCTTTTACTGGAGCTGGTTTAGCCGCAGCAGCTGATTCGGTAGGTTTAGGTGCTGCTTTAGCCGGAGAGGCGGCAGGCGCCTGAGATTCGGCGGCAGCAGCATCTTTAGCGGGTTTGCGGCCAAAAGTTGGGATCTTCAAATTTAATGCCCAGGCATCCAGGCCGCAGCCAAACTGACCGGCGACGCCGACAGCGAATGAAAGGGCCAGCATGAGCGCACGCGCCCTACCTGTGAAAAACTTTGAATTCGATTTTAATTTGAGCCGACTTTTCATAGCGAATCCTAATCAGTTAAAACGCAGAAGCGCCTATATAATAGCGAGGATCTTCACCGCCACTGTGAAATAGATCACATGAGCAGCCGCCACAGCGGCAAGAACTGATGGGCACTGAGCTAGAGCAATTTTATGCGACTTCACAACCACCATGAATTTCCCGGCAAGCTTTTCGTGGTGGAAGGCGTAGACGGCTCCGGCAAATCTACTCAGCTTGACCTTTTGCGCAACTGGTTGGAAGCCCGGGGTAAGAGTGTAATTTTCACCGAATGGAATTCGTCTGTTCTAATCTCCAAAACAATTAAACAGGCGAAGCGCTCCAACTCGCTGATTCCAGCCACTTTTAGCTTATTGCACGCTACCGATTTTGCCGACCGTCTGGAAAATATTATTATCCCCGCTCTTAAAGCCGGTCTCATCGTTCTGGCCGATCGCTATTGCTACACCGCTTTTGCCCGCGACGTGGCACGCGGCGTCGACAGCGACTGGGTGCGCAGCCTGTATGGTTTTGCCATTCGCCCTGATGGAGCCTTTTACTTTCAAGTGCCTGTGGACGTTTCGCTGGCCCGCATCGCTAACAGCCGCATGCCGGGCTACTATGAAGCCGGAATGGACGTCGGCCTCTCCACCGATCCGATGGAATCTTTCCAACTATTTCAATCGCGCATCATTCATGAATACGACAAAATGGTGGGTGAATTCGGCTTTCACACAATGCCCGCCATCAAACCAATACATGAGCAGCAAATGATGTTCAGAGAAATCGCAACAAAACTGATGGATGTTTGAGGCCAATTGAATGATGGAAAAGAACATAACCAGCGTCATCAGCGGCAAAAAGCCTCAACACGATTATCCAGGCAAATTGATTGTGCTGGAAGGAACAGATGGTGTGGGCCGCTCCACCCAGGCAGAACTATTGCAGAATTGGCTCAACGTGGAAGGCTACGGTGTCACACGCAGCGAATGGAAATCATCTTTATTGATGTCGCGCGTAATTGATAAAGCCAAAGAAAAAAACGCCCTCAACACTATTACTTTTTCTTTGCTGTACGCAACCGATCTAGCAGACCGTTTGCACAACGGTATTATTCCAGCATTAAAAGCCGGCCACATCGTCATCGCTGATCGATATTTTTATACGGCACTGGCACGTGACGTAGTGCGCGGAGCCGACGCCGACTGGGTGCGCGAGCTTTACAAGTTTGCACCTGATGCTGATTTGGTGATTTATTTTACGATGCCATTGGAACCATTGCTGCGCCGCATCATCACCACCCGCGGTGGCCTTGATTTTTACGAATCTGGTCGCGATATCGGCATGTCTACCGACCTCTATCAATCATTCAAACTTTATCAATCGCAAATATTGTTCGAGTATGAACGCATGGCCAAAGAATTTAATTTTCAATCAATAGCCGCCGACGACCCTGTAGACGCCGTGCAAAAAGCCCTGCGCAAAAAACTTGCCACTGTGCTTTCAGACAAGAAGTTGCATTCGAGCGTTTAGCTTTTAAACGGGTTTGCCCTGGCGAGCTTCGAGCAAAATTGTCACCGGACCATCATTCACCAGGTTCACTGCCATGTGTGCGCCGAATATTCCGGTGCCCACAGTCAGACCTTTCTTGCGCATCTCTTCGCAAAAATGCAGATAGAGCCGCTCGCCTTCGGCCGGTGGCGCCGCTTGTTGAAAGCCCGGGCGCCGACCTTTCTTCCAATCGGCCAGCAAAGTGAATTGTGAAACGACTATCACCTGGCCACCGGCCTCAGCTAAAGCGAGATTCATTTTGCCGTCCTGGTCGTCAAAAATGCGCAGGTCGGCCGCTTTCGTTGCCAGGTAAACGCTGTCAGCCTCACTATCGCCAACTTCTACGCCTAGCAAAATCAGCAGACCACAAGCCCGGTCGGTGCTCGACTGAAATTCGCTCACTACGGCGCCGTCTACCACCACGCTCGCACGTGAAGCTCTCTGTAACACTGCCTTCATCGCCTAGATTCCTGTACTGGTTGGAGTTTCAACATTCCGCCCAATGCCAAGCGGAGCCAAGCCAAGAGAATTCTAAGGTGGCAAGTCGAATTATCTCATCATCTCAGTGTAAGATAGCTTTGCGGGGTGGAGCAGCCTGGTAGCTCGTTGGGCTCATAACCCAAAGGTCGTAAGTTCAAATCTTACCCCCGCAACCAATTAAAAGCCTAGAAGAACCGGCAGTTTCGAGAGAAGTGCCGGTTTTTTATTGGGGTAGGTAAAAAGTGCGCGCCTAACGCAATGCCTAGCGCAAAACGGATCAGAATGGTTGAGCGTCGCGAATGACCGTCAACGAGATTTGGCTATGGTTTGTCTGTCGCGAAATTAAGAACGCTGCGACAGCCTCCGCGCTCTCTCGCCTAACCCATTGCCTAACCCAAGCTTAATGCGATGCCGAATGCATGCCTGACCCTGTGCCTTACCCTCGATGAAGATCGAGCGCGCGCCACTATATATGGTGCCCGAGACTCAAGTCGGCGACAGCGCCTTCAGCATGCTGCCGAAGTCCGTGATATTATACGGTCTATGAAAGTTCGTCTGATTATATTAACGACCGTCAAAGCACTGCCAGCCAATAAAGGCTAGGAAGCAGCATCGTCGCGTATTAGGACTGGACTAAAAAATTTCGACTCCAACTTTGCCGACGAGCTGCTCTGAGAAGCATCCGCATTGACACGGCGAGAGGGAGAAAAATGGCTATCTGGTTCACGTCCGATCATCACTTCGGACATGCAAACATCATCAAGTACTGCGAGCGTCCGTTCAACTCGGTCGACCACATGAACGCGTCTATGATTGGCTCGTGGAATGGAGTTGTTGCGTCGGACGACACCGTATATTACTTGGGCGATTTTGCTATGCAACCACATTTAGTGGCAGACATTTTGCCCAAATTGAATGGCAAGAAGTTCCTCATCGCAGGAAATCATGATCGCTGTCATCCCAAGATTGGCAGCCCAGGTAAGTGGCTCCAGGCATACATAGATGCCGGGTTCGAGTCTGTGCAGATTGATCTGCAAATGGAAATTGCTGGCGAGATGGTCCTGTTGCACCACTTTCCATATCGTGCCGAAACAGAGCCAAAGCAGAAGTATTACGGTCAGCGCCCTGTCGATAGCGGTGGGTGGTTGATTCACGGCCACGTTCACCATCGATGGAAAGTTTCTGAACGGCAGATCAACGTCAGTGTTGAGAACTGGAACTTCGAACCAGTCGAACTAAAAACAATCGCAGCCATCATCGAGTCCGGTCCGCAGACGGCAGCTGAAACCCGCGCCTACGATTGACGCAGGCACATTTCCACTAAAGGGCGATTTTCTCGCGCGAGAAAATCGGCACAAACAGGAAACATCCGAATGCGCACTCACTATTAAGGCTCGGGTTCGCAAATTATCGAGAGCGAGGCTACACCGGAATAGTGTTTTCCATTGTGCGAGACTAGCGGGATTCCGTATGCAAGCGCTGTCGCAGCAATCCAGGCATCAGCGCAGGCGATGATTTTTCCGTTCTTCTTACCTTCAGCCATTACGCGTCCCCAAATTTTGCAAAGATTGGGATCAACCGGGCACACAACAAACTTTCGTAGATGCTCTTCTAGAGATGCGACTCGCTTTGCACCCCAATTTTTCTCTACGGACCAACGATAAAGTTCTGCTACCGTCATGAATGACACGACAAGCTGTCGGCCGCTTAAATGCGGCTCGTAGAGCCTTGCGCGCGTATCACCTTTGAAGACGAAGGAAACCACATCGGTGTCAACGACTAGTCGATCAGTCATGACGCGTTAGGAAGATCCTCTCGCCGCCAGCTCCGAACAGCATCTATGAATTCGTCTTCTTTCTCATCGTCAGGCCAAAAGTCTGCACGTAATTCATCAAACTTGACAGCAGATGGGACGACTTGTTCGGCGGCAAGGACATCCAGATCAATTTGATTGTCAAAGAAGGGATGAAACTCTTGCCCCCCTGCAAACTGTTCAGTATCAAGGATCTCAATGTCCTCAATACGGAAACTCTTTATCTCGTGGTCAACCTCGACCGTCTCACCGACAAGTTTCACACGCCGTGTCATAGCCGCTAGAACTGCTTCCTTTTGCTCTTCGCCAAACGTGCAGCGAATTGGTTTGCCTACGCCTGGATGAATTCTGCATGCATAACTAGTATCGCGGAAATCGCCCATCAATAGCAGACCTTCTATACCCGCTTTATTGATTACAGGTTCTTGGATGCGCGTAATTATTCGTTCATACACCTTGGGTGTGTATGTCGAGCGAATTGGCGCGGAGCTTTTGCCCTTCAACTCAAAGTCAATTGCATTTATTCCGAGTGAGAATAACTTGCCGCCTTCTCGAAGTGCTAGTAAGACTCCCTTATCAAATCCGTGCGGAAGCTGCGAGCTGTCCTCACCAACTTGCGAGATTCCTTGGACAAATGCCTCCAGCGACTTCTCGCCCAGCGCCTTTCTCGCCTCGGCACTGCTCTCATCAAACAGAGACAATTGTTCCGGAGTTCGTAGTGCTGTCTCTATCGGCAAGTCGCAAACAATCGAAAGACTTCCTGGACTGATAGCAACCACTTCAAGAGTACATGCTTCTTTTACGTCTTTAGGTATTGGGCCGGGCATCAGACTGAATGCTTCCCCTGACAAAATTCGGCCTATTCTGTGAACGGCAACTTGCAATTGTCCAGCAAAAAGCGTGAGCTGATCTAAGGGCAGCCGATGATTCTCTACCGCCGGACCAACTAAATGGATTGTGAGTGGCATTCTGAGTTTTTCGTCGCTCATTGTACTCACCTCCTACAAACTCTAAGTCCCCATGATTTTGTTCCATTTCTGGCTAAATACAAAACCCTGTGGGCTTTGAGGGATACGATGCTATACAAAGACTTTAACGCCATACAATTGTATGGTACCATATCTTGTCAAGAAAAGAACGGCAGCATCGACATTTTAACCTGTCTTGTCTTACCATCAGCATTGAACAGGAATTATGGTCCGCAGGTCAATTATCTTTCTCCGTCCGTGGGGTTAGATAAATGAGCAGTGAAAAGCAGGGACAAAGCCTTGGCCGGCAAGAAAAAGCAATTGAGCAATCCATTCTCCACTGGTGGTGGCGGTAACCACTTTGAGGCACACGTTCAGGCCTCATTCGTTGCTTTGATGCTGACGAATGGATTTGCGCCAACATTGCCATGCTGGCCGATTTTGAAAATTAAGCTACAAGGAAAGGCCGATGGGTATGACACGGACGACATGATTGTCTTTGTCGAAAAGATCGGGGGTGACCAGCGACGAAAACTGTTGGCTCAGATAAAGCATGCTGTTCCTATAACGTCTACGAATAAAGTGTTTGGTGAAGTCATTCATGCAGCTTGGAGCGATTTCAACAATCCAAAATTGTTCACGGAAGGTAGCGATGCGATTGCATTGATTACCGGACCATTAAGTAACACGGACATTAGTGGTGCCCGTGGGATCTTGGAATGGGCGAGACACACTAATAGCGCAGAAGAATTTCTGCGCATGGTTGATATGTCTAATCTGAGCAGCGATGACAAACGAAGCAAGCTAAAAGCATTCAGAGAACAGCTCAAAAAGGCAAACGGCGGAGTTGAGGTTCCTGATGATCGGCTGTTTCAATTTTTGCGTCATTTTCATCTTCTCAGTTACGACCTCGATATAAAAGCAGGTGTGCATCTATCATTGATGCACTCATTAATGAGCCAGTACACCACAGGTGGTGCTCAAATGCTTTGGTCGCGAATAGTCGATGAAGTTCAATCATGGAACAAAAATGCTGGTGCACTTTCACGAGACAACATTGCCGAGGACTTGAGAGATGCTTTCAAAGCTATAGGACCTTCGACTATTCCTCTTGAACTACGGATAGAAGAAATTGCTGAGGAAATAAGCTGGAATCAAGTTCCGCACGCCGCAGAGCTGGCGTTGGCAAACATGGTTGGGAGCTGGAACGAAAAAAGTTTAGGTGACCGAGAGACAGTTTCGGAGTTTGTGCAAGAGGATTTTCAAACATGGATTCTCAAGATGCGCGAATTGCTTCAACATCCAGAAACGTCATTGAAACTTAAAGATGGAGAATGGTCCATTGGCAGGCGCCGGCAATTATGGAACGCATTAGGGACGAGATTGTTCGACTCAACTTTGGATTTATTCAAAAAGATTGTAGTAAAAACACTTGGTGAGATCGATCCAAAGTTTGAACTTCCCGCGGAGGAGCGCTCTGCCGCTCAGATTCATGGGAAGGTCCCAGCGCACTCGTCGTCATTGCGAAGAGGACTCGCTGAGGGGCTGGCGCTACTTGGATGTAGTGGCGAGGTTGCCGTCAATTGCACGGAAGGTAAGGCCCAGACAATTTCAGTGTTGACTGTACGCGAAATTCTCAGCAATGCAGACTGGCTCTTGTGGGGCAGTCTAAACGATTTGCTACCACAGCTTGCAGAGGCGGCTCCGGATGAATTCCTTCGGATAGTGGAGGAAAGTCTGGAAAGTTCCATCTGCCCTTTTGACGAATTATTTCGTCAGGAAACCAGTGGCATTTCCGGACAAAATTATTTAACTGGTTTACTTTGGGCCCTTGAGGGATTGGCTTGGGATGAGAGATATCTTGTTCGAGTATGCGTTTTGCTAAGTAACCTCGCAGCACGCGATCCTGGCGGGCATTGGGGAAATCGACCATTTAACTCGCTGGTGACAATTCTATTACCCTGGTTGCCTCAAACGACTGCCTCACTGGAGAAGCGACGCGTTGCTGTTAAAACCATGCAGCAAGAGGAGCCCAGCATCGCATGGAAGTTACTAATCGCGTTGCTGCCAGGAATGCAGCAAAGCTCGATGGGTTCTCATAAGCCAGCCTTTCTCCCGGTGGAATTACCCGACGAGAAAGAAAGACGAATTACCAAGAAAGATTATCAGGAGCAAGTATTGGGCTACGCTTCCGACATGCTTTCCATGGCAGAAGACAGTGTGGCTCGAATAATTGAATTAGTGCGCCATGCAGAACGTTTGAGTCCAGCTTATTTAGAGCAACTATTAAAGATTTTGACACCAGCGAAAATTTTGCAAGCCACTGACTCGGAAAAGCTGGAATTATGGCGAGAATTAAGCAAGATAATTTCCAAGGTTCGCAGCTCATCAAATAATAGGGGCATGTCGTTGGAAACGGTCGCCGTGATGGAAGGAATCGCCGATGAAGTTGCGCCGAAGGATCCTGCGAAGCTGCATCGAAGACTCTTTTCCCACGTTCCAGACGAACTGCGAAATGACGGCACCAGCTTTGAAGAACGAAGCAAAACGCTTGAATTAAAAAGACAAAAAGCTGTCGGCGAAATCTTGACCTATGGTGGCATAACTGGTGTCATCGACTTTGCAAAAGCTGTAGATGTACCGGGAAGCGTGGGATTCTCGCTTGCGTTAATTACAGAGTCTGACATTGATGCAGAAATCTTACCGTCTTTGCTTGGAGACAGTTCCTTGCTTCAGTTCGCGCATGGATATGTTCGGGGGCGATTCCACAAAGATGGAGCAGAGTGGATTGGTGGCGTGCAACACGCGTCTTGGCAAAAGTCCGACGTTGGTCAGTTTCTTGCATTGCTGCCATTCACTCCAAACACCTGGAATATCGCAAAAGAATGGCTCGGGGAACATGATTCCGAGTATTGGGTACGAGTGAATCCGAACATTTACGAAACCAATGAGGACCTAGGACCTGCCGTTGACAAACTTATTGAAAACGGAAGGACTCGTCTAGCAATTGCCTGTCTCGCGAAACCGCTAAATAACAACGGTCAGCTTGATATAGAGAGAAGCATAAAAGTACTTCTATCTCCAACTACGATGACGGAGGAAGGCGAACACCCTGATGTTTACGACATACTTGAGATTATCAAGGTATTGCAAGCAAGTCCTGACGTAGATCAAGAAACTTTGTTTAGAGTCGAATGGAAATATCTGCAACTGCTAGATCGCGACGACGGAGCATCCGCGAAAGTTCTGGAAGATCGGCTCGCAAGTAATCCAGCATTCTTTACCGAACTGGTGGAATTTCTCTACCATCCTCGCAGTAAACCACGTGAAGAAAAAACTCCAACCCCCCAAGAGGAGTCTATCGCAAGAAATGTTTGGAGGCTTCTTCACGGCTGGAAAACTCCGCCGGGTATGAAGAGCGACGACACCTTCTCGGAGTCAGCCTTCCAGGAATGGGTAAGCGAAGTGACGAGGCTATGTACCGAATCAGACCGCCTAGAGGTAGCCATGCTTCATTTGGGTTGTGTTCTATTTTACGCGCCTCCCGATCCCGATGGACTGTGGATTCATCGATCGGTCGCTGCATTCTTGAACGGAAAGGATGCGGAAAAGTCGCGGCAAGGTTTTTCGCAGCAAGTAACTAATTCAAGAGGAGTCCATTGGATTGATCCGACTGGCACGCCGGAACGAGAGCTGGCAAAAACGTATAGAGATCAAGCGGAAAGCATTGAAAATGCTGGCTTTCAGCGTTTCGCAGCAACGTTGAGAGCAATCGCAGATCAATACGATCGAGAAGCCGATCACATCATCAACAATCCTCTGGATAGCTGGTGACTTTCAGGGGAGCGCTTAGGCAGTGCCGTCTATCATTTATCTCGTAGGCGGAAAAGTAGACATTACATCCTCTAGCAGCTTTCGAAGATGATCGTCAGACATGTCCAGAATCGGCTCATACATGAAAGAGTTGACGTGTATAGTTTCTGGCGTCATTAGCATGACGCGATGTAGCACTTGGAAATCTTTTGCTTCAGCGGGAAATTTTCCTTTATACATGCGAACAAGTGCAGGAGTCTGAGTCGTTTTAATTGCGTCGACCGTTGCACTATCATTTATTGCCTTAACCATAAACCGCTCCGCCCAGAGTCGCGTTGCGATCGATAGAACGATCTTGTTCTCTAGGTTGATGCCTTCTGGCTCGTTCAAACATTCGTTAGCGGTTTCAAAGATCAGTTCAATAACCGGCCGTTTTTCATCGGCAGATTTATCGCTCGTGTTAAACAGCCTGTTAAAGATGTCGTCCAGCTGCTTGATCGTGATCGATTCAGTGTCGCTCTTCCAATGTAGTAGCGAAGTAAGCAACTGATAGTCTGGATCCGATTCTCCTTTCGTATACTCGATCATGTTTCGGACGAATGCAACTGAAGCAACCTTCTTCTTTTTGTCTTTGAAGAATTGGTCCTTCCAATCGTTGACGAATACGTTCTTAATTCCCTTGGCTTGAATGATGTTAATGCCGTCTGAGGTTTTCAGGGCCATCTTGCATTGATTATAGGGAACAAATCGGCTCTCGATTGTTCGGAAGAAATCAAAATTGTGAGTGAGGATCAATTGTCTAAAGTTTGAGTCTTCAGAAATGTCGCGTAGATCGGAACGTGTCAATGACTTTGAGATAATTTCCACATTAGTTTAG
>Ga0335397_10000750_pt1 | contig 43282 bp, 34 predicted proteins | sample MAT04_FD_205740 | JGI IMG/M metagenome (GOLD analysis project Ga0335397, IMG submission 205740) | Freshwater microbial communities from Lake Fryxell liftoff mats and glacier meltwater in Antarctica - MAT-04 (spades assembly) (version 2) ... | reverse complement strand
GTTTATGGTGCACCAAATACTGTTGATTTTAATTTAAAAGGGCTAACGATAGGTGCAAAATATGATGTAACATTATTTGGAAGCAGTGCATGGAGAGGATTAGGTAATAATGGAACAACCATTTATACAATAAATGGGGTTGCAAAGCCGCTATATGTAGATTTGAACAAACAGAATACAGTAATATTTACAGCAATTACACCAGATGCATTGGGTAATATTAAAATAAATATGAGCAAAGGTGCAGCTACACCTTATGGTGTATTAAATGCGATAGTTTTAGAAAAACCATTTGATGATGGAACTATTCCAATTGCTCCTACCAATTTAACAGGGGAATCATTATCTAATGGTACAGTAAAACTGGAATGGAATGATGTAGCATATAATGAAAGTAAGTACCTGGTACACCGGGCTACTAATGTTGCAGGTCCATTTACAATACTTAATCCATCAGCATCTAATGCTAATGATACAACATATATTGACAATACAGTTTTAAGTTCTACTACTTATTATTATAAGGTAACAGCAAGTAGTAATACAGGCTCATCAGGTTTTTCAAATACGGTATTGGTTTCCACTACTAATAAAGCACCGGTATTAGCTAATATTGCTGATGTATATGTGAAAGCCGGAAATACTATTTCTGTAAATATCGCTGCTACTGATGATGTTGGCGATATATTAACCACTACAGTTACTGGCCTTCCATCGTTTGGAGTATATCAAAATACAGGAAACGGAACAGGAAATATAATTTTCAATCCATCTGTTAATGACTTGGGTATTTATACAGGTATAGTGGTAAAAGTTATAGATAATTCTGGTGCCAGTATTTCCAGGGTGTTTAATCTAACCGTAACTGACAACAGCATTAGAAGTGCTTATCTTAATTTTGGTCCGGAGGGATCTACTTCGGAAGCGGCTCCATGGAATAATTACCTTGGATATCCATATGCTAATTATTCATACACAGGCATTAAAGATGATGCTAACGTAGTTACCGGCTTTAGTTTTAGATTCCTGAGTCAGTGGAATGGCGGCTTAACTTTAGGAATGAGAACAGGTGATAATAAAGGTGTTTTTCCTGATAATGTTATGAAAACAAGTTTTCATAATTATAATAATGGTAATCATACTATACAATTTGATGGACTAAATCCTGCGAAAAGATATAGTATAGGCTTCCTTACAAACACACATTCAGGTATACAATCCATGGTTACTTTTACCAGCGGTTCGCAAGTGATAAATATTGATGGTAAATATAACACGAACGTTCTAGCTAATTTAAATGGGCTGGTTCCTAATGCATCGGGAAGCATACAGGTAACAATTACAAAAATTGCAGCTAATTTGGTACTTTGTTTAAATGCTGTAGTAATCAGAGAATATGATCCTGCCGATCCGGTTATAAGGCCTGCTGATCTTTTTGCAGAAACAATTTTGGAAACTGATAGGATCAAATTAACCTGGAGTGACAGGAGCAACAATGAAACGGGCTTCCAAATATGGAGATCAACATCGGCTAATGGTAGTTACAGCCTAGTAACAACAACAGCCGCCAACGCAACTACATATACTAATACAGAGTTAACAGCAAATACAAAGTATTATTATAAAGTAAGATCAGTAAATGGAGCAGTTTTAAGTAACTATAGCAATATTGCAAATGCTATATTGGCATCTAGAATTGTTTTAATAAATCAAAATGTGGATATTGCCCAACAAGCACCATCTCCATGGAATAGTACCAGTTCGCCATCTACTCAAGGGGCTACATTTAGTAACTTAATCAATACCTCACTAATAAATAGTGGTTTTGAAATGGTTATTACAAAAGAATTTAATGGGGCAGGTTTTGCCGGAGTAAATGCCAATGGAGTATTCCCTGCCAATGTAATGGTAAGTAATTACTGGACTGATGCAGGACAAACTTCTCAAGTGAGATTCCAGAATCTAGATGTCAGTAAAAAATATAGGATTGGTTGTTTTGGTAGCAATACAAATGCGAATTATACAACGGGAAATTATAGTTGTAATGGTAAATCTGTAGAATTAAATAGTTATTATAATAATTCTAAAGTTGTATATCTGGATAAATTAACTCCCGGAAGTGACGGTGAATTGGTTTTAAATGTAAATACTGCAGGAGGATCTCCCTTTAGTTTTACGGGTGCTTTTACTATAGAATATTATGATGACAATACAGCAGACGAGCCAGTTGTCAACACTATATATACTGAAGGCCCACCAGAACCATTAGCCCGTGTAAATCATACTTTGCCTGCGGTAGTTGAAAAGCAAATAAAGACCATTGCAAAGGCAGAAATAAAAACTCCGGGCATTATAAATACTTCTGATAACGTAATTAAAGTTTTCCCGAATCCGTTTACTGATAAGATTCAGGTAGAATTACAAAATCCAAAATCAGCAACGGTAACTATTATGTTGTATGATATAAACGGCAAAATGATTTTTAGAAGTAATGGATTTAATGTAATGAAAGGAAATAATATTGTGTCTGCTAACTTACCTGTAGGTATGTCACTTGCTCCAGGCAATTACATCATAAATGTTTGGATTGACGGTAAAATGAGTAAAACAGTTAAATTAATTAAAGTCAACTAGAAAAACCTAAAATGCTAAAAAAGTCTGGTATTATAAATAATATCAGGCTTTTTTTTACCTCAAAAACTGGTTTTAAAGTTTTAATTTTATTTATGAAATCCCGATACTGAGTAAGTTTTAATATATTATGAATATTTATAGAAACCCAAAATGGATAGAAGCATTTGAATATCCATATAAAAAGTTTGAAAATATACCACAGGAAGTATTTGATGATATCAACATTGGGTTAAACAAACTAAATTCAAAAAATCCATTGGTAAGTATTATAATTTCTGCTTGGAATGAAGAAGTAGATATATTAAAGACTGTCGGGAGCCTTTCAAAATTGAATACAAAAATACCTCTCGAGATAATTGTTGTTAATAATAATTCCACTGATAAAACACAAGAAACCCTCAATAAACTGCGTCTAAAAAATTATTTTCAGCCCATTCAGGGCTGGGGACCCGGAAGGCAAATGGGAATGGAAAATGCACAGGGAAAGTATATATTATTAGGTGACTCAGATTGCATTTATCCAGATTGCTGGGTAAATTATATGGTTGAAGGGTTACAAACAAAAGGAATTGTTAGCGTTTATGGTAGATACTCTTTTATTAGTGAAAAAGGGTTCTCCCGATGGCAATTGTCAATTTTAGAAATTTGTAAAGATTTAATAGCAGAAGTTCGTCATATTAAACGTCCTTTTTTGAATTCATATGGCATGAGTATGGGGTTTATAAGGGAATATGGTTTAAAAGAAGGGTTCTATATGAATAAAACACATGGAGAGGATGGAAGAATGTGTTATGACTTAATGAAGTATGGAAAAGTTAAACAAATTCGATCTAATAGAAACAGGGTTTGGACTGGTGTGCGAACATTAAAAAAAAGCGGCAGTTTCAGTGAAGTATTAAGAGCCAGAATAGTAAAGGAAGTGAAAAGGTTTTCTATCTATTTTAATACCAGGATGAAATATCATCCACCCAAAAATTGAAAGTGAATTGTGAGTAAAATTTATTATTTAAAATTTTAATTAATTTAGTAAGCTGGCATATTTTTTTTAACAACACTTTTTCTTACCCGGTTAACCTCAAAAATATATTACTATGGATTTGGTTTATTTTTTCAAAGTATTGTATAGACGAAAATGGATTATTATTGCTATTTCTTTTTTGTCTATTATTGCTACGTTTGTTTTTTTATTAAATAAAAAGCCACTCTACATATCCCAGGCACAATACTCAACAGGTTTTACAGCAGAAAAAGTAAGGCTCGTAGATGGTAGTTCCGGGATAGATATTTATACAGCCGATGTGAAATTTAACAATGCAATTGAAACTTTTAAGTCTCCTAAAGTAATAAATACCATTGCTTATAAATTGTTATTACATGATTTGCAAAACCCTTCCATAGCCTACAGGGAATTGAATAAAAAACAAATGGAATCTCCTTTATTTAAGGCTGTGAAAACAGAAGAGGCAATAAAAATATTAAAGGAAATAATTAAGAATGCTAAGTTGTTAGGTTCCGACACTGATGAAGAAAAGATATTAATTGAATTTTTTAAGCTTTATGGATACGATTATGAATCTATGCTGGCTTATCTAATAATAGAAAGAGTAGGGAGAACCGATTATTTGAATATTATTTTCAGATCAGAGAATCCTAACCTGTCTGCCATTGTTGTAAATGCAATGGGACAGGAGTTTTTAAATTATTACAAAAACCTGAGTTCACAACGAACAGAAGAAAATGCAGAAGGAATAAAAAAAATGGTAACGGCTCAACAGGAAAAAATTGACAGCCTGGGGAAACAATTATATTCAGAAAAAGTAAAGCAAGGAAGTATTGACCCAGTGAGCCTGAGTACAAGTGCTATGGAAACAGTGAAAGAACTTGAAACAAGACTGGCTGAGGAAAAAAGTAAACAAAATGAGCATTTAAACAGAAAGAAATATCTAATAGAAAGAGTTAAAGTATTAGAATCCGGAACAACATCTGCCACTAGTGGAGGAAAAGATGAAATAATAAGATTAACGAACAAAAGAAACGAATTGGTGGCAGAACTGGCCAGGAAAGGGGGGAATGATCCTGATTTGCAAAAGCAGATAAGTGATTTGCGTACAGAAATTAATTCAAAAACTCCCTCTACTTCCGGTAGAAATAATGCTGGAAAAGTTAAAGAAATAGACGATTTAAAAATCCAGATCAGTGAAGAAGATGCTTTGTTAAATGCTGCCAACTCTACCATTGCTGACTATACCAGCAGAATCAGAAAATATACCGGTATGGCTAATTCTGCGCCAGTAGGAAGTGATGTAACGATAGATGGAATTAAGAGTAAGATAAGTATGGAGAATGCTCAATTGGGTATAGTGATGGAAAAGTATTCTCAGGCGGAGGGGTTGGTAAGAGATGACCCAACTACAAATTTTATACAAACAGGCATTGGGCAACCTGCTTTGGGGCCAGAATCAAAAAAAACTATGTTAACTATGATTCTTTCAGGGATGTCAATGTTTTTTCTTAGTTCAGTAATTTTTCTTCTAATTGAGATATTTGATCCCAGGGCAAAAACACCTACTATCTTTAAAAAGCAAGTGAAGTTAAATGTGGCAAATATTATTAATAATGTGTCTCTAAATAAAACTTCTGAAACGGAAATATTATTAAACACTTATGTTGGCAGAAAATTTTCACGTGAAATCCTTTTTAAAAGCAATATTCGAAAACTTAGGTATGACCTCTTAAATAGCCCTCATAAAATATTTTTAATTACAAGTACACAAAAAAGAACAGGGAAAACAACTATTATTGATGCATTGGCTGCCAGCCTGGTATTAAGTAAAAAAAAGGTATTGATTATTGATTTGAATTTTGGAAATAATGCTCTTACAAAAAAATACAATCCAGCAACTTTAATTGAAGATATTGCAGGTGATATAAATTATAATCTGCCTCTTACGGGACAAAAAATATGGAGCCCTACAGATACCGATGGTTTATACGTTATAGGATGCAAGGAAGGTGATTTTACTCCATCTGAAGCACTCTTTAATATAGATATGAATATTTTTCTGGGGATGCTGAAACTTGAATTTGACTTTATTTTGATTGAAGGAGCAGCATTAAATGATTTTGCAGATAGTCTGGAACTTGCAACATATGCAGATGCAATGTATACCGTTTTTTCAGCAGCCTCTACTATATCTCATGCAGATGATAGGGCATTAAAATTTATTGTATCTGTCGGAGAAAAAAACAAAGGTGCCATTCTAAACAGGGTGCTGAAAGAAAATATAAACTATTAGACAAGTCACATTTATACAAATGAAACCAGCAAGGCTTAATTGGATTGATTATGCTAGAGGCATAGCTATAATATTGGTGGTATACCGCCATGTGTTTGAGGGTATAAAAGAGTCTGGCGTTTCGGTTCAGGGATTTATGTTTCTTGAATATGCCAACATATTTTTTTTTAGTTTCCGAATGCCTTTATTTTTTATTGTATCTGGTATTTTTTTATCATTAAGTTTTAAGAAAAGAGGGTTTCAACAATTTGTTGAAACAAAAGCAAGAATGATTTTATACCCATATTTTTTATGGGGCTTTTTTCAACTTACTTTACAAATGGTTTTTACAAAATATACCAATGGTCATCCAACACCATCTTCTTACCTCAATTTATTTTATCTTCCAAGAGAAGTGGGACAGTTTTGGTATTTGTATGCTTTGTTCAATGTTTCCGTATTATATTCATTAGCCAGGTATGTGCTAAAAATACCTGCTAAATTTAATATTCTTATAGGTCTGCTGTTTTTTTATTTATCGTCTGTAGTTTATCAGGAAAATATTAAAATTGGGTTAGTATTTGATATTTTACATAACTATATATTTTTTGCAGTAGGGGATTTGGTGAGCAGGTACTTGTTTGATAAAAAAAATTACGTCTATTTCGAATCAGGCAAAGGGCTTTTATTCATGCTAATTCCCTTTTTGATAGCTCAAGCATATTTTCTGTTTCAAAATATAAATAATACTACCAGTAAATATATGTTTGTAGAGTATTATCAACCCGGAATCTTTTTAATAATTGCACTCGTAGGATGTGCATTTATTATCAATCTTACTTTTTTTATGCAAAAAAAAAAATCACTAAAGTGGTTAACAATTTTAGGTAAACATTCGCTATACATTTATGTAGCACACGTAATAGCTTTTGCCGGAGTACGGATTGTTTTAACTAATTTGCTTGGAATTGAAAATCTGATTATTTTATTGATTTCAGGTATTTTGACAGGCTTGTTTATTCCTATGGCTATATATAAACTGGCAATAAAATTGAATATGCATTGGTTATTTACTTTAGAAAAAGTGCATAAGCCTGCACGAAAGGAAAATCTGGAGCCAATACTGGAGAAATCAACCTCAAAAGGAAGTAATCTCTAATACCTTTATAAAACTGCGCAAATAATATGTCTGATAAGGCAAAATATAGTAACTGGATTCACTCAGGTTTTTTTAGCGGCTTACAAAAACTATCCGTACCATTATCCGGTCTATTTATTACTATGATACTTGCTCACAAAGCACTCAACAAACAGGAAATGGGTGTTTGGGCTATCTTCATGAGTATTACTGCTGTTATTGAATTGATAAGACAAGGGCTTGTAAAAACGGCTATGATTAAGTTTATTAATCATAGTGGTGAACAGGATCATAGATTCGTATTAGGCGCATCCTTTTTTTTAAATACGCTTATTACCATACTTACGGCTTTAGTTATGTTTATCCTGACTCCTTATTTTTCTTCGTTGTTAAAAGCACCACAACTTGAGCAAATGTTATATCTGCTGCAGATTGGAATGCTTTTGATGATCCCGTTTTCTCATTTTGAATGGCTGATGTATAGTAAAGTATTGTTTAAAGGTCTGTTTTGGACTTATTTTTTTAGACAGGGAATAACACTTGCAACGGTATTTATTATATTTCTTATAAATGAAAAAATTTCTTTAAATACCCTGGTTATCATTTATAATATTGGGCTACTCACCGGTGCATTGGTATCTTATCGCTATGTCAAACCTTTTCTAATTAATTCATTTGTATTTTCAAAAGTTTGGATTTTTAATCTGTTTCATTTTGGGAAATATGTGTTTGCGTCGGGATTAAGTACCCTTGTATTTAGAAGCGCAGATCAAATGATGTTGTCACCAATATTGGGTTCTACCGTTTTTAATGCTTCACAAAATATTGCAATGAGGTTTATTAACTTATCTGATTTGCCTTCACAAACACTGGGCGATATTTTATTTCCAAAAAGTGCACAATCAGAAAATAGTAATAACCCCGCCATAATAAAATATTATTATGAAAAAACAGTAGGGGCATCACTCTGTGTAGTTATGCCATTGGTAATTTTTGTATTACTTTTCCCCAAATTAATTATATACATTTTAGCTGGACCTCAATATTACGATGCAATTCCTTATCTGCAATTGATCTGTTTTACAAGCATCTCACTGGCTTTTTTAAAACAGTACGGAGTAATTATGGATTCCACAGGCAGGCCGGTTATAAATTTTATAACGATTACAATTATTGCTTTTGCACATGTGGCGTTATTGTATTTTTTTATTAAAAAGTTTCAGTTTTTGGGAGCAGGGTATGCACTAATAATATCTCATTTAATTGGGTTTGTTATAACACAGCTTTTGTTGTATAAACTATTTAAAATTAATTTTTTAAACGCATTTAAATATGCATTTAAATTTTACCCGGAATTCCTTAAAATTATTCTAGAAAAATTACCATGGAAACTCCATTAATAAAAGGAAGAGACTTTATAATATTTGGGCTCCAGCCCTGGGATGTTCCTATAGGCAGTAACTGTAAGAATATTGCTGCCGAAATTTCAAAAAATAACAGGGTGTTGTATGTAAACAGGCCTTTAGATAGGATTAGTTATATTAAGCATGCAAATAACCTGCAAAATAAAAACAGGGTAAAAAGTTTAAAGTATGGTATAAATGTTCTTGACGAAATAGATAATCAGTTATGGGTATTTAACCCAAGAGTTATGTTGGAATCTATTAATTTTTTACCTCCAGGATTGATCTATACCTATTTAAATAAAAGAAATAATAAAAAACTAGCCAATGAAATTTTGTGGGCTAAGGCTCAACTAAAATTCAAAGACCCTATATTAATTATAGATGATGATTTTTTTAATGGACTTTATCTCAGCGATTTTATTAAGCCATCTTTATTTATATATTATATCAGGGATTTTCTTTTGTCACAAAAGTATTTTATTAAACATGGATACATAGCAGAGCCACTTATAATGCAAAAGGCCGATGGCGTTGCTGCCAACTCGAAATACCTTGCAAATTATGCTGCAAAATATAATCCCAATGCTTTTGATATTGGGCAGGGTTGTGATGTAGAGGATTTTCTTGTACCCCCTGCAGAAATTCCTGATGATATAAAAAACATCAAATACCCATTGATAGGATATTGTGGATCTTTAACTGCTACCAGGTTAGATATCCGGTTAATTGAATTTATTGCCATACAAAAGCCTGGATGGAACATCATACTTGTCGGTCCACAGGATGAAGCATTTAAAATTTCGACTCTTCACCAGCTAAAAAACGTTTATTTTTTAGGATCAAAGCTACCCACCCAATTGGCCTCATATACACATGCATTTGATGTATGTATTAATCCACAGTTAATTAACCCAATGACAATCGGAAATTATCCCAGGAAAGTTGATGAATATCTTGCTGCAGGTAAACCTGTAGTGGCTACAAAAACTGAAGCCATGGATATGTTTGCGCAGCAGGTATATTTGTGTAATAATAAAGAAGAGTATATTGTAAAAATTGACGAAGCTTTAGCGGAATCCAAAAATGAAGAAAAAATGGAAAGCCGGAAATCATTGGCAAAATCTCATACCTGGAAAGCATCCGTGAGCGAATTATATGAACTTATTTATAAACTTAGCAAAAATGAATAAAGAAAATAAAGATGATATAATTGAAGATGATTCTCAGATGTCCAATTTTTCGCAAATCTTATCAATGGTATTCGTTACAGTAGTTATGGTATTTTTATATGTTATAATAATATTTTTCTAATTTAGATTGTCAGCGAATCAACAATATAAACAAAAGGAAAAAAGATTTTCTGTGAATGCAGGTATTCTTTTTCATAAGATAAGCAAACCACTCGTATTGACTGTACTAATCCTGTTGGCTTTAATTTCAGGATTTCTTGCTGCAAATAATCTTGCATTAATCACTTTTGCACTTTCTGGTGCACTTTTATGTATATCAGTTGTTTATAATTGTTTCTTTCATCCTTTAAAGGGCTATTATCTTACATTAATAATAGCTTTCTTTGCTTTTTACCCAAACCGTCTTTTAAATAAAGAACTTCCTATCAGTACTTTTATAGAAGTACTCGTTTTGTTTTTATTTTTAGGAACTTATTGGGCTGGTAAATATGATGAAAACCATAAAGGGAATTTGATCAAATCAGGGGTTACGATTTTGCTCATTATAAACATCCTTTATTTTATTATAGAATTATTTAATCCTGAAATGGGAACTCCGGCAGGATGGTTTTTTAACAGCAAAAGATATTCGGTTTACATTTTATTTTTTGTAATCTCCTATAGGTTAATAAATACACCAGAACGGTTTAAAGATTTTTTAAAATTTTGGGTAGTCATGTCATTCATAACTGCTTTATATGGATGTTATCAGCAATGGTTTGGTTTTTTGCCAATGGAGTTAAATTACCTTAAAAACGATCCGCATGAATATGCTTTACTGTTTCAGGGTGGAGTAATAAGGAAGTTTTCTTTTTTAGATGGTGTCGTAACTTTCGGAAATTTATCAGGTAGCATGGCTGTACTTACTACCATCCTTGCACTTAATGAGCACGATAAGAAAAGAAAGTACCAGTTGGCAATTATTTCTCTGATTTTATTTTTAGGAATGTCCTACTCAGGCACCAGAACTACTACTGTAATGATGCCATCGGGTATTGCATTATATATTCTTATTACGTTAAAGAACAAAGCTACTTTAATGACTTTGTTTGTTACTTTTATAAGTGTTTTATTTATAATGTTTGCACCTATTGATAACCCTACATTAAACCGAATGAGATCTACATTTGATTCAGAAGATGAATCGTTAAATGTTCGAACCCTCAATCGTAAATTCATTCAACCATATATTCATGCTCACCCACTTGGTGGAGGTGTGGCCAGCTCCGGGGTAGAAGGGAAGAGGTTTAATCCAACCCATGTACTAGCTGGGTTTCCGCCTGATAGCGGATTACTTAAACTTGCATTGGATGTAGGTTGGGTAGGTCTTGCATTGAATATGATGCTTTATCTTATGATTCTGTACCAGGGTATTCAATATTATTTCAAGATGAAAAATGAGCTTTATAAAAAATACATTGTTGCTATAACCTGTGCTTTATTTTCTATAATGGTTACATTATATGCCCAGGTTTCAGTAGGGCAGATACCAAATGCATTCTTTTTTTATGCAGTGATGTCATTATTTAGAAGATTGTTAGAATTTGATGAAAAAGAGAAAAGCATTGTTTTGAATACAGCTTAATTTACTTTATTTTTAGATCATATATCCGATCTTGTAAAACCAATCATATTGTAATGAAAACAAAAATAAATTTCGTTTTATGAAAAGGATACTGCTAATAATCATTCTTGCCTATGCAAATTGCCTTTATGCACAATCATTGTCAAAGGTTCCTGATTCTGTGAGAAAAATTGTTGATGAATATACAGGGGTTAGGAAAAGTGAGGTTAATTTGCCCATAGTTAAGTATAGCGAGGACCAGATAAAAAGTAAGTTGGTAAAACTAGCACTGAAAAATGCCCAAATGAATGCTGCAGATGCAAATGTAAGTATTGCGGAGATAGCCCGAAAAAAAGCTAATAGTTCGTTGTTATCTTCTGTAAATCTTGGTGCCAATGTTAATGAGTTTGTTGTAAATAATTCACCCGCTGCTAATTTTTTTCCGAAGTATAATTTTGGGCTCACCCTGCCACTTGATGCATTTGCTAAGAATAAGGCTGAGAAAAAAACTGCAGACCAGATGATAATCTTCAATAAATCTCAGAAAGAACAATTGGAGACCAATATCAAAGCAAGCGTATTAATTCAGTATGAATTATACAAAGAGAAAAAGGAATTGGTAGAACTTCAAAAAATTGCTATGGAAGACGATATTGCAGCTTACGAAAGAGCACAAAATGATTTTAAGAATGATGATATTACTATGGAAGAATTAAATAAAATTTATAAAATTTCCATTGCGGAAAAAGCACTTTTAGTTACAAAAGAAAAAGATTTGAACATAGCTATAATTCAAATGGAAGAGATTATAGGGATGTCTCTTGAAAAAGCATTGCAATAAAATGTTAGTTATTGTTATTACGTTTTTGCTGAATAATATCACTTATTACAGAAGTGAATTTATTTGCCCCTTTTGAATTTAAGTGATCGTCATTTTTAAAATTATGAACATCAAATAAATGGCTGTTTTCAAAATTATAATAAAAGGTATTAGGTAAATTTTTAAGACTGTCTATATACCTGTTTCTCCTGGTATTTTTTTCTGCAATCTCATTTTTAATGTATGTGCTGTACATAGGAGTAGAGATTAAAAATACTTTTATGTTGTTGAAAACACAGTATTGTATGATGGAATCCAATCTTGTTTTGTTATAATTAAAGTTTTCAATTGATTCATTCCTGTGTTTATCCTTCAATCTTTGCGGGGCAGTTTGCGAAAGCAAAAACGAATCGTATTTTAAATCTTCCATTACTCCGGGAAAGTCATTTAGAATAAATCCGTATTTATTAAGTTTATACCTTGTTTTTTTTGGGTTTATTTCATCTATCAGCAACTGGTTAAAAAAAGAAGGGCTTGAAGCATATACAGATGAACGGTGAAGGAGTGAAACAGGGTATAATTCAATGTTATAAAATCTATAATACCACGGGAGCCTGAAGTATAAACTGTCATTTTTTTCTTCCATTGTGTGATAATCCATTTCCAGAATAATCTCTTTTACAGATTTTAGTTGAGGTATGTATTTAAAAAACAAAGCCGCATCTAACTGTACGTCCTGGCCAGCATTGGCAAGATTAATAGTACTCGATTTAAAATATGCAGGATTTAAGGCATTTTGATTATGAGAAGATCCTAGTATGACTGTTTCTATTTTAGTATAATTATTTTTCAGGTAATTAGCTTTTAAGTTAAAAGTGCTGGGATAGTACAATACATACAATTCAATACCTGCTACCATTATCAAGAAAGGTGTAATAAATAATAGAAAATATAATAAAAATTTTTTCATTATTAAAATTGAAAATAGATAAATTCCTGTTCTGTGCCGGAACCTGCATAATAAAAAATTAATAGTAGAAGCCCATAATAGAAAGCCCATCTTATAGGTTTGGAAAACTTAAAACCCCAGTTTTGAATTGCATATTGATGCTCTCTGCCCAGCCATTCTATGATTATAAAAAAGAATATTAAAAAAGGAAGAATAAAACCAATTTCGGTTTTAAAAAACTGTACTGTTTTTATATAATCTGAAAAACGAAATAATCCGGCAAGCATGCTTTTTAAATAACGCCAGGCATGCCCCATACTTTCTGCTCTAAAAAATATCCAGGCCAGAACTGTTACACTGAATGTAGTTAACATTTGCATCAGCTCTTTAAGAGAAGGGAGATATTTACCCTGCGCTACTATATCAAGATTGTTTCTGTTGGTATTAAATAAAATAGATGGCATAATGTAAAGGGCATTTAAGAATCCCCACATAATAAATGTCCAGTTAGCCCCATGCCAAAAACCACTCACTATAAAGATGATAAAAGTATTTCGCACCTTAAGTAATGTACCCCCTTTGCTACCGCCTAATGGTATATAAAGATAATCTCTGAACCACGTCGATAATGAAATATGCCACCTCCGCCAAAATTCAGCAATATCTCTTGAGAAATATGGAAATGAAAAGTTTCTCAATAATTCAATTCCAAATAAACGGGCTGTTCCTAAAGCAATATCAGAATAACCGGAAAAATCACAATATATCTGGAAAGTAAAAAACAATGCACCTAAAACCAAAATAGCCCCGGAGTATGAATCAGAGTTATTGAAAATTAAATTCGCATATTGGGCACAGCTATCTGCAATAACTATTTTTTTGAAAAGCCCCCACAGTATTTGTCGTAGGCCATCTACTGCTTTTGCAAAATCAAAATTGCGATGTCTTTGAATCTGGGGTAACAAGTGGGTGGCTCTTTCTATAGGTCCAGCTACCAATAAAGGGAAAAAACTAACAAAAACTGCATAATCAATAAAATTTTTCTCAGCCTTAATTTTACCATTGTATATATCAATCACATAAGATAATCCGTGGAAAGTATAAAAAGAAATTCCTACAGGAAGGATTACCTGTAAAGTCCAGAAACTTGCCTCAATACCCACTATTGAAAGCGCATCTGCAAATGATTCTGCAAAAAAATTAAAATATTTAAAAATTCCCAAAAAACCCAGATTTATAATTACACTAAGCCAAAACCAGAATTTCTTATTATGCTTAGTTTGTGAAGCATCCATTTTTAAACCCGTAAAATAATCAAGCAACGTGGAGAACATTAATAAAAATAAAAACCTGTAATCCCAGCAGGCATAAAAAAAATAACTGGCAAAAAGTAACAGGATATTTTGAAGCTTGAAATTACCCCTGGTAGCAAACCAATATAAAAGAAATACCACTGGTAAAAAGAGGGTAAAGCTTAAGGAGTTAAAAAGCATGTTTTGGGTAAAATTTTTTAATTTAATAATCGTTCCAATGAATCTTGTGATTGAGGTCAATAAACGCTATATCTAATTAATCAACTGGAAAAGATTTTGAATTTTTAAAATTATGGAAAATTTGTAAAAAACAAAACTGCTAATTCCTTGAATCACAGGTTTGTGTATTATGATTAAGATTAGCTTTCTTTTAAATAACAATCATATATATAATCAGCAATATAAGTTTAAAAATAGTAATTCACATCTTAGTGTAAATTATTTGTGTATAAATCTTATGCAATCAGAACGTATTTTATAATTATCATTTATATATTGTGACTCCAAAATTTATGGATTGCTGTTTATATAAACATGTCATCATAGTTTGAGGGCTATTTATTAATTGTAAAGCATTAACAAACAGAAGTTTCTAAATTAATTCTGGTGCTTGCACCTTCTTTCTGAAATATTTTTATGAGATATACTATCTTTTTATATGAAACGTTTACTATTAATAGGTATGAAAATTACCGATGGTTCCAATATTTTTCTCGATTTCAAAATTACAATCTAATTTATTTAGTAAATATAAATTCAAATTAAAAAAATAGATAGCTAAAAAATTGATTCCCATTATTTTTAAAAATATTAATTTGTAAATATCCAATATTAAAGAAAATCCTAAATGGTAAAAAAATGTCGTAACACCCTCGCCACAGCCCTTCTTATAATTTCGAATTTCATTTTATTGCAACTTAGTGCACAACAAACCCTCACCCAAATTAATGGTTGGAATGCCTATGTACACTTGCCATCCAATTACAGCAACACAACAATCAGTTATCCAACGATTATTTTTTTTCCGGGGTTAGGAGAAATCGGTACCAATGCAAATGCTGTAATTGCAAATGGACCCGGAGCATATATTGCGCAGGGGTGGAATGGTAATGTTTTAGTAGACGGCACCACGGTTGAATTTATTGTTATCAGTTTGCAAACTCCCACTGGCTTTCCAACTGAATTTAATATAAATACACGTTTGCAAACAATAAAGAGTTTATACAGAGTAGATCCTAATAGATTGTATCTTACAGGTTTGTCACATGGTGGATGGTGTAGTAGTACATTCGTAACAGGCGATGCTTATGGTGGTCCTTATAATTATGCATCACAAATAGCAGCGGTGGTAACGGTAGAAGGTATGATGCCGGATGATAATCAACCCTATCCGAATCTTTTTGATAATTTTGCACTTTCTGGTGGAAAATATCTTGGATTCGAACAAATTAATGATGGTAGAGATACACGAACAGTAGTAGATAGGATGAACCTTACAATACCAAATTCCGCGGTATATGTTCAAACTAATTTTGGAAATGGTGGCCATTGTTGTTGGAATCGTTTTTATGGCGGACAAGGTGTGCAACCTGGAGTATTTTCTCTTAGCGGGCTCTCACAAAACATCTATCAATGGTTGGCAAGACAAACGCTTACAAATAGTAGTAATGTTCCTCCCGTTACCAATGCCGGACCCGATTTAGTGATAACATTACCAACAAATTCAGTAACCCTAAATGGATCAGGTTCTGACCCTGATGGAATCATAACATCATTTTTATGGAACCAAATTGCGGGGCCTAATACAGCATCAATAGTAAACGTAAATATTCCAACTGCAATTGTAAATAATCTTATTCAGGGTGAGTATAAATTTTCACTAAAAGTAACTGACAATACTACTTCGAGTACTTCAGATACAGTAATAGTTACAGTAAATGCTGATCCTGCAACTACCGTTTGTAATAACAATGCTCCTGTAACCTACTATTTAAATTATACTCAGCCTGGCGAAATTTACCGGCCAAATGGTTCTATGTGGAAGGGGGGTGATACCGTGAAGATTACAGGAAACAATTATTCAGTTATTGAGTTCTACAATATCGCTGGCGATCCTTGCAGGCCAATAGTAATTATGCCGCAAACTACTTTAGTTACACCTGCTTTCAGGTTTAAAGGCAATTCAAGGTATGTTAAACTATGGGGTGGTACAACACCCTACGGTATCAAAGTAATTGGAGGAGCATTAGCCATTAATAAGAGTCATCATATAGAAATAAATAATATAGAATGTTCCGGTGGAAGTATAGGGATTTATTGTAAACAGGATGTGGTATATGCCGATACAATGACATGGCACCCAAATTATCGGATGACAAAATTTACTTTTAAAAATATATGGTTACATGATATAGATGGAGAGGGAATGTATATTGGAATTACACAACCCGGCGGATTAACTGTACAAAGTACATATAGTGGATTAGATACGGTAATCGTACCTGTTCGATTAGATAGTGTAGAAATAAGCAACTGTATTGTAGAAAGAACCACATGGGATGGAATTCAATTGTCCAATGCCCGAAACGGGAATAAAATTTTTAATAATATTGTCAGAAACTACGGTACTTTAAATATCAGCAGCCAGCAGGCTGGTATTATTTTAGGGGGTAATACTAATGGTGAAATTTATGGAAATTCAGTAAGGAAGGGAACAGGAAATGGAATTCAGGTTTTTGGGTATGGAATAATTAATGTTTATAATAATACACTTGATAGTTGTGGGTACGATGGTAACGTTAATTCTAACGGAACCGAGGGACAGCAAAGCGTATATGCCAGTGATTATATAATCTCTTCAGAAAATAATCCCAAACAAACAATTAATGCTTATGGTAATTCAATCAATTACCCAAAAACTGCGGGTGGTTTTTTTATAGCTAATTATTATAATAATTCTTTGTCTTCTTCAGTTTATAATAATAATTTTTGTATCCCCAATGCACCTGTAAACTGGCAATCTATTTTTATAAAGACTTATGTTCCTGGTAGTACAACTTATAACAATATTCTTTCCTGTTTAACTGCCATTAACCAGCCACCAACTGCCAATGCAGGCAACAATATCAGCATTACACTGCCGGTAAATACTACCGCATTAAATGGTTCAGGCACAGATGCCGATGGAACGATTGTTTCTTACAACTGGATAAAAATATCTGGCCCTGCAGCGGGCACAATAACCAATGCAAATACTGCCATTACATCGGCAACAGGATTGGTACAGGGCGTATATCGCTTTCAACTAACAGTAACCGACAACGCAGGAGCTATAGCAAGGGATACGGTAAATGTAACTGTGAATGCAGCAGCCAACCAGGCACCCACTGCCAATGCAGGCCTGGATGCCAATATTACTTTGCCCGTCAACAGTACTCCTTTAAATGGTTCAGGCACAGATGCCGATGGAACGATTGTTTCCTACAACTGGATAAAAATTGCCGGGCCCGCATCTGGAATAATTACCAATGCAAATACTGCCATTACATCGGCAACAGGATTGGTACAGGGCGTATATCGCTTTCAACTAACAGTAACCGACAACGCAGGAGCTATAGCAAGGGATACGGTAAATGTAACTGTAAATGCAGCAGCCAATCAGGCACCCACTGCCAATGCAGGCCTGGATGCCAACATTACTTTACCCACCAACAGTACAAGCTTAAATGGTTCAGGCACAGATGCCGATGGAACGATTGTTTCCTACAACTGGATAAAAATTGCCGGGCCCGCATCTGGAACAATTACCAATGCAAATACTGCCATTACATCGGCAACAGGATTGGTACAGGGCGTATATCGTTTTCAACTAACAGTAACCGACAACGCAGGAGCTATAGCAAGGGATACGGTAAATGTAACTGTAAATGCAGCAGCCAACCAATTACCCACTGCCAATGCAGGCCTGGATGCCAATATTACTTTACCCACCAACAGTACAAGCTTAAATGGTTCAGGCACAGATGCCGATGGAACGATTGTTTCCTACAACTGGATAAAAATTGCCGGGCCAGCCGCAGGAATAATTACAAATGCAAATACTGCCATCACCATAGCAACCGGATTGATACAGGGCGTATATCGTTTTCAACTAACAGTAACCGATAACTCCGGTGCCACCGATACAGATACCATGCAGGTAACAGTAAATGCAGCAGCCAACCAGGCACCCACTGCCAATGCCGGCCTGGATGCCAACATTACTTTACCCACCAACAGTACAAGTTTAAATGGTTCAGGCACAGATGCCGATGGAACGATTGTTTCTTACAACTGGATAAAAATATCCGGTCCCGCATCTGGAACAATTACCAATGCAAATACTGCCATTACATCGGCAACCGGATTGGTACAGGGCGTATATCGTTTTCAACTAACAGTAACCGACAACGCAGGAGCTATAGCAAGGGATACGGTAAATGTAACTGTAAATGCAGCAGCCAACCAATTGCCCACTGCTAATGCCGGCCTGGGTGCCAACATTACTTTACCCACCAACATTACAAGTCTGAATGGTTCAGGCACAGATGCCGATGGAACGATTGTTTCCTACAACTGGATAAAAATTGCCGGGCCTGCATCTGGAATAATTACAAATGCAAATACTGCCATCACCATAGCAACCGGATTGATACAGGGCGTATATCGTTTTCAACTAACAGTAACCGATAACTCCGGTGCCACCGATAGAGATACCATGCAGGTAACAGTGAATGCAGCAGCCAACCAATTACCCACTGCCAATGCAGGCAACAATATAAGCATCACACTGCCGGTAAATACTACGGCATTAAATGGTTCAGGCACAGATGCCGATGGAACGATTGTTTCTTACAACTGGATAAAAATATCCGGTCCCGCATCTGGAACAATTACCAATGCAAATACTGCCATTACATCGGCAACCGGATTGATACAGGGCGTATATCGTTTTCAACTAACAGTAACCGACAACGCAGGAGCTATAGCAAGGGATACGGTAAATGTAACTGTAAATGCAGCAGCCAACCAATTACCCACCGCCAATGCAGGCCTGGATGCCAATATTACTTTACCCACAAACAGTACAAGTTTAAATGGTTCAGGCACAGATGCCGATGGAACGATTGTTTCTTACAACTGGATAAAAATATCCGGGCCCGCATCGGGAATAATTACAAATGCGAATACTGCCATTACATCGGCAACAGGATTGGTACAGGGCGTATATCGTTTTCAACTAACGGTAACCGATAACGCCGGAGCCACAGGAAGGGATACGGTAAATGTAACAGTAAATGCAGCAGCCAACCAATTACCCACTGCCAATGCAGGCCTGGATGCCAATATTACTTTACCCACCAACAGTACAAGCTTAAATGGTTCAGGAACAGATCCTGATGGAACCATTGTTACTTACAACTGGATAAAAATTGACGGGCCCGCATCTGGAACAATCACCAATACAAATACTGCTATCACCACAGCAGCAGGATTGGTACAGGGCGTATATCGTTTTCAACTAACAGTGGCCGATAACGCAGGCGCCACAGGAAGGGATACGGTAAATGTAACTGTGAATGCAGCAGCCAATCAGGCACCCAATGCCAATGCCGGCCTGGATGCCAACATTACTTTACCCACCAACATTACAAGTCTGAATGGTTCAGGCACAGATGCCGATGGAACGATTGTTTCCTACAACTGGATAAAAATTGCCGGGCCCGCATCTGGAATAATTACAAATGCGAATACTGCCATTACATCGGCAACAGGATTGGTACAGGGCGTATATCGTTTTCAACTAACGGTAACCGATAACGCAGGCGCCACAGGAAGGGATACGGTAAATGTAACTGTAAATGCAGCAGCCAACCAGGCACCCACTGCCAATGCAGGTAATAATATGACAATATATTTGCCACAGGATAGCGTAAGTCTTAATGGAGTTGGAACGGATGCAGATGGAATTATTTCTGCATACTCTTGGAGAGTAATAAGTTCTCCAGGCCAATTTTTGTTTACCAATCTCAATACGCAGCAAACTAAAATTAGAAATTTGCAACAAGGTGTTTATAAAATCGAATTTTCTGTTACTGATAATAATGGAGCTAAGGGATTTGATACAATTTTAATTACAGTAGGGAATAGCAGGCAAAGAATAGTATTTGAAAAAGTAAATGTATATCCTAATCCTGTAAGTAATATCCTGAATGTAGAAATAGAAAGCCCGGAAATTAATCAAGTTATTTCTTTAACCATATTTGATAGCCGGGGAGCAAAGATGTATCAAAAAATAGTAAAGTTAATTGGGAATTTAAAACTTGAAACAATTGATATGTCAGGTCTAAAAATGGGAATTTACATCTTGCAGGTAAATTATAGCAACACAAAACAAATCATAAAGAAAGTAGTGAAAATTTAGTGTAGGGGCTATTGTTTAAAGGGTCTGTAGTATGCATGAGTAGCTAAGCCAAGCATCATTTCATCTCCTGCTGTATCTCCATAGCAATAAATATTATCAAAGTCTGCCAGGTTAAATAATTCTTTTATCCGGCAGACTTTTTCATTTCCATTACAATTTTCCCCGTCCAGTTCTCCGGTAATTTTATTATTTTTTATTTTTAAACGGGTACAAATAAATTGTAGATTGTTTTCTTTGCACCATGGGGCAACCCAGTTTTCTGCAGATGCAGAAACAATTACAACAGCGATATTATTTTCTCTATGATTTTTAATTGCAACCATCGCTTGTTTTTTTATTAGTGATGGAAGTTTTTTTTTATTAAAATTGATGCAGTAGTTGTTGAAAGTATCTAAATCTGTATCCCCAAAAAAATAGGCAAGCAATTTTTCCTTAGCTTTTTGTTTAGATACAGTACCCATTTTCATAGCTATGAGCCAAGGTGAAATGATAAACATTCCCAGTAGGTATGATACAGATCCGCTTTTGAACCTTGCCAGTTCCAGCATTGTATCCTTAGTGGTGATAGTACCATCAAAATCAAAAAATGCAATACTTTTTTGCAAATTGGTTTATTTAAAAATAGAGAAATCTTTCACATAAAGGATAAGGTAAAAACTAATGATCCATAATAGAATCGTAACCTGTATAAACCTGTCTTTATATAAAATTTTTGTAGGCGATTGAGAGTCCTGCATCACATAAATAAGTTGTAAATAGCGGAAGATACCTGCCAATACAAACAGACAGGTGTAATAAAGACGATATGTTTGTAGTCGTGCTACAATTTCCGGAGAAGTAGTGTACATAAAATAAGCTACAATAATTACAGCACATATTAACGAAAGTGCAGTATTGATGAAATCCAGATTGTAGCCTTTCACCGCTTTACGCATATCATTTCCAGAAGCAAGCTTAAGCAATACATCATCTCTTCTTTTTGCAATTGCCATAAATAATGCTAATAAAAATACCATGATTGTCAACCATTCACTCAGGCCAACTTTTGCTATTACTGCGCCAGCTTTTACACGCAATACAAAGCCGATGGAAATAATTATAATATCAAGGATAGGAATATTTTTTAGTCCAAAAGAATAGCCAAGGTTTAAGAGAAAATAGATAGCAAGTACAAATAAAAATTTGTCTCTAATAAACCACGCAGCAGTAAAGCCTGCCATTAAAAAAATAATTGCTATAAGAATTCCGGCACTTTTTTTAACACTGCCGGAAGCCAATGGCCTGTTTTTCTTAATAGGGTGTTTTTTATCATCTTCGATATCCCTGTAATCGTTAATGATATAAATGCTGCTCGCCACAAGGCTAAAACAAATAAACCCTCCCAGAAGCTCAAGAAGAACCCTTGTATCAAAAAGTAATCCTGCAAAAAAAACAGGGACAAATAAAAAAAGATTTTTCGCCCAATCTTTTGGCCTGATGAGTTGAATGTAAGATTTCATAATAATAATATATATAAATTATGTTTGTTCTCCTGCTGCTTTTACTTCTTTTTCTATAAGCCATAGCAACATAGGTAACATGATGATTACAAAAGGAACCATAAAAAGTCTGGTTTGATATGCTACTACAGAAACATAATGTACAGCAAACCAAACAGGAACCATAAACAAGAACCATTTTTTTAGCAAGTGAGGGAAACTTTTAAATTTATACAATATCAGCAATGGAATAACTGCAAAAGTTCCTATCAGTTCCATAAAAGCTTTTATACCCACAGCACTAAATAGATTTAGTTTTAACATTGGCAGGCCTGCTGCCGCTTTCCATACCTGTTGGGGCCTGTAGCCAAAATAATTTCTAAGGCCAATAAAAATTGCTATAAATATTATATAAAGAACTGCCGTAAATATCCAGGTTTTTGCCGGGGGAAATTCAATAGCTTTTACATTGATTTTGTTGAACCTGAATTTTGTAAAATCTGTTTGTGATATAAAATACAGGGCAGGAATCAATATGCTTGTTTCACGGTTAAATGCTGCAAGAATTGTTATAAAAATAAGGATAACTGGTTTTTTATGATAAACGATTACATTAGCCGTAACAAGGTAAAATATGATATCCATGTAGGTATTAAAGGAAAGATCTGCCACTGTAACAGCATTTCCCAATGCAAGGGCAAGAAAGTTTAATCCAAAAAAAATAAGCCATTTGCTTTTTACAAAAAAATGCCAGAGTTTCCAGGCCAGGTAATAAATAAGAAGATGTTCAAAAAATCTGAAAAGAATGAAGATGATCATGTACTTCATTGCTCCAGGCGTTTGCATCAGCTTTACAAACTGATCTGTTTCATTTGTAGCGCCAGTAGTATTTTGAATTGAAAAATGAAACTTTTCCTCCATGGGATAAATCTTGTCAATACTGCCATTGTATAACCACAAAATGGCTTCAATACTGTATGGACACAATATTCTGTATTGCCAGGGATTATAATATTCCGATCTGTTTTCTATTACAGCTTTGTGTCTTTCATAAGTGAGCAATCCATTACTGTAATAAAAGTTTCTGTAAATAGGATACACCGAAAGTATTGCAAAGCAAAAACACAAAAACAGGGTTCCGATACGGTTATTTTTTTGCAACGATTGTGTAATGGGGGTATACATACATGGTCCGTTTTTCTTGTTCAATGATGTTGAGGCCGTTTTGTATTAAAAGAGATTTTGCATTTTCAAAACTAATTTCATTGCCAATTTCCCTGGCAAATATCAGGTCGTGCATTTTATTAAAATACACAAGAGGATTGCCTCCATTAATATCCTTTAAAACTAATCTTGCTCCTGGTTTCATGGTTATTACCAGATCCCTGATAAAATTTTCCTGCTGCTGTTTAGGCACATGGTGCAAAACATCTATCAGGTAAATGATATCCAATTCTGAAAGTTTAGCTGGAAAATGAATGCCGTCGTATTCCTCAAAATGATACTTTTCCTTAGGCAGGGTGCTAAAAAGACTTTGCGCATTATCAATTAGCTTTTTACTTATCTCAATTCCATATAAGTAAGATGGCTGGGCAAATTCTGTAAGTAATAAAAGGAACTGGCCCGAACCGCATCCTACATCGCCTGCCTTCTCCCCGGGTTTTACCATTTTAATGAGGCTAATGAAAGGGCAAATCAGGGAACGGTATTTAATCTTCAAACTATCTATGAAACCGGATCCTTTAAATTTCATCTTTAAAAACCGGATGATAGCCTTGTTATTAATTATTGTTTGCATTAATGATTGGTATATGAGTTAGTTTAGGTTAAAGATACCAAAGTAAGGATATAACTATTATTAAACATGTTTTATTGTGTTTATTAAATTCTTATGAAATTACATATCGCCATTCTTTTGGAGCAATATAAATTTAATATTTCAAACTGCTTTTGTTGTCTTCTTTGTAGTAAAAGCAAACTTATCCTTCAATAGTAAAAATGGTTTTTCAAAAAAGCGGTAACTGAATAAACTAACGCCAATGGTTATCAGCAATCCTATAATAGTCTCAAGGAAGATAACCTGCCATATATTGGTATTTAATCCTGTCAGTTTGGTTAAACCCAGCGTTAAAGAAATAATGATGAAGTGCAGGCAATAAAGTCCATAAGTTATCACACCCAGGCGGGTAGCTAGTTTTAAATTTCCCATCTTATAAAAGGAATGACGGGCATAACATTGTTCTAGTATAATGAGGAGCATTATCGAAGAAATAATTAGTCTTTCTATTACTCTTAAAATATAGGTAGACAACAAAAATTCGTCTCTAAATAAAAAAACAAATACAAATGCGGCGTAAATCATAATAATAAACCATCGGGGAAGTTGCTGTATTTTGTTTTTAAATGAAGCTGATTCCAGTATAAGCCAGGCACCCAGTCCTCCAAGGGCCATGTCTCCTATGCAGGATAAAGTGTGCATTTCATGTAAAATAGGTACATCATTTAATGCTCTGAAAACTATACTGCCTGCTAAAATAAATAAAAGAGGAAGCCAGAATTTTTTTACTGCAAAAAAACTTAGAATAACCGGCCAGGCGAGATAAAACTGTTCTTCAATAGCTACACTCCATAATACACCCAGGCCTTTTGCATCGGGTAAACCCTTTTGGATATAATCAAAATTGCTGATAAAACCAAGGTAATACCAGGGGTTGGCAGTTTCTGAAGGTACCCCGCCGGCAAGTATTTTGGTATATGGAAAAATGATGAAACCGTAAAATACACAGGCAAAATAAAGCGGCCATATTCTTAAAATACGCCTTATCCAAAAGTTGATAATATGAATATTGTTATTTGCTTTTTTTTCTTTGATCAGCAGATAAGTTATTAGAAAACCACTGAGAACAAAGAAAAAATTAACGCCAAGAAAACCATTGCCGAATAAAGTCTCTTTAATAAAATAAAAAACAGCATTGCTTTTTATGGAAGCATCCTCTGTTTCAAAACTGTGAAACAAAAACACAGATAAGAAGCAAAAAAAACGCAATCCATCCAGGTTTTCAAAATATAATTTGTTTGCAGTTGCTTTGTTGCTAACCATAAAATAAATATAAGCAGCTTTTTAAAAATAAAATAATTTTATAATAAAAGCTTTTGAAGCAGTTTTGATGATTCTAAATTGTATTCTATGTTGATTTACATAATCCTGATCATTATGATCATTAAATGTCATGCAAATAAAAGAAAAAAATTAAAATTGGCTTATGGTTAAAAATTAGTTCCCTAAAGAAAAATAATCTCTAAAATATATATTGTGCTTTTTCATTTCCTGATTTTATAAGCAAAGAGTGTTGATAAATATTAAAATTTCAGTATAGGTTTTCATGATAGCTCCAACGCATCAGTATATTTTTTTCTATAAAAGCTAAAATATTATTGAAATAATAAAATAACTAGCTTTAACTTTAAGAAAATTGCCGGTTCAATAGAAGAATAAATTCCGGATAGTCAATTATTAATAAAATATTTTTTATTATGTTATCAGTAGCAGGAATACTTAAGAATAAAAAAAATGAAATTTATTCTGTAACATCTAATACCACTGTGTATGATGCTATTAAACTTATGAGTGATAAAAATATCGGGGCAGTACCTGTTGTGGATAATGATGTATTAAGTGGTATCTTTTCTGAAAGGGATTATGCCCGTAAAATCGTACTCCTAAACCGTAAGTCGCAGGAAACACTCATTAAAGAAATTATGACTGCCACAGTACTCACCGTTAGTCCTAATGATACTATAGACCATTGTATGGGAGTGATGAGTTCAAAAAAAATCAGGCATTTACCTGTATTGCAGGATAATAAAATGATAGGAATTATTTCTATTGGTGATGTTGTTACTGCTATTATAGAATCTCAAAAAGAAACCATCAATCATTTACAGAATTATATAACACAATAAGTTATTCTGTAATCAACTTAACCTTAGTTTTATAAATCTTTTAGCAAGTAATATTATACGTTAGAGTTTTTTATTTAAAAATCTTTAACAGCATTCATTTTTTTGTAATCAAAGGCATGGTTACTTTTGCCCGGCATGTAAAATTATTTACATCATCGTTTAAAATCAAGATATTCCACAACATCTACTCTATTTATTCGTTTTCTTTATTAATTAAACAAATTATTTGTACTATGAAGAAATTCAAACTGTACAGGCTTTATGTCGGTGCCCTAATTTTAATGCTTTCAATGGTCCATCTCCCTTTTGCAATATCAGTTTCTAACGGTATGGGAATGGGAACACTTAGTTTTAAAACATTATCTTCAGAACCAGTTAATCCAAAAGAAGAAGCGGGATCATTATCCTTTATCTACGATAGTCTCCATTTATCCTCAATGGGTTTAAGCGAAGAAGCTTTTGATTATGCCGTAAAAGGATATAACTTTTTGAAGAAACAAGGTAAATTGCATAACCAAAGTGTATTGACCATTATAGATTTTACCAAACCCTCTTATGAAAAAAGGTTATTTATTCTGGATGTGGATGATCATAAATTGTTATTTAATACCTACGTAGCTCACGGACAAAATACTGGTAAAGAATATGCCAATATGTTTTCTAATAAGCCGGAAAGTCATCAAAGCAGCCTTGGGTTTTACATTACAACAGGCACTTATATGGGAAAAAATGGTTTCTCTCTTCAATTGGATGGTTTGGAAAATGGAATAAATAACCTTGCAGATGAAAGAGCAATTGTAATGCATGGCGCTCCATATGTAAGCGAAGGTTTTATAAAAAGCCGGGGATATATCGGGCGTAGTCATGGTTGCCCTGCTGTACCGGAAAAATTGAACAAACCCATTATTGAAAAAATTAAAAATGGCTCCTGCCTTTTTATTTATAGTAACAATAAAAATTATCTTAACCGTTCCAGAATTATTAATGCCTGATTATCCGGGTTCTTACAAAAAAACCGTTCCTCCCTTCGATTTATTCCAGGGAGGATTTTTTTTGTTTATACTTCCCATAATATGTAGTGCTAGTTTTATAACTTCACTAAAATATTTTCAATGAATTTAAGAGAACAATTAAAAGGAACAGGAGTGGCTGTTGTTACTCCATTTACCATCAACAATAAAGTAGATTTTGAAGCATTGGCCAGGCTGCTGGATTTTCTAATAAATGATGGGGTAAATTATATTGTAACAATGGGTACTACAGGCGAAACGCCTGTGTTGAGTAAGGAAGAAAAAAAATCAATTATTGAATTTACCTGTCAGCATATAAATGGGCGTGTACCCGTTGTAGTGGGTGTGGGGGGTAATTGCACACAGGATGTAATTGATGATCTTAATTATTTCCCGTTAAGCGAAGCCGTGGCAGTTCTTAGTGCCAGTCCCTATTACAACAAACCATCACAGGAAGGATTATACCAGCATTACAAAGCACTGGCTGCAGTATCTCCTAAGCCAATCATATTGTACAATGTTCCGGGCCGTACCGGTAAAAATATGACGGCAGCCACTACCATTCGTCTTGCAAAAGAAGTAGACAATATTGCTGGTATTAAAGAGGCAAGTGGAGATATGGCACAGTGTATGGAATTATTAAGAGACAGGCCTGAGAATTTTTTAGTGGTAAGCGGAGACGATGCGCTTTCATTGCCGCAACTGGCTTGTGGAATGGATGGGGTGATAAGCGTGGCAGCCAACTGTTTCCCAAAAGTTTTTTCTATGATGGTTAATTATGGGTTGCAAAACGATTTTGGGAATGCCAAAAAACTAAATGATCAAATGATTAAAGGATACGAATTGTTATTTGCAGAAAATAATCCTGCAGGAGCAAAAGCATTCCTGTTTGAAATGGGAATGATGCAAAATATTGTTCGGTTGCCGGTAGTACCTTTAAGCGCTGCTTTGCACGAGCAGGTAAAGTCATATATAAAATCACAAGTTTGAAATCAGTAGTTGTTTATATGTTCCGCCGCTTATTGTTTATAGGGGTACCAGTCATTTGTATGGTCATGTTTATTTTACCGGTTAACGCACAATATAAACTCAGGCTGATTGTTACCAATAATGCATCCCTGCATAAAACTGAACCCGTATTTGTAGCTGGTAATTTTAATAACTGGAATCCGGGGAATGATTCTTACCAGCTAAAAGCTGAAAATAAAAACCTGGCAATAGAAATTCAAAATCTGCCTGCTGCCACTTATGAGTTTAAATTTACCCGTGGCACATGGAACAAAACAGCCTGTAACCTTACAGGAACCGATGTAGAAAATAATGTATTGAAACTTTTTTCCGACACAATAGTATATTATAACATTGAAGCCTGGAAAGATGATTTTAAAGTTGTAGAAAAGAAACATACCGCTTCTGATAATGTAAAGATTATTGATACTGCATTTTACATGCCCCAGTTAAACAGGAGCAGGAAATTAATGATTTATCTTCCCGAGGGGTATGAAAAAAGCAATAAAAGATACCCGGTTTTATACATGCACGATGCCCAGAATATATTTGATGAACATACTGCAGGCTATGGAGAATGGGGTGTAGATGAAAGCCTGGATTCATTGATAAAAAATGGCAAAAAAGCCTGCATAGTGGTAGGGATAGAAAATGGTCCCAGGCGGTTGAATGAATACAACCCTTTTTATTTTGAAAGGTTTGGTGAAGGAGAAGGAGAAGCGTATGTAAATTTTTTGACAGAAACGCTAAAACCCTTTATTGACAGTCAATACAGGACACTTGTAAATAAAGAAAACACCATTATTGCAGGCAGCTCTATGGGTGGGCTCATTTCTTACTATGCCTGCTTAAAACGTCCTGATGTGTTTGGAAAAGCGGGTGTTTTTTCTCCCGCATTCTGGACGGCAGACAGCATAAAAAAAATGACTGATTCTTTGGGCAACAAAATGAAAGGAATGTATTTCTTTTATATGGGAGGGCTTGAGGGAGAAACTTACCTGGCAGACATGTTGGGCATATGCGATAAATTAGGCCGTTCATCTTCGGCCTATTTGTATACGGCTATAGACGCTGAGGGGCTTCACAACGAAAAAGCCTGGAGAAAATGGTTTGCAGAATTTTACCAATGGATTACAGCAGACGGCAACAACTACATAATAAAAACCTCCGATTAAATTTTATAACACACACCTTGTAGCGCCAGTTCCGTATTGGAAAATACTTCTACTGTCTCACTAAGAAAGGTATCCAGCTCTTCATACTTGGAAGAAAAATGGCCAATCAATAATTTTTTTGCACCTGCTTTTTCTGCTATGGCACCTGCCTGCACCGTGGTGGAATGAAAACGTTCTGCAGCTCTTTGATGAAGGTCTTTCAGGTAAGTGGCTTCATGATACAACAGATCTACTGATTTTACTTTTTCTGCTATTCGTTCATCATAAATTGTGTCTGCACAATAGGCATATGATTTTGGAGGAGCCGTTGCATCCGTTAATTCTTCGTTGGCAATAATGGTACCTTTTTTAGTAATATAATCCGCACCCTGTTGCAAATGCCCAAAATAGGATGAAGGCACTTCATAGGATTTTACTCTTTCAGGATTGATGCTTCTGGGATTTTTTTTCTGCCTGAATAAAAAGCCCCAGCAATCAATGCGGTGATTTACTTTAAAACATTCTACCGAAATCTTTTTCCCTTCGTAAATAGTGCACTCATCGCCAAGCGCAAAAAAATGAATCGTAAAGGGTAATGTATTATTGGCTGCTTTTAATTGCAGCCGTATAATTTCTTCCAAGTCCGCAGGCGCATGAAGAAAAAGATCTGCAGTCCGTCCCATTAATCCCATACTGCTTATCAATCCTATCAGTCCAAAATAATGATCACCATGCATATGGGAAATAAAAATATGATTAATTTTTCCTCTTTTTATTTTGTAAGCGCTTAGCTGCGATTGAGTACCTTCTCCACAATCAATCAGGTAGGCTTCTTCCTGCGTTTGCAATACCTGCGACGTGGGGTTACGACCGTATGCAGGTATGGCAGAGTTATTTCCTAATATGGTTAATACAAGCACCGCAGAAGTTGTTTTAAGGTTTTATAACTCTAATGACCAGGTATTGGCAAGATATGCTGCTTAATTGGTTAGCTCTCTTCTTTATCAAAATCACCCAATAGTTCCCTTTCAATTTCTTCCATCTGCACTATATCCCAGGCCTCCGATTCGGTGGGTGTTACGTTCATGAATTCAAGCAATTCCAGCTTATCCAAAAAATTTTCGGTTTCTTCTTTTAATTCGCAAACAACAAAAGAAGCATTGTGTTCATAAAAATTTTGCTGTTCAGATGCTATCATTGCTGCAGCTTCTGCCGAAAGGGTATCAACCATACTCATGTTTAAAACCAGGTGCGGAATGTCTTTTTTTAAATACAATTCCAACATTTCTTGTAATGCCTCTGTCATATTAGCAGCTATTTCACGCTCAACTGGTGTTATAACGCTGAATTTTTCTTTGGTATCTATTTTGACATTCATTAAATATAATTTTGTGGGAAAGCTGTAAAATAAAGTATTTTTTGAATGTGTTTATTTTAAAAGATTTTTTCAGGGACCTGGGAGGTAAGTTATTTTTACTGCCTGGGGCACAGGCAAATATCCTACTTTTCAACATATCAACATTTGCATTTTTTTACAAACTATTCCACCTAAATAAACGTTATTATTGTATAAATTAAAAACTTACAGAATGGACAACAATTTTTCCACACAAGTAAAGGAAATCATTTCATACAGCAGAGAGGAAGCGTTAAGACTTGGCAATGATTTTATCGGTACTGAGCACCTGGTGCTTGGGCTAATCCGGGACGGGGAAAATACCGCTATAAAAGTTCTTAAATCCCTCAGCGTAGATTTGTACGAGTTGAGAAAAGAAATTGAAATGGCGGTAAAAGATAAAACCGGAAAAAATATTGCAAATATTAATTCGCTGCCACTTACCAAGCAGGCAGAAAAGGTAATTCGTATAACCGTGCTGGAAGCAAAAGCTTTAAAAAGTACAACCGTGGAAAGTGAGCACCTCATGCTTTCAATTTTAAAGAACAAAGAAAATATTGCCACTCAAATCCTTAACCAGTTTGACGTGGATTATGACGTCTTTAAAAATGAATCTGGTTTTGTTACCAGCACACCGCCACCCACATCAGAGTTTAATGAAGATGATGATTTTGATGAAGAAAGAAAACAATATGGACAGCAAAAGCCATCCAAACCCGGAGCTGCTAATCAGCCAAAAACAAAAACGCCTGTATTAGATAATTTTGGCAGGGATATTACTAAGATGGCTGAAAATGGTTCTTTGGATCCTATTGTGGGCAGGGAAGTAGAAATTGAAAGGGTATCACAAATATTATCCCGCCGCAAAAAAAATAATCCCATTCTTATTGGAGAACCCGGCGTGGGTAAAACGGCCATCGTAGAAGGTTTGGCGCTTCGCATTGTGCAGAGAAAAGTTTCAAGAATTTTGTTTGATAAAAGAGTGGTAAGCCTGGACCTGGCAGCATTGGTTGCAGGTACTAAATATCGTGGCCAGTTTGAGGAGCGTATGAAAGCCATTATGAATGAGCTCGAAAAAAACAGGGATGTGATTTTGTTTATTGATGAAATTCATACCATTGTTGGTGCAGGTGGCGCAAGTGGTTCACTGGATGCATCCAATATATTTAAACCTGCATTGGCCCGTGGAGAATTGCAATGTATTGGAGCATCTACTTTAGATGAATACCGCATGCATATAGAAAAAGATGGTGCACTGGACAGGCGTTTTCAAAAAGTATTGGTAGAACAACCCTCTGTAGAAGAAGCCATAGAAATACTTAACAATATTAAAAGTAAATACGAAGATTATCATAACGTAATCTACAGCCAGGAAGCAGTAGAAGCCTGCGTAAAATTAAGTGATCGGTATATGACAGATCGGCTGCTGCCCGACAAAGCCATTGATGTGATGGATGAAGTAGGCGCAAGGAAGCATATCAAAAATATCAATGTTCCGGAAAATATCATCGAGCTGGAAAAAAAGATAGAAGATATAAAACTGGAAAAAAATAAAGTTGTAAAAAGCCAAAAGTTTGAAGAAGCAGCTTCATTGAGAGATACAGAAAAAAGATTGCAGGAAGACCTGGAAAAAGCAAAAGTTGACTGGGAAGAAGAAAGTAAAAATAAACGTTTCCCAATAGAAGAGGAAGATATTGCAGAGGTAGTTCATATGATGACGGGCATACCGGTTAAACGAATGGTGCAGGCAGAAACAGACAAGCTTCGCCGCATGGCAGATGACTTGAAAGGAGCCGTAGTAGGACAGCAGGATGCTATCAGCAAAGTAGTAAAAGCTATTCAACGAAATAGAGTAGGTTTAAAAGATCCAAAGAAGCCTATAGGCACTTTTATATTCCTTGGCCCTACCGGTGTGGGTAAAACAGAACTGGCTCGCTCACTTGCCCGTCAAATGTTTGACAGCGAGGATGCGCTCATAAGAATAGATATGAGTGAGTACATGGAAAAATTTACTGTAAGCCGTTTAATTGGAGCTCCTCCGGGTTATGTAGGTTATGAAGAAGGCGGCCAGCTCACGGAAAGGGTTAGACGCAAACCATACAGCGTTATTTTATTGGATGAAATAGAAAAAGCACATCCGGATATTTACAATATCCTGTTGCAGGTGCTGGATGACGGACAGTTAACGGATGGCCTTGGCAGAAGAGTAGATTTTAAAAATACCATGATCATCATGACTTCAAATATTGGTGCACGCCAGTTGAAAGATTTTGGTGATGGGGTTGGATTTGCTACCGCTAACCGGGTAGAAAATTCAGATGAAAATAATAAAGCCATTATTGAAAAAGCACTGAAGCGTACTTTTAGTCCTGAATTTTTAAACAGGATAGATGATGTAGTGATCTTTAACTCTCTTACCAGAGAGAATATCTTTGAGATCATAGATATATTGATGAAAGGAGTAATGGTAAGATTAAGTAACCTCGGTTTTACAATGGAACTTTCTGCAGAGGCTAAGGATTTTATTGCAGAGAAAGGTTATGATAGCCAGTTTGGTGCAAGACCATTGCACAGGGCTATTCAAAAATACCTGGAAGATCCATTAGCCGAAGATATCCTTAATATGCATGTAAAATCCGGTGATACACTTATTGCGGAATTAGATAAAGAAGCTGGAAAAATTCACTTTAAGCTGAAGGATGAGCCAAAGAAAAAAGAGAAGAAATCGGAAGCGTAAAAACAGTAATAAATATTAAGCCCCGGAATATTCCGGGGCTTTTTTTGCAATTTTTACTTTTAATACTTACAATGCTGCTTCTATAAATAAATAATAAAAAGCTGGTTATTACTACGCCGGTAACCTCATTTCCAGCACCGCCACTCATTCAGGTGGCAGCAATACAAAAGTTTTATACCAATCTGCCAAAAGCATCTAATTAAAGCCCGGTTTTGAAGCAAAGGCCGGTATTCATTTTAAAGCAAGAATAAAACCTTGTAATTATACAGAGTAAAGAGCAATCACTTTAAAACTAAAATGGTTACAACCTAAATTTATGACCTTGTTTTTTTGGATGCTTTATTAATTTTTCAACTTCATTTTGTCATCCATTTTTTTTAAGCCATTTTTGCAGGCAGATGGCAAAAAAGATAATTATAACAATAGACGGATGGAGTAGCTGCGGTAAAAGTACACTGGCAAAGCAACTGGCCAAAGCTTTAGGATATGTATATATTGATAGCGGCGCAATGTACCGGGCCATTACTGTTTATTTTTTGCGTAATCATATAGACTGGACAGATAACAAAGAAGTAGAAGAAGCATTAAAAAATATTCACCTGCATTTTGAATACAATCCCAAATCTGAGCAGTCTGAAATATTTTTAAATGACGAGAATATAGAATACGTCATTCGTGACCTGGTAGTGGCAGAAAAAGTGAGTGATGTGGCAGCTATTGGAGCTGTGAGAACCTGCGCAGTGGCCCAACAACAAAAAATGGGTCAGAAAAAAGGGCTCGTAATGGATGGAAGGGATATTGGTACCACCGTTTTTCCGCACGCAGAATTAAAAATTTTTATGACGGCGGATATTGACGTAAGAGTACAAAGAAGATTTAGTGAGATGGTTGAAAAAAATCCAAATACAACCATTGAAGATGTAAAGAGTAATCTTGTAATGAGAGATCATATAGATTCTCACCGGGAGGTAAGCCCGCTAAGAATGGCAGAAGATGCTGTTTTGTTGGATAACACCCATATCAGCATGGAAGAGCAACTGGATTTTGCACTTAAACTGGTAGCCAGAGTTTTATAGGCCGGGCTTTTTTTCAACAGCGTTTAAAAATGTATTAAAGGGTTGGCGAAAAATGCTCAAGGCTAATGCCATAAATACCTGCTATTTTTTCAATCACATTTTCTACCACAGCATCCGGGCAACTGGCTCCACTGGTTATTAATATTTTTACCGGCTCTTTTTTTGGTAAAAAATGATCTGTTTTAATTTCTATTCCATGATGCATATCAAAATGCAGTATGCTTTGTTCTGATAAAATTTTTGTGGCATCATTAATAAAAAACGTAGGAAGTTTTTGTTCGCACAATTCTACCAGGTGGCTGGTATTGCTGCTGTTATATCCACCCACTACTATAGCAAGGTCTGCAGGCTGTTCCAATAACCCATACACGGCCGATTGGTTGTCGTTGGTGGCATAACAAAGGGTGTCTTTTGTGTCGGCAAAACGCTCTTCAGTATTGCTTTCGTTTAATTTATAATGTGATATCATCAACTGTTTCAGAAAATCAGCAATAGCTTGTGTATCGCTTGCCAGCATGGTGGTTTGATTGACCACTCCAATTTTTTGCAAATCTTTTTCTGCATTAAAATTGTCAGAATACCTGCCTGCAAATTCGGTGTAAAATTCGATGAGTGGTTTTTCGCCCGTGATGTATTTACCCAGCCTGGCAGCTTCTTCCATATCATTCACCACCACAGAAGGGGCATTGGCTGATGCATGCGAAAAGGTAGCCATCGTTTCTTCATGTGTGGGTTTGCCATGCACTACAACCGTATAATTATTTTTAGCAATTTGTTCGCTTCGGTTCCATACCTTTTCTACAAAAGGGCAGGTTGTATTGTATTTTTGGGTAACGATTCCTTTGTCGTTTAACTTTTTTTCCATGGCAAGAGTGGTTCCAAATGCAGGAATGATTACAATATCCTCTCCTGTGATTTCATCAAAGGGCACCAGCTCCTTCCCTTTGGTATCCTGCAAAAATTGCACACCCCTTTCCAGCAGGTCGGCATTCACTTTAGGATTATGAATCATTTCGCTAAGTAAATAAATTCTTTTGCCCGGGTTTTCGTCTATGGTTCTAAAAGCAATTTCTATAGCATTTTCTACCCCATAGCAAAATCCAAAATGGCGGGCAAGGTACACCTGCACCGGTCCTAAATCCAACAGGGTAGGGCTGAAGTCTTTCTTCATCTTATCCTGTTCTTTACGTTTGTTTTTGATGGCAGAAATTAATGGGCTGCGATATGTAAAAGGTATAGTAAATTGCTTCATTGTAAATTATAACAAACACAAAGGTACAAGGTTGAGTTTAAATGATTAACGCCAGCCTGTTTGCTAAACACCTATAAAAGATTTTTATTTTGACAAAATTTCATCAGCCTTCTTTTTTTGCTTCTTCCAATATATATGCAGTGAATATGCGGCAATACACAGCCGAAGGAACTTTTAATGCATTTGCCGATCATCTGCCCAGGTTAAAAGATATGGGGGTAGAAATTTTATGGTTTATGCCCATTCACCCCATTGGATTAGAAAATCGCAAAGGTACTTTGGGCAGTTATTATTCTATTAAAGATTTTAGAGATGTAAACCCGGAGTATGGCGATAAGGATGACTTTAATAATCTTATCATAAAAGCACATGAATTGGGAATGAAAGTAGTGTTGGATTGGGTAGCCAACCATGCGGCATGGGATAATGTGTGGACCAAAACCAACCCGGATTTTTTTGAACAGGATGAGAGCGGACATTTTAAAGCACCTTATGACTGGAGCGATGTAATTCAAATAAACCATAGTAATGCAGATGAACAGCAGGCGATGATTGATGCCATGAAATACTGGGTTGTCAATTTTGATATTGACGGCTTTAGGGCCGACCTGGCGCATCTTACTCCCCTGCCTTTTTGGATAAATGCAAGAACACAAATAACGCCTTTAAAAAATGATCTTATCTGGCTGGCAGAAACAGAAGATATTCCATATCACCAGGCATTCGATATTACTTTCACCTGGAAGTGGATGCACATTACCGAAGAATATTGTAAGGGTGAAAAAGATTTTAATACCTTATTGCATACCCTGCAGCATTATGCTAATGATTTTCCTTTAGATGCTATGCGGATGTATTTTACCAGTAATCATGATGAGAATAGCTGGTGTGGTACAGAGTATGAAAAGTACGGTGCTTGGGCAAAAGCATTGGCAGTATTCAGTTGTACATGGTACGGTATACCACTCATTTACAGCGGCCAGGAATTACCCGTTACAAGGCGGTTGAAATTTTTTGATAAGGATACGATTGAATGGACGGATGATGCAGTCTTGCATTCTTTTTATAAAATCTTGCTTCATCTGCGTAAATCCAGCAAGGCGATATCCGCTGGTATTAAAAGTTTACCAGTGATGGTAAATGGTGCAACAGAGATGAATGTATTGGCATTTTACAGATCATTTGAGGATCAAACGGTGATTGTATTTCTTAATATGAGTAAGGAGCCAGTGCAATATTATTTTTCAACAGATGGTTTGGCAGGCGCCTATAGAAATATTTTTACAGGAGAAACTGTTTTTTTAAATGATGGCGGATCCATTGAGCTGGAGGCTGCAGGCTTTATGGTAATTGAAAAATGATTTGCCTCAGCAGGTATGTAAAAAAAAGTCCCGGATTTTAAATCCGGGACTTTTACTTTTAAAAGATATTTTTATTCGTCATTTTTCTCCAGGCTTACCGGGTATTCATACAGGCCTTCGTATCCGGGGTAAAAACCACTGATGGTTACAGATTTTTTATCAGACACGGCTTGTTTTAATTCTTCCAGAGAAGCTATGTTTTTATCATTTACTTTTAAAATGATAAAGCCATCTTTCATCCTTGTTTGATCATTTAAAACACCATCTTTAATTTTCTTTACAATCACACCGCCGGTTACTCCAAACTCTTTTGCTTTTTTAGCATCCAATGTTACAAGATCTGCACCCAGAGCATCTACGGTGGCTTCTGCTTTTACTACATCATAATTGCCTGATTTGTTTTTCAGGGTAATCACACTACTCATTTCTTTTTCATTTCTTATATAGTTTACGGTTACTTTATCACCTGGTTTGTAGCGGCTCACCTGCTCCTGCATTTCGGCACCACTGGTTACAGATACACCATTGATGGTTTTAATAATATCACCCTTTTTAATACCTGCTGCTGCAGCACCACCATCTGCGGTGGCATTTTGTACATAAATGCCATATACATTGGCAGGAATTCCCCTGCTTTTCTTTTCTTCATCACTCATATCACTTGCATTGGCATATTCAATTCCCAGGTAGGCTCTTTGCACTGTACCAAATTTGATGATATCATCCACCACTTTTTTTACAATATTCACGGGGATGGCATAACTGTAGCCGGAGTAATAACCGGTAGGTGAAGCAATAGCAGAGTTAATGCCAATTAATTTACCGTCGGTATTTACTAATGCACCGCCACTGTTACCAGAGTTTACAGCAGCATCTGTTTGAATAAAAGATTCTACCGCATTGGCAGGGCTGCCGTTTTTATCCCTGTTCAATCCAAGGCTTCTTGCTTTGGCACTGATGATACCTGCAGTTACCGTTGTTTCCAGGTTTAAAGGATATCCGATGGCCAAAACCCATTGACCCACTTTTACATCATCAGAATTGCCATAAATAAGATAGGGCAAAGCGGATGCTTCAATTTTTATAACTGCAATGTCATAAGCAGGATCGCTGCCCACCACTTTTGCTTTGTAAGTTTTTTTATTGCTGAGGGTAACCATTATTTCATCGGCTTGTTGCACCACATGATTATTGGTAACAATAAAACCATCTTCACTTATAATAACTCCCGACCCTGATGCTCTTTGCTCAGGAATAACACCATTGCGTTGGCCAAAAAACTGGTTGAACATATCATCATCCAGTAAATCGCTAAAAGGATTTCTTTGTGTGCGGGGTAAGCTATTGGTTACCTGTTTTGCATTTGTTTTTGTTTTGATGTGCACAACAGTAGGTGTGGCGGCCTGTGCCGGCTGAATAAAGTCGGGTGCTCCTCCCAGAGGCTGATCGCCTTCTGTAAGGCCCGTGTATTTATAATTGGATGGCACAATACCTGCCTGCTGGCCTCCATAGGTATTGGATGTTTTAAAATAACTTCCAAATCCCCATACAATTGCCATGCTGGTTAAAGCACTGATGAGTACTGTAAAAAATACTTGTTTTAATTTCATGGTAATAGGTTTTTTATACTTCAAATTTTTTAAAGAGACAATAATTCAAAATTGATGCCTGTGCTTACAAAGTAACGATGCTCTGACAAAATGTAATCTCCATCTGCCATCTTTAACATTAAATTAGTAAGACCTTCGTAGATGGTTAAATGCTCAATAAAAACTGCATGGTATCCACCCCATCTGCATAAGAAAACAAGCCAGGATTTTGGGCTTCGCCAAAGCCAATTTGTCCTTCTCCGATTATACACTGAACATCGTCTTTTTGTTGCAAATCTTTCAATACTTTATTCACATCTTCGTAATATTCAAAAAATACATGACTGATGGGAGAAAACAACCCTTCATTTTGAGTGAGCAATGTGCTTTCATTGGTCATGTAGTAGATATTGTTTAAGAGTATTATAGACAATTGATAATCGTAATTGTTCTTGTATTTATTGTGATCGGCAAAATACAAATACTTGTCAAAGGACCTTAAGAGTGGAATAAAATCATACGCTTTTGGTACATAAATTTTACTCACATTTCTGCAGCCCAGCCCAAAATATAAGTGAATATCATCACTCAGTTTTTCCAGTTCGTCAGCAGTTTCCTTTCCTGTCATGATCGCTGCAGAGGTTCTGTTTTTTCTAATGATATTAGGATATTTTGCAAAGTATTGTTCAAAATACCTTGCAGAATTATTGCTTCCTGTAGCTATATACGCATCACAGCCTTTTAAGATTTCAGAAAATGAAATATAATTTTCAGCCCTGCTGTCAAATTCAAACATTTTTTGTACCAGGTGTTTCAGCAATACATCATCTTTTGAAGAAAGCTTAATCGTTTGCCGGTGTCCCGCAATAAAAATGGACAGGAAATCGTGAAAACCTACCAGAGGAATATTACCAGCCATTACATTGCCGATATTCCTTGTATTTAAGTTATCATTTATCTGGTAATGATCAGCCCATTGCAGTAGCAGTGGCTCATTTAAAAAACGGGTTGTAATTTTTTCGCATGCTTCACTGATAAAACCAGGGATAAACCAGCCATTTTTATGAGAAGCATGTTGCTTTATTTCCAGCCATATGGGGTCATCGCTTTTTATATATTCGCCCAGCCTTACCATTAATTTAATTCTTAGTTGTAAATTCATCTCGTTATGATTAAATTGCAACAAATTTACTAACATGGCAATTAAGATAACAGACGAATGTATCAACTGCGGTGCTTGCGAGCCCGAATGTCCAAACAATGCTATTTATGAAGGTGGAGTAGAGTGGGCTATTTCCGATGGAACCACTGTAAAAGGAACTTTCACTTTATTAGATGGAACTCAGGTAGATGTTGACAAAAGGAATGCTCCTGTGTCATCTGATATCTATTACATTGTTCCAAACAAATGTACGGAGTGCCAGGGATTTCATGAAGAACCACAATGTGCTGCGGTGTGCCCGGTAGATTGTTGCGTTCCGGATGAAGATTACCAGGAAACGGTAGACCAGTTGATGGCTAAAAAAGATTTACTTCACAGTTAACTTTTTAGTAGCCGCAAGGCTTAATTAAGCAGGTGATATTTCCTGCTCACTTGGCGAGGGTATTACATAATACTTTCGCCTTTTTATTGCCCCGCCCGTGCTTTAATTTATTATCTTGCCACAAACAAAAAATAAAATATGATCAGAGTTTTTTTCCTGTTCATGCTGATTGTAGTTGGTAGCTGTAATAACAAACAAAAATTGCCCGCTTATTCTGTTAATGAAAAGATTGCCCTGATGAAGGCTGATGAAGCCTTTTCTAAATTGAGTGTAGAAAAAGGAATGAAAACAGCCTTCATTGAATATATCGATAGTAATGGAGTTTTGCTTAAACCCAACCATTTGCCGATTGTGGGTGCCAATGCCATCGATTATTTAATAGAACAGGATGATACAGGTTATACCCTAAACTGGCAACCACACAATGCTTTCGTTTCCTTATCTGCCGATCTTGGTTATACATATGGAGTGTATGCATTACACCCAAAAAATAAGGATACGGTGCTCTATGGAACTTATGTAAGCATCTGGAAAAAACAAGGTGATGGCAAATGGAAATTTGTACTGGATAGTGGCAATGATAATATTGAAGATACGCTTGCAGATTTTTAATTTTAAAATAACAAGCTGATCCCGCTAATTTTTGTTTCTTTGAATGATAAATTGTTAAACAAAATATGAAGAAAAATATTGCGCTGGTTACAGGTGGTTACTCAGGCGAAGCTGTTATATCCTACAAAAGTGCCGAAGCCATCAGCAAAAACATAGATACCGATCTATGGAATTATTACCTGGTAGATATTCACCCATCCGGATGGTTTCATATCACAGCATCCGGAGAAAAAATAACAGTAGATAAAAATGATTTTTCTGTAACCATTAATGGTTTAAAAATAACATTTGATGCAGTATTGATATCCCTGCATGGCACACCCGGCGAAGATGGAAAGCTACAAGGCTATTTTGACTGCCTGCATATTCCTTATACTTCCTGTGATGCCGCCACTTCTGCCCTTACGTTTAATAAAAGATATACGGTGGCAGTGGCCGCTTTTGCCGGTATGCATGTGGCAAAAAGTATGCACCTGTTTAAAAGCGATGCTATTTCTGCAGATCAAATTGCACAACAACTTTCATTACCGGTTTTTGTTAAACCTAATAATGGTGGCAGTAGTATTGGGATGAGTAAAGTTACCAATGCTGCGCACCTGGAAGCAGCCGTAGAAAAAGCTTTTAAAGAGGATGACCAGGTACTGGTAGAAGAATTTATTAAGGGCAGGGAGTATACTATTGGTGTATTTAAATCGAATGGTAAGATTATTGCATTGCCTATCACCGAAATCATTTCTAAAAATGAATTTTTTGATTTTGAGGCAAAATATGAAGGGGCAAGTGAAGAAATTACACCGGCAAATGTGGAAGAAGCTGTAGCAGAAAAAGTGAGAGAAGCAGCAAGGAAAGCTTACCTGGTTTTTAACTGTAAAGGGATTGTGAGAATAGATTTTATATATGATGAACAAAACGGCTACCCTTATATGTTAGAAATTAATACCGTTCCCGGGCAAACTTCTGCCAGCCTGGTGCCTCAGCAGGTAGTAGCTATGGGCTGGACCTTGAAAGCATTTTATTCGGCATTAATTGAAGAGTGTTTTAATTAACTTTAATATTATTAAAATTAATCTACAGTTGTTTTATAAAAAAGAATCAATAGGATCTTATCAAATTATTAATCGAAATTACCAGGATGTTTAAATTCCTTACCAACAAACCATTTATAGTAAATCTCATCGTAGCTATTGTTCTGGGATTGCTCATTTTATTCCTTGTATTAAAAATGCTGGGCGGTATTACCAAACATGGCGAATACTTAACGGTACCTTCTGTAACCGGTAAAAAAACAGAAGAAGCCATTAAATTTCTTGAGTCAAAAGGATTTGAAGTACAGATACAGGATTCTGTTTATGTAGATACTGCCAAAATGGGAATCGTACTAAAACAATTACCCGATCCAAACAGCACTGTAAAAATTAACCGCATCATTTTTCTTACGGTAAACAGGGTAACATTACCGCTGGTAGATATGCCTTCACTACAGGGTAAAACATTGAGTTATGCATTGGAAATTTTAAAGAGAAGCCACCTTGCATTGGGTGATACAACTTTTAAAGCTGATTTTATGAGAGGGTCTGTACTAAGGCAAACTTATAAAGGCAATGAAATTACATCCGGTACTAAATTGCCCTGGGGTAGCCGGGTAGATTTGGTGATAGGCAGTGGCCTCGCCGATCAAAAAATTATGGTGCCCGATCTGTTGGGGATGACATTGGCAGAAGCAAAACTGGTATTGGAGCAAAACGGTCTTGGGCTTGCAGCGGTTATCGCCGATGCAGGCACAAAAGATACCCTTGCTGCATTTGTATTCAAACAAAATCCTCCCAGGTTCACAGAAGATAACCAGGCAGTATATATTCAGTCTGGCCAGTTGATGGATCTATGGGTATCACCCATCATGAAAGTAGTTAAAGACTCTACAATAGAAATTAAACAGGAATAAAAATTTAAAAAATATGACAACAATAACTGCCGAGGAAGTAAATGCAAGATTAAATGCAGGCGAAGACCTTAACCTGGTAGATGTTAGGGAACCTGATGAACGTGCAGTGTTTAATATCGGGGGAATTTTTTTGCCATTAGGCAAAATACAAACCATGCAAACAGATGAAATTGAAGAACTGAAAGACCAGGAAGTGATCATTTACTGCAGAAGTGGCAACAGAAGCGGGCAGGCTTGCCTCATTCTTGAAACAATGGGCTTTACCAATGTAAAAAACCTGGTTGGAGGAATGATTGACTGGCAGGGGAAATATGGAGGGTAGGAATTATGAATTACGAAATGAGAATTACGAATTACGAATTACGAATT